>LKMJ01005152.1_pt1 | contig 12316 bp, 6 predicted proteins | sample 643391 | NCBI WGS metagenome assembly LKMJ01 (sample SAMN04112250, study PRJNA286221) | soda lake metagenome | biome: soda lake; feature: Kulunda Steppe; material: water; isolation source: sample PL-Br10 brine of Picturesque Lake | place: Russia: Kulunda steppe | collected 2010-07
GCCCAGACGAAGGCGGGAATCTGGAGCTTCCGATCACGCTCGATCACGCCGAGTTCCTCGGCGTGCTCTTCGAGGAACTCGGATGGAAAGAGGCTAGTGAGACGACGCATAAGACGGGTTGAGGAGGTCTCTCTGGACACACAAGGTACCTCCTCATTCCTCTCGAAAAGAAGACTCGATAAGCTACCGCTGTACCGCGGTTCTGTGACTAACTAAAGACGGATGCCTCATCGGGTATGATTGGAACTCGTGCTTCCAATACGACGCCGCGGTCAACGGCTTCGTGTGCGATACCTGTAGCTGCAGCGGTGAGCGTTCGTTTGGTCTGTTCGCTGATATTGCTTCCACGCGTACGAGATTGATTCCTGGCTTGGCGCCTTATCTAAATTAAATTTCTTCAAGAGTGATGGACGGCTTTTGAGTCGATCTGCGACCTCGCTCTGGGCGAGGTCATAGATCTCTTTATAGAGAAATACCCGAGCCATTGGTTCGGTGCCGTTTGCGACCTTGTGTTGCTGGCGGTTGTCGGTGAGTCCGTCAACTGGAATCGACACTTCTGCAAGAACACGCCAGACATGATCCACTGATTTACAGACTTCTCCTGTGTGATAGACGATCGCCCCCGCGAGCGCGGGGGCATCGTCATCGACTGGTGTCATCGGTTTAGAAGCCATCGTAGGTCTAATCCTGATGGCAAGAGATTTGAAGTCGTCACATTAGTCGCTAAATCGACTCTTCCAACACTCTGGGAGAGCTATAGTTTATCTGTCAAACGATATGATAGTCTAATCAAAATGTCAGCAGTCTAGTGGTTGGTAGAAATGTAGATCCCGAAAATGTGAAAGTGAGTACTTCACAGCCATTTTGCTCTAACTTACTCTGATCAACTGACGAGAGAGCACTCTTAGATGCACCGATACACCAAATAGTCCCACTCTGTGCCTGTTAAGTCAGAGTTTGCCACGAGTCCTTGACCACGGATTCAAACGTTGACTTAGTGAATAGAAGGACTATGACATCGGCCTCACTTACCGCTGAATCAAGAGCTTCTCTAAACGACTTGATGCCCGAAGACGGACTATCAGATATCTTACTACTGACCTGGTTCCCTGTCAAATGTCCATATTTCTCTGAAAGGATATGGAGTTCTGTCTCACCATACTCGGCTAAGTCCTCTTCCAACGAAGCAACGGAAAGAAATCCTCCTCGAAAATAATCTCTAACCAGCTTCTCTTCTGTTGATTCTGCCGTAGTTGAGAAATCCTCTGTGAAAATGACGGATTTCATCTTGTGTTCAACGTAACTACCCCGTATTGATATTTGGCGGTGAAAAGCTGGTTTTGATCCAGTGATTCTCTAAGGATGGACAAGGTATATCTTACCCCGACGTCTCATTAGGACATAGTGATTAATTCAGGGATGTCAACCAATAACTCAATACCCACGGTTTTTGACCTCTGCACCCCTCATCAAGAGGTCATCGAAGGAAAACTCCAAGAGGATCAATTTGCAGCCGCACTTTCAGAGGTGGCATTCGACCATGAAAAAGCACCGGAAATATATGACGATCCCTCAGATTTTTTTCAGAAGACGCATCCGACAGATGGTATTCAACAATTACTCCAATTACTTGCAAAACGCTACGTAGGTGCTTCTACTGGAGAGTTTAGCCAAACCCCCGGATTTCTTTCCCTCGATACCGTGTTCGGAGGTGGAAAAACACACTCGCAGATTGCGTCGTATCACTTCTCCCAATCTCCCGACTCTATTGAGAATCTAGAGGAATTCCTTGAGGACGACGATTTGGTTCGCCAGTTCAAGGAAATTGCGGAAAATCTAAACGTACGACTTGGTGTTTTTGAAGGAGGATACGTGAGTTCTACGAGCACAAAATGTACTCAGAATCCAGATGCCCCCGATACTCAAACTATGTGGGGCGAACTTGCCTATCAACTCGCTGGGCAGGAGGGATATGAACTCTTTCGAGAAAACGACGAAACCCGGATGGCACCTGGAAAAAATGAAATCAACAACCTTCTCAACCTAATTGATGATCCTGCACTAGTACTGATCGATGAAGTCGCACAATATTACGAACAGGCAGCTTCAGTCTCAGTCGAAGGTTCGACGCTGGTAAAGCAGAACAATTCGTTCCTTTGGTCTCTGGTTCGAGCAACCCAGAACACCGACGATATCACGGTAATCCTGAGTGTTGCCAAGACCGCTTTCGAAGATCGAGCAGAGGAGATCGAAAGGGAGGTTCTTGCCCGCGTGGAGGAACTCGATAACATCTCCGAACGAACGGAACAGGAGATTACTCCCGCGGAAGACGACGAGGTAGCGGCTATCATTCGAAAGCGTCTGTTTGAGCGTATTGACGATAGCCGGATACCTGTAGTCTTAGATGCATATATGTCGTTCTACCGAGACAATAAAGAAATTCTACCTGATTCCGTCTCAACTGCAGAATACAGGAATGACCTGGAACAGTCTTACCCTATGCATCCCTCGATGCTCAGACTACTTTCAGACGAGATTGACTCCCTACCGAACTTCCAACGAACCCGGGGTGCCCTCAAATTAGTGGCTCGTGCCGTCCACTATGCTTGGAAAACCCGAGACACACAGAATACGGACCGCCACTTCTTGCGGATTTACGATATGCATCCCTCTGACGACTCCGTCTGGTCTACTCTTTTGGATCTTTTCGAGGACGGAGACGTGGATCTCAGAACTGCGGTGAAATCAGATATCTACAAACAGGGTTCACTAGCTGCCTGTGAACGGGAGGACGCCAACTGGACGCGAGGAAGAAAACCACCAGTTGCTACCCATCTGGGAACGACGATTCTCTGGAAGAGTATCGTCTCTGGCGGAAACAATATGCGCGGCGTTCGCCGTCAAAAACTTTTTGAACTGATTGGTTCGCCAACGATTAAATTCGATCACTATCGGGACGCGCTTCAACATCTCCAGGAGCCCGGTACAAATCCTGAAACGGAAGCGTTCTTCCTACACGAAACGGAGACCGGTGTGCTTCGATTCAAGGGCGAGGCAAAGCTCTCCCGAGTCCGATATAACGAGGAGAAGCAACTCGAAGATGGTGTCGTCAGTACGCGACTACAGCGTGCGGTCGAAGGTGCACTTGGTGGAGGAACCTTCGAAACACTCTACGGAAAAGAATCCCCCCAGGAAGTACCAGACGACGCGGAGACGGTTCGGTTATGCGTGATGTCCTTCGAAACTCTAACCGCGTCGTCTGAGGACCCATTGGAAGATGTGAAAGAAGACGGCACGGTTCCTACTCTGTCTGACTTTACCGGCCAGAGTGCAGGCTCACAGAGCAAGCGGATCTTCAAGAATAATATCCTCTTCCTTGTCGCCGACGAACAGTACGTTGAAAAAGCCAAAGAAAGCGCTCGGCGACAGAAGGCATACGAACGCCTCATCAACGACGAAACCGGACACGAACTGACAGAGGCTCAGCGTGATGAACTACGGGAACAGCGCGATGAAAACGCGAACAATCTCGGACAGGCAGTCCGGAATACATATCGCCACATAATCTTCCCGGAGGACAACGAGCTCAAGGTGACGACACTATCGGCGACTCAATCCGGAGACGGAAAAAGCCTCCACGATATCGTATATGACGCATTAGAAGACCTGGATCTGCTCATACCGCGCGGTGAAGACGCGTACGGAGAACCGTGGTTCACCCAGAATATCTGGAGAGCAGATCCTGAATCGATGACGACAGATGAAATTCGAGAGGCGTTTGCTAAACGAACGGACCTTCCCATCCTTCTTCACCCAAAGCCTCTCCGGAAGACAATCGCCAAAGTGGTTCAAGAGGGTCCTTACACGTTCTGGGACAAAGGAACGGGTCAAGGATATTCGACACCAGACGCGACTGTGCCGTCGCTAGAGAGCGACCAAGTCCTCCCCGACGCTGACGAGATCTCGACCGGGATTACGGAGAACGAGGTTAGCATCACCGATACGCAGGTCGTTTACCGCGATGCTGCTGCCCTCCTCGATGAACACGAACTAACTTTCGAAGACGAAGAACCCGTTGTCACGCCACCAGGAGGTGATGATGACGACAATGACGACGATGATGGAGGGGACGAGGACTCCTTCAGCAGAGAAGAGTTCGAGTTGGTAGATGGCCCAACCTCAGCCAAAGGAGCCTTCAACACTGTCGGGAACGATCTGGATGGTAAAATCCAGTCAATTCGTGACCTGCACAGCTTGGCTTCTTCCGACATCGGCGTCACAGTCGATGAGATTTCGTTTACAATTGAGGGCGAGGAAGTCTGGAGCCAAGCGTGGTTCCTTGCCCGTTCACTGGATAAACTGGACGAAATGGCGGAGGCAACATCGATCACGTTCACTTACGATGCGCGTCGGACAGAGGGTTCGGAAGCATCTGAGGCAGGGTTTTCATACAAAGGGTCGGTTACCCAGTTTGCAACCCACTTTGGAGTCAATATGGAACCCGAAGCCTTCGTGGACGAAGACGGCGAGGTCGATGGAACGGCACAGCTTACAATGGATACAAATAAGCTTTCGGATGATTCATGGGATTCGACATTCGAAGAGTTAAAACAACATCTCTCTGACCTTTCAGGCATCACTGACCTTACTCTCCATGTCAGTGGGAGCATCAAACGGGCTGAAGAAGCAAATACTGTTACGGAGGTTAGTGCAGAATGAGTATCGAGGCAGAATCCCTCGGCGTAAGCAGTGGTCTGTTCGGAGGGCGTCCAACTTTTGCAGTCGTACGCGAACTTGGTGATGATCCGAGAGTTACGCTATATGAACTTCTACCCGGAGATCTAGCTGATGGTCGTGAAAGACGAATACAACGGTCCAGTCAGCATCAAAGCTTACGAAAGGAAGAACTAGCGGAGGTCCTTGTAGGGATTCAGCAAAGAGAGAGTGGCCTCATCCGCACCACTGAGAAAGATGTGGATGTGTATTCAGACCATACGCTCTCGGAATGGAGATGGGATAATTGGTATGCGGTTCCGGTAACTACACTCAGAGGGAAACGTCAGCGTGTAGTCTCAAAAACCCTTCGTGTGACCTTGGAAGACGCAAATATTAGCCCGTCGCAAGTGTTGACCGGTGAAGGTACTGCATTACTCTCGGAAGCTTCCGGGGTTCGTCTTTCAATAGCATTTATGGGGGTGAAACGACTTCAGCGATATGATAGAATGATAGAGCTGGTAAACGGGATCGAACAGATGGGATTGGAGGAATGCTATTATTGGCATGCGAAGTGTCGTTCTCCAGATAGCCCTAATGGCGTGACTGCACTGCGCAAGTTACTAACAGGACATATTCAGTGATACAATGAGCGAAAAACCCACCTCGGAATCTGACCGGCACACCCTCAAAATTGAAGGCCTGCTTCCGGTCAAAGCAGTGGGCATCGAGTGCATGAAAGAGTCAAATCCAGAAACGATGTCACCACATCGTTATCTGCATAAGTGGTTTGCAAGGCGGCCTACTGCTGCAACTAGATTGGCAGTACTCTCATCTATCCTTCCGGAAGATGTGACAAACGACGAACTTCTCCAGTTAATGCAAGTATCTCCGAGAAACTCGGAGCATCTGAATACAAACATCAGTAAATATGTTGAACAAAAATACGCAACTTGGGATAGCGGATCCAATAATTCTCTATCTGACCATTATGGATACGATCTTCCACTAAAACAAACTCCGTCTGATGGGGAATTAGGGGAGTTTCACGAGACTCTTCTCGAAGGATGGGGCGAACTCCCGACTGTCCTTGACCCAACGGCTGGTGGTGGTACTATTCCTTTGGAAGCTCTTCGTTACGGACTACCCGTTAGAGCGAACGAGCTCAATCCCGTCGCTTGGCTTTTAAATAAAGTAATTCTCGAATACGCATCCCAGGTCGGTTCCTTAGAGAATGAACTGAATCATTGGGCTGAGGAGATAAATAATAAAGCAGACGAGAAACTCAGCGAATACTTCCCGTCATCAAGAGGGGATCGCCGACCTTCCTATTACTTCTGTACATATAGTATCGAATGTCCCTCGTGTGGGTATAGGCTCCCGCTGAGTAACCGATGGTGGTTCAATAAGGATACTGCTTCGAAAGGGCATGCTATTCGACCCCATCCAAAGAAAGATCGAATTGAGTTTGAGCACGTCGTACTCCCGGATGACATCAAAAAAGCGGAGTTTGATCCAAGTGAGGGAACAGTAAGTCGGGGAGATGCAGAATGCATTAACTGTGGAGTGGTTACTGAGAGTGAAACAGTAAAGGAACTCCTCCGGAACGACGCCTTCGAATATGAACTGTGTGGTGTGAAATATATAAATAAAGGGAAAGGATCGCGTTCCGGTTACCGTGCAGCTACGGATGATGACCGAGATGCCTTCGATAAAGTTGTAAATGAGGTCGAATCTGATATAGACCTTGCAAGTCTCCTATCTACAAAAGTTCCCGAAGGGAGGGTTACCAATCAAGCACGTTCATACGGCATCGTTAAGTGGAGAGATATGTACAACTCTAGACAACTATTGACGCATGCTAAATACATGGAGGCTTTTGAAGAAACTAAGCCCGAGATACTGAAACAATACAATGATAAAAAATCTGAGGCTATTCTCACACTTCTTACCTTTGGTGCTAGCAAGATGCTTAACAGAAATTCACGCCTCTCACCTCTTAATATTGCATATGCTGCCCCCGAGACCGTGATGGGGAATAACAACTATTCGTTCAGCTGGCAATTCTGTGAAAACAATCATTTGGTAGGAAATACTACTTACCTCGACAATATGCAAAGCCGACGCGGAGTGATAAGTTGTTACGAAGAGGTCGTAGATTTCGTTAGCCATGTTGACGATCCAGACGTTAAGATTGACCAAGGAGATGCTAGTGACTTGGACTACGATGATTCGTCACTCCCAGCTGTAGTTATAGATCCTCCATACGGTGATAACGTAATATATTCTGAACTGGCTGACTTCTTCTATGTGTGGCAAAAGGAGTATCTACAAGATATTTTCCCTAAGGAGTTTGCTGCGCAACTGTCTGAAAAAGAAAATGAGGCCATTGAGAATACTGCGAGATTTGATGAATCAGATCTAGCAGCGGAGAATGTTGATTCATTGGCAGAGCTAGCAAATCGGGATTATAGATCCAAAATGGCTAATATATTCAAAGAGTGCTACCGGGTTCTACAACCAGGAGGTGTACTCTCAATTTATTTCACGGAGAAGGACTCAGAAGCATGGGATGCACTCACTATGTCTTTAATAGAGTCTGGGTTTACGATTTCTGCAACTCATCCTATATCAAGTGAGATGACACACCGAATCCATACTCAAACAAAAGCTTCTGCTGATACCACTTTACTACTCACTTGTCGTAAACCTGTGAATCCAATACCTCCAGAGGATCGACAACGGACACTCTGGGATAATATCAAAGAAAAGACCAATACAGTTGCAACCGAAAAAGCCACAGAATTATTTGACTCAGATCTAAGTCTTACAAAGACAGACACGATAATAAGTGCATTCGGGCCTACTCTACGGGTCTTCACTGAAAATTATCCAGTAGTTGATAAGCATGGTGATTCTGTCAGACCCCGAGAAGCCCTACAAGAAGCAAGAGCTGCAGTTGTGGATGTTCTCTTAGATCGTGAATTGGAGCATACCTTAGATGGCGTAGATAGCCTTACCAAATGGTATTTGCTCTCTTGGCTTGTTTACGAAAGAGAAACAATACCCCATGACGAAGCTCGCCAGCTAGGTATTGGTGTTGGTGTTCACATTGACGAAATAAAGCGTGACACAAAGATCTGGGGAAAAAGTGGCAAAAATATAATTCTGAAGGGACAGATAGACAGGGTTCAGGACTTCGACAAGCTCAAGGGCGGAGCAAAGCGACGCAAAAGAAAATATCCAGTGAATCCACAGGATGTGCATTTTGATTATGACATCAATGCAGTCCATGCGGCACTGAATGTATTAGATACCGAAGGAGGAAATACAACATGGAACTGGCTAAAAGACAGAAACCTAGGGGACGATCCTGTCTTTAGACGTACAGTTAAAACTCTAATAAAGGTCCTACCAGAAAGCCATGAAGATCACGAGGTTCTAAGTGACCTCATTGTTGGCAAAACTGGTGAATTACTAGATATTGACATTCAGGTCTTTGAATATGAGGAAGAAACAGAAGGGAAATCTCTCTCTGATTACGGAGCATAATCCATAACGACTCCTAGAATGGGATTCAAAAAGCACGATTGGGCACCTGTTTACGAGAGTCGCTTCCAGCATTCAGCAGGGAGCCAAGGAACCCTTGTTAGTGCATTCTATCGTCCTGCATTATCAGAAGCCATCCAATACGACCGCTTGGCGGGATATCTGGACCTCAAATCCCTGGCCAGTGCCCTCCAAGGAATAGACTCGATTCTCGAAACAAAGGGAAAGATTCGACTCATTGCGTCGGTTCAGCTTGACGAAGAAAACAAGCCGGTTCTAACGAATGATGAGAATCCGCCCCTTTCTACGGTTGAGGAGTCCCGTCTATCTCTCATCGCACATCTCATGGCCGAAAATCGGCTTGAAGTCCGAATAGCAGAGCCTTCCAACGATTCTTCTGGAATCTTCCACCCTAAGCTGGGTATTCTCACCGATACAAATGGTGATCGAATCTCCTTCGAAGGGAGTATCAATGAAACATTCGGGGCATGGTACCAGAACTATGAACGCTTCAAAGTACATCGATCTTGGAAGGACACTGAGGCGAGATACGTGGAGGCCGACGTAGATACGTTCGAACAGCTTTGGGAAGATACCCACTCCGACGTGAAGGTCTACACTCTCCCGGAAGCTCTGGAGGCTGATCTCCTTGACTGGCAACCGAAAAACGAGGAGGAACTCGAAGAGCACATAGAACGAGTTCGTGAGTCCGATGAAAGACTGCCCGTCCCCGAAGCGGCTGCTCTTCACCTACTTTCAAACTACGAAGACACCGTTGGTGCTCTTCATACCGCAGAGGATGTTAGTTCGATCACACCGTGGCCCCATCAGCGTGTAGCTGCAGATACAGCAGTAAGCACATATCCTGAAAGCTTACTGTTTTGTGATGAGGTTGGCCTTGGGAAGACCATCGAAGCGGGGTTGTCCATCTCTCGACTCGTCACTCTCGGCAAAGTAGAAAGTGCGCTGTTGATTGTCCCCGCAGCAGTACAGCGGCAGTGGCAAGAAGAACTACGTGAGCGGCTGAATCTAGATGTATTCGCCTACAATCTAGAAGGGGATCACAATCTCCAGGATCCGTATGGGAACCAACACGCGCTATCCCAATACGATTCCAACTCAGATTGGACCGAATCACACATCGGAGCATTTCTCAAAGAGCGTGAAGAACCGACCATAGTACTGGCATCGTGGCACCTGGCTCGAATGGAACAGAATAAGCCGATCTTCTCCCCTGCCGCTCACGTCGAACGGAGAATAGGCGATCATATACCGTCGTTCGAATGGGACCTCACGCTCGTGGACGAGTCACACCACGCTCGAAAAGGTACGAACCTCTACGAATTGTTGACCTCCTTGCAGTCTGACTCTCTGTGTATGTATCTTCTCACTGCCACTCCCATGCAGCTCCGTATTGAGGAGCTATACGACTTACTTCGAATGTGCGACCTTCCAGGAGAGTGGGCAGATCGACAATCATTCGTGGAGTACTTCGAAGTTCAGCGAGACCTCGACGAGGTTCGTGAGAATGTCGAGAGCGGTATCACGATTGAGGAGGCTCTGCCTGTGTTTGAGAGCAAGTGGGAATCGGAACCGTACGAGTTACGCGACCGCTTAGAAACGTGGGTGGGGATGATTCGGTCCTATCTCCAGCAGTACGAACCAGTCTCTGAGGATGTTGCAGACATGATTGACCAAGAAGTGGATGGCTTGCGTAAAACCCGAGAGACGAAGCAAGTGTTGGGTGTTCACTCTATTGATAGACCGAATTGGGAACGACGGTTCTGGGATCTAAATGTGGAGCAACTCTTTACGATTCGAGACGTCGCCGAAACTACCACACCTGTTCAGTCGCGTATTTTCCGAAATACTCGAAGCACACTCCGAATGTGCGAAGAGGTCGGACTATTGGATGATACAGTTCCAGAACGGAACAGTGAGCTGATTCAAGTTGATTTAGGCGATGCACGGCCTGCTTATGACCGAATTGAATCGTACATCACTGATGTCTATAACCAGTCAAAGAAACTGCTGGACGGACAAGAACAGACTGCAATCGGATTTGTGATGACTACTTACCGAGAACGGCTCACCAGTAGTCTCTATGCCGCTAAACGAAGTCTTGAACGACGTCGTGAGAACCTGCGCTCTCGCCAGTTGACTGATATCGAAGAACTAGATGAAACGACGTTGTCCGGAACTCGGTCAGAACGTAACCAAACGCTCTTAGAACAAGAGACAGAAGTGGACGAACTCGGTGTTTCCAGTTCGGAAGGACAAGAGGTACTCGAATATGAACTCAAGGAACTGGAATCATTTATTGACGCATTAGACGATCTCCCGGAAGATCCAAAGCTCAATCGTCTGATGAAGGATCTCCGAAGATTGAGTGCAAAAACCCGTGACCGAGTCATTATATTCACACAATATGAGGACACCCTCGATGTCATCAAGAATAAAATGTGTCAAACGTACCCTGAGATGGGTACCTACACCGGCTCTGGTGGTGGGCTCTACAATGATCAAGAAAGTGAGTGGGAATCTGCAAGTAAGGAACGAGTGAAGCAGAAATTCCGGTCAGGGGATATTTCTTACTTAATATGCACAGATTCCGCCAGCGAAGGTTTGAATCTACAGACATGTGATGCTCTAATAAACTATGACCTCTCGTGGAATCCGATGACCGTTGAGCAACGGATTGGAAGGATAGATCGGATTGGCCAGAAAAACGAGACAGTGTTGGTATGGAATTATGCCTATACTGATAGTATTGAGGAGGAGATTTACGATAGGGCGATGGAACGTATCGGCCTCTTTGAGCAAGCAGTGGGTCCTCTTCGACCGATTCTAGAGGGCATGGAAGCGCAGATGGAACAAACTGCAATGGGTGGTTCAAAAGCTTCTAGTGACGATATCGTAGAGGGTATTGAGAAAGATGCTGAAGAGGCAAAAAAGACTTCGCAACAAGTGGGCCTAGTCAAAAATCCAGAATCAGTCACAATCGAAGAAATAATAGAGAGTTCTAAGTTAGCTGGATGGTCACAGACACATCCAGATATTGGAGATATTGGGATGCCTGAACGACCTTTTGATCCGATAATCTCTCCTTCAATCGTCAAGCATCTTTTCACTCAAAGTCACACGCTGCGTGAGCAAGGTTGGGAGTTTGAGATGTTAGAGCGACGTGAACTCAGTGGAGAATACAATGATATCCCTTACAAAGATATTTATCGTCTAAATTATCCTGAAGACATTAACGCTCCAATTCCACAGGTTCTTAATGAAGACACATTACAGGCTGTTTTCAAAAATAACAATTCAGTCATAGTGACCTTTGATCCAGATGTGTTGAATGAGTATCCATCAGTAATACTGCTTCTTCCTCGGAATCAGCTATTCCAGCATCTCTTCAATGTCATCAAAAATTCCGTACAGATGAAGGATATTGAGGAGTATCTATGGCAAATAGTAGGATTGTTAGACTCTGACAGCAAAATCCATTTTGAAAATGCTGAGCTTGGAAATGAACCAGTTGTTTCTATCAGAGATTTCTATTCGCAACAGGAGCACGATCTCATCCCCGGTGTGAAGTTGGTAAATGAAGAGGAAGCCGAATCCAATGTCCGAAGATGGCTCTCCGAGTATTCCTAACAATAGATCTGAATATAGCGGTTTTTGACCACCACCGGTTGCTAGATCAGTAGTCGATGAGATGTCTGGATGAGTCGGCATTCAACTACTGGACAAGGTCCCAAGCGTGGTAGTAATTGACTCTTACCGAACTCAGTGAAACAGCGTGAGTATCATGGCATCCCGCTGAATGCGTCTGTGTGTGAACAACCAAACTGCGTTCGGCGGAATGCTTCGGCAACTCATTTCACCATGACATTATTACTTGTTAACTGTACACCAATAAACAATGGCTAGGATCATATATCAGCCTCCAGAAAAAAGTGAAAAATATTTAATTAATGAGGATGCACAGCAGCTGTTAGCATATCTTTATTTATATAACTCATCGCACCCAAATGAATTAGCTAATGAACTAAGTTAC
>LKMJ01005153.1_pt1 | contig 12316 bp, 7 predicted proteins | sample 643391 | NCBI WGS metagenome assembly LKMJ01 (sample SAMN04112250, study PRJNA286221) | soda lake metagenome | biome: soda lake; feature: Kulunda Steppe; material: water; isolation source: sample PL-Br10 brine of Picturesque Lake | place: Russia: Kulunda steppe | collected 2010-07
GCATAATGGAGTGATTGGGGGGGTGCTTATTACCGCTCCGCTTGCTGGTGGAGGAGGAGGAGGGGAGGAGGAGGGGGAGGAATGCCCCTGTCAGGGGCACTATTGAGAAGCAAGGGCTGAATTGTGAGTTCATGGGAGTCATGATGAGTGCTCAAGTGACTTTCGCCCCTGCTGCTCTTGTGCCCGTACGGCGTGTGCAGCTAGGAGGCGCACAACTGCTGCAAATGAATGGAATCCTGGCGTGCTTCTTTTGTGGCCTCCTCTTCTCTGCGGGGCTGAACGCCAAGGAGAGGACAGAGGAGCTCCAGCTCCAGGTGCAGCGTGGTCAGCATGCAAGCGCCTGTCAAGGGCTGCTGCATATGTCCATGCCAGGAGATCCACAATATATGTCCATGCCAGGAGATCCACAATATATGTCCATGCCAGGAGATCCACAATTTTTCTGACCTGCCCATGTGCGCTTGTGGGTCAGCCATGCTTTGCACACCGAGCAGTGCTTAAGGTTTCATGATGATCAGATTACAGCACGCATTGGCACTTAACCAGCCAACCAACTTGCCAACCGACTCGTCCTCAGTACCCTACAAGACATCATGACAATGCCCAGATCACCACCTTGCCTCTGTTACCCTTGCTTGTTTAGTGCTGGTCATGGCTGCAGGCCTGATGGGCTTCAGCTTAGCTGCCCTCGTTTGGCAGGCATGGCTACACAAGCTTGCCTTGTATGTTGATCACCTGTGCGTTGTGTCATTGACTGCTTTCATTCAAAACCTTGCGATGCACATGTTTGCGTTGTGCTGGTGCTGTGTGAGATGTCCCTGGTGCGCCCAACCCGCGACATGCGCAGGAGACAGCAGACCTCTTGGCGGGCAACGTCTTCTTCTTGCTTCTTGGTGCTGCCCTGCCGTGGCGCTTGTGGTTTGCGGAGCTGGACTGGTGGAGGTGAGATGTGACCTCCAGGAAGGGTGTGTGCTGGGCTGGGTTTCTTGCTTGCCTTCCTGGATGGCAGCTTCCTCTGTGCATTGTGTCAGGGATCCCGTAGCTTTAAAATGGCACAATCACTTTTGATGGAGGCAATCATAGGGGATTTTGATGGAGGCAATCATAGGGGATTGAGTATGCATGGGCTGCACTGATGCATCAACTGATGTTAAGGTCAAGCACAGTCGTACCGGTTTTTGAACCATTAATTCTCTCCTGCACCTGTTTAGGCTGGTGCTACTGGCTGTCTCTGTATATACGACAAAACGGCTCCCTGTGGTTATTGCATCCTACCGGTGAGTGCACACAGTGAGGTTGGGTGGGAGCAGCAAGCTGTGAGGCAGGAGTTGTCTGCCTATAGCTGGCAGGGTCTGAATTGGATGAGCCCGTCTGGTGGTTGATCCCTTGGACCCTGCTTTGAGCTGTGACAATACTGCCTTGATAATGTGCCTGAGCAGGTGAGACACTTGTGCTTAGACACACATTCTCGAGGGCTGTACGCCGTGCCTGCAATAGCATGAGTGTGCAGTACCTGCAGGTACATGCTTCAAAAAGCTTAGAATGGGCTGTAGCGCATGTCCACGGGACTGTACCTGTGCCGTCACGTGTCCTCTCCTTCCAGGCTCCTCCCCTTGAACCTCAGGTCTTTTGCTGAGGCTGCACATATGGGCTGGTAAGTGGGCGGTCAGCTTGGCATCTCTTGTAGCCTAACAGGCCTTGTTTTTTGAAAGGCTTGCTATGCCTCCAGAGGCATTCAAGGCCCACGCATGATGGTTGGTTCAATGAGCTACAACGCGTGCACAGGCCTTGTGGTGCATTACCCGCCTCTGCTTTTTAAGACCATGTGCTTGTGCAAACAATTGCCATTTGGCTCCGGCAAGCCACAATACAAAACAATTGCCAGCAGAATTGAAGGCAGCGGCAAGCCCCTTTTGCTGTGCAGGCTGCCGGTCTGAGCTCTCTGTATGCATTTCTTTTCATCAAGCACAAACGTGCGCCTCGTATTGTGTTGAGCTCAACACCTTGTGTGCAGGTTTGGACCCAGCGGTGCAGCTTCATTCCTGTACGCCCTGGAGATCCTGTCACGCATGGGAAAAGAGGACACCTCAGATGCCAGGAAGGCCTACCTTGTTGTGACGTGGCTGGTGCTTGTCTCTGTGTTCCTTCATGGTTCCACAGGTGCCCGTGGATTGAGCCCAGACTCAATCTGAATCCAGTGCAAGATATGCCCGCCAGCTGAAAAGCATCCTTTGCAAGTCCACTTGATTGTCAGATAGCCGCCGCCAATCTAGCCTAAGCAATGTCATCCTTTCTCTTCTCCTTTCTCGCCTCCTGATCAAATCACTTGCTCGACTGCCTTTTCAGGAGTACCTGTTACTAGGTGGATGGCCAAGTAGGTATCCGCATGCCAAACTGCAGTTTTTCAGGCAGGCCAACCAGCAAGCACCCCACTCTTGAAACCTCATCCTTGCCTGTTTTAGTTTGCTCGCTGCTCCAAGCTCTGTTTGTGTTCACGACACTGTGCAATTTTGCACGCAGAGGAATGGTGAGGGACCTCAGTGACCCAGAAGAGCAGCAGGCAGAGGTAATGCCCAGGAGGAGCCAAGCGGCATGCAGCTCTTGCAAATTGCTTTGATGCTAGTTGGCTAACTTCCCCTGCCAATTGGTGATTAAAATAGCCTTGACGTTTGCACGCAGTTTGAGACATGGGACATTCAAGACTGGCAAAACGCAGCTGAAAGAGGTGAGGAAAGAGGGAAAGGCTGTACTGAGAAATCTTTCAGTCAGTTTTGAAGGGTCGAGCTTTTGCTGCAGGCTCGGCAGGCTTTGACGAAGCTGCCCGTGCTTGGCAGGTACACTACTAAAGCATGCACATCTAGTTGATGTGCACATTTTGCCATGCCGTGCAGGAGACCAACCTCAAGAGCAGCACCCTGCCCCCCAGGTTCGACATTCCACAAGAGCCTGGTACCCTGACAGGGGGATAGATACGCGTCCCATCCCAAAGCGGGATTTTTGGGCCACCTTGGTGCCAAGTACAGTACAACTGCCTGGGATGGTCTCATGGAGCCTATGAAGCTTTCACCCATGAAGCTGTCAAACCCTCTACCTCAGGCTGTGCCTCATCGCGCAAAAAACAATTTTGTGCGGTTGCCCTAGTAATTCACAGCAATAAGCTGTTAAGCACTGCAGCAGATCCACATGCTTGCCCTGAGGCAAGAGCCCTTGAAACGTTGGGCTTGTCATCAAGCAAAGTCAAGCTGCGGTGCCCAACTGAGTGACCGCCTAAGCTGTCTGATGCGCGCAGGCTCCGCCTTCGCCAGGGAAGCTCATCGTCCAGGCCCTGCCCATACAGCCTTTGAGGCGCTTTGCCCAGAGGCGCCAGCAGCCAGAGCAGGGCCAGGAGAGTGGGCAGGATGCCGTCCTGGCACAGGAGCAACAAGCCCAGCAGCAAGCGCTTGAGGTGGAGCCAGCACGCACTTCATGTGAGAGGCAACCAAGGCAGGGCCTGCTGCACAGGCTGGGAGAGTGGCTGCGGAAGTGGATGTGGGTGGTTGCGTCCCAAGACAACGCGAGTGCTTGGATAACAAAGAGGGAGCAACGTGTCATCAAGAGCGCGGCACAAGTGACGGGAGCTTCGCGCTCGTGATCAGGGGCCATGTAAGAAAAGTGGTGCTCAGGTGACCTTTCTTTGCAGCTTCACCAGAAGTGCCCCAACATGTAAGTCTACTCACGAACACCTTTTCGAGGAGGAGCCTGTGTCTTTGATGTCAGTCTGTGAGACCTGCGCAACGAGAGAACAACCCTTCCCATCCTCCTCCTGAATTTGCCCTGCGTGCTGGCTGCCCATGGAACTCTAGGAGATGTTGCGTGCAGGTGCTGTGCATTGAAGTTATATTGTGTAAACGCCCCAAAACAATGATCCATCTTGGCACGCCTAGTGCTTGATTAAGTCCAAGCCTTTTCCATGGAGGTGGCACAAGCGTTTTAAAACATGAAGATCAACCCCAGGCACCCCATTTCGTCAGTCCGTTACTTGGAGTTTTTTTATGGAGTAGCAGGCGTGCTCATGAAATGAAAAACTGAGCATGCAGATGATCTAACACAACTTGATAACCTTGGTGCCAAAGTTTCTGGCAGATCCTCATGTGCGCATGTGCAAGTGCACCTAGCAGGGTGCCTGCCTGAGAGGAGCCCAGCATTCCACCCCAGAAATTTCAGAGTTTGAGTATGCAGATGTTTTTAAACACCTTCTGTACTTAGCAACCAAAGTTTCAAGCAAATCCAGCAACTCCACAAGTGCAAGCCTGAGAGCCCAGCAATTGCTGAAATTGCCCGTCCCACAGCGGTGGCCTCCTAGGCAGCCTGGATAGATTCAACAGCTTCACTCCATGCGGAAGTTTGGATGCATGCTGCAGAAGGACCTGTCCTTCTGTGTACACTACAGTGGTTGGGATGCCGTGGCCTGCTGCCTTTCCTCCTGAACACGGGAAGCTTCTTCACCTTAGATGTCCCTCGATATTTAGAAAATACTGAACCAGGCAAAAATTCTTGAAGTGAGTGCAGAAACCAGAAGGAGCCCCCCTTGTATTATTTTGGTCATCGCCCTTTGTAGTTCTGCCCGTATTGGCTCTTTGAGATCTCATAAACGTCCAGGGGTCGTTAAAATTGGTAAACTTTTAGACCTAAATGGACCCAGTGGTCAATATATGTACTCCACGCACCTCTTTTCTGACTTAGACATGACATATCCCTTTTCAAAGTTTGTCCTGTTCAAAATCAATTCTGACTTAGACATAACATATCCCTGTTCAAAGTTTGTCCTGTTCAAAATCTTACAGTTCAAGGTTCTCTAAAGCTTTATCTCATCCTGTTCAAAGTTTTGAAGTTCAATCCGCTCGTTACCCCATGCTAGCCAGACATATCTCTGATAAATAAGGTTCTTTAACTTTTGCTTGTATATAGTTCGTTGCCGGTGGCGTGTTGGCACACGAAGCAGACGAGCATCCAAAAATCCGAAAATTAGTGAAAATCATATTTTAACAGTAAACAAACAAAATGTTACCAAATTTTATTTCTTTCTGAAATTTCATTTTTGATGTATGTGATAGACACTCGACACTGATGAAATAATGACTACTTAGGTGGAAAAAAGGGCTAAATGGTGCAGACATGGGCGAGTGAGCCTTCGCCTCATGTGTCCTACCTGGGAAACGGGATACCCTCCGTGCTGGAAAACAAGAAGGTTTGCTTAGAAGGGATACCAGTGGCTGCTCTTAGATGCCTAGCAGGCTCAAACACTTGTTTGGGGTGCACCCTTGATCCCTCTGTGCACTCGCTTTTGTCACTGGCTCAGAACCTAGAATGGAGGAACTCTCAATGCCTGAAATTTGTGTATAATGTCAAGAAACTTGCCGCTGCTCTTAATTTGAGGAATATTGTGCATGTGTCCCTCTATTTCACAGACAACAACTTTTTCCCACACGCCTCGTTTTGTCCGGGACGGTACGAACAATCCAGAAAAGCAACCGAACTTCCTAAATGGTGAGCTCATCTATGCTGTGTTTGGCAAGGCACTTGCTTGGACTGCGTGCGCGAAGAATTCAAGCATGCATGGTTTAGCTCAGCAAAGAGGACATGTGCAAAAGAAGGAGAGCAGCTGCTGAGTGTCGTGGTCCCGCACGAAGCACGACAACACGTTTAGTGTTTTCAAGGTTCATTTCTTTCTACTCCTGCTAAACGAGCATGTACCCCTTCAGAAAGGAAACAACTGCGGCACAGATGACTTAGCACAGGCTGTGTCTGGATGGGGTGCGCCTGATTTGCACAAGTGCCCCCAATATGCACGCTCTGTGCATAAGTTACGCAGCGTAATACACATGCAGATAGTTGGAAAACGTTTGGGAAGTGTCCTCCATGTGCTCACAGGTTGGGACAAACAAGGATTAGAGCTTGCAGCCAAACATGTGGACGTTGACACAAACACACACACAGCCTTCTCTGCTCCACTCATGCATGGATTTAAGCACAACCTGGACATAGCCGAGCAGGTGCGGAGTGAACAGCAGCTTGCATGTGCACGCTGCTAGCAAGCTTTGAGGGTGTGAGGGTACCTGGAACATGCGTACCCAGTACTTGTGGCACAGCCCAAAGCCTTCTTGGCGCCCTTGGACCTGCTCACCGGGCTATGCTCAAACAAAAGGGATGAGCACCCTTGACATTGTGAGCGCAAACAAAGGTATGAGCGCCGGCTTAAAGAAAAGGATGAGCACCCTTGACATTGCAAGCGTAATCGCTTGATTGTCTAATTGTATGGGGAGGGTTTCATTCAACTGACCAGCTTGGCAGCAGTCGTAGGCAGTTGCAGTTTCCAACAGAAGGTTGTGGTGGCCATTTCGTTAAATGCAGGTGCACAAAGGGCTGTGGTCTACACCTGCAATCAGGTCCACATCCCCCAAAAGAGTCACTCCCCGATCGCTTGTGAACAACGACACACGTTACAACCATGCCAAAGACTCATACTCGGAGCCCATAGGTACGCAGAAGAAGAAGCACAGAAGCTTGCCCCCCCCCCCTCCTTTCCTGGACAGGCATGCCATGATCAGAGTTTGGTGACTCGCTGCATCGGCTGGGTTGTGCTGCTGAAATGGTCTTCAAAGCTGTGTTTCATTCAACATAAGAAGATTGCACGCTCACGCCCTTGAGCATTGACAGCCGCCTGGTCATGCTGGACTAACAGCTGCCTTTGAGGATGCAGAGGCACTGCCTTGATCTGTCCATTTGATCGCTGACTTGAGGCCTTGCGGCACATTGCTGTGGCTGTGGAATCCCAGGGACTGGTACAGCACCGGGACCAACTTAGTGGGATGGTGGAACTATGTGCCTTGAGCTTGTAAGCCGAAACGAATTTCCTAGAGACAAGCTACCGAGCAAAGTGTGCAAAATATATGTGCATAAGATGCATTTCGGGGGCAGCCATTGGCACAGAGCATCAGGCAAGCCACGGATGGCCTGGTTTGGTCGACAAATGTTGCACTGACAATGTAGCCTCATGTCCTGCGAACACACCAACAAGTTAAAACAGGTTGATGATTATTGATACTACATGATGCTGAATGCAGGAGAAGTCAGGGGTCGGTGCGGGGGGTGTGTGGGAGGACCCAAGCACAGTGTACAAGCATAGCATGCGCAGCGGTGGTGCGCAGCTTACATAGTCATTTCAAGCAGCATCACTTTGACGTCTGCTGGCCTAGCCTTCTGCTGGAACTGCTTGCCTGCAGGTCCTGGCCATTACTGGATAGAGGGGGGCCTGCCCAGCTTGGGACCCCTGCCCAGGGAGATGTCCTCCAAGAGCGTCAGCCCCTTGCGCAACCCAGGTGCCGACAGCCCCGGCTGCTTTGTTGCCCCCATGATCCTTCCCGCTCGTGATGCTAGAGTGGGAGCATGGCTCAGTTGCTCGGTCACTGCATGTGATGCCTAGCCTGTCACTTGTGTATCACGGGCCTGCCTTTTGTTGTCTTGTGGTACTTGTCGAGGATGTAGCCGTGCCTGTTGGTGCGGCTTGACACCCTCCAGTGCCTCCAGGCACGCCACTGTGTGCCAACCCTATTGGTGACATGTTGCGCTTCACCACCTGTTGCCTACCAGAGGGTAGCCCTGTGCACCTACCCCCTGTTACCTACACTAATGGGCAACATGGTATGCACGGTGCGGTGCTTGTTCCAGAAACACCCTGCGCATCCTTCCGGAGTCCAGCAAGGCCTGACCCATTTCCCCCACGCTGCACGCCTGACGACTGGCGCATGGGAACAAATATGGTGCGTCACGCATGCTGTTTGCAGCTGCTTGCGCTCAGTGCACGCGTGCTTTTGCAGCTGAGTTACACAGTGCCTAAGATCTCTGTGCTGTGGATGGCCTTGCCTAAATTGTAGCTTGCCCCGGGGCATATATGGTAAGGAGATGTGACTGCTTGCCTCCAAGAGGCTTGCAATTTCACGTACAAAGCCAAATGTGCCGCGCTGTGCTTGCAGCCTGTGAGCAACAACATTGCCCCCTGGAGTGAGCAAACTAGCAAGCGCATTGACGTGTCTGACTACCGATCAGCTGGGCGTATCAGCGAAGCAAAGAAAGAGGTCAGTGAGTGCTTGCATGTTGACTGAGGCAACATGTTGAAAATGCACGTTTTGGATCAACAAGCAGGCAAGGGCAATGCACCCGGTTTGTTTGCTTTTGCACCTGACTCCTCGACAGCTTCTCCACAATATACACGCCATAGCTTGAGTGTTGAGTTTGGGAATTATAAAGCATGTTGTATGAGTGCATCATCATACCCTCAGCTGTGCTTGCCCTGGGGCATAAAAAGACCTTGAAAGCATCTGGTACTGCTGATGCAAATGGCACGTGTCAAGAAAGAAAGTTGGGCATCCCATGGTTGCAAAGTTTCATGATTCCATGTTTGCTGGCAAACAAAACAGGTGGTATGCATCGTGGAATGTAGCAGCAAATGGCGATGTTCTCAAACAGAGCAATCCAGCCATCCGCTTTCATAAAAATCATCTCCCTCCCTTTGAAATGCAGGTCCCATATGATGCCCAGTACCCTAAAGCTGAGGGCATTAACATGGCAGGGGCGTGCACGCGGTTAGCAGCAGGGGCACCACGCTCCAAGAGCCCAGCAAGGTCTTCAACATCTGCCTTTGAATCAAAACAGGTAGGCTGATTCTTCTGGACAAGGTGCAGGGTGGCAGATGTATGTGTGTGTTCCATGCTGAGATGCTAGCCTGCCTCGCCTAAATATGCCAGCTTGCTCGTTGCTGTGCTACTTAATAACTTATGCTTAGTTTCTGGCGTGACATTTCTTTGTTATTTGCAAATGCTGCTGGCCTGATCGTTGTTGGCTTTGTCGCCATCCATTTTCTTGTACTGCAGCACCGCCTTGCTCCCCTCCCAAGAGCACGCATTAACGACATGCGACTAAGCCGGAAGTTTGAAGATGATGATTCCCAGTGGTTAGGTCCAGGTAGGACTTCATCTGTTTGTCAGTATCCTGGCCTACGTAGCTAGATTCTGATTTGCGGCCATCTGCTTGCCTAAGCATTGTTTGGGCAGTAATTGGCGTAGTCCTACGTGTGCCTGTTGCTGGTGTAATTTAACCCTGTCCATGTATGTATATCAGACTTTTTTAACTTATTAACAAGCAAATGTTGGAAGTAGATCATGGTTCTTGGTTTAGCCAGAGTAGCTTTGATAAAAGACTAGAGTGGACTGGCCTGAGACTCTCAAGGAACGTGGTCTTTCTGCCCCTCTTTGCGTTGTGTGTACTTCCAGCTGACAAACCTGAAATATTCGATGGGATAGGCTTGCTTCTGCAACTTACCTCTGGGTCAGACACAATCAAGTCTCGAGCGGTCTATCTGCAGTGTGTATATCGGAAGCAGCAATGGCAATTTTAATCCCTCTTTTTCTTGAACTACAGGTGCTTACACACCCCTGACATCTGTGGGAGGTGCAAAGCGCAAGAGTTACAAGTGAGTCAGGCAGCAGGGTAGGAGGATGGATCCTGAATAGCAGCGGTATGGAGCGCCAGGCGTGTGGTGGGAAGGTGACGGCGTGCTTAACTCTGGACCGCTTTCAGCATTGTGATGTCATGGGTGCAGCTGTATGGGTGCCACTAGGCGGGTGAGGGGGAGGGGCCTTAACACCATTTCTTTGGGCCCGACAGTGCACCTCTCCTAAACTTTTCAAGGCTTGCCTATTCCTGAAGTACATGTTTTTGAAGAAATTGGCATGAAGTGCCTTGGCAAAGAGGCTGGAGGACCAGAAGCTTGCAGAAGCTGGGCACTTTTTATGCAGGCAAGGGAGCCTCAACAGGTGCCACTTTGCACTAAAGATGCATTATTTACAGAAGTTGACGCAACTCATTTTAATACAAATGTTACAGGTCATTGGGGTTCGGGTGTCACCCTCCAGAGCTAATTAGCCCTAGATAAATGGCCAAAATACACGACTCCCCCACCATTGCGCCTTCTTATTCTGTAATTTTGCAGAATGTTTTTGTCCACGACAAAGCGCCAGCAAAATGAAACAAGGCTAACGCTTTAGATTCCCTGCCGAATTTCACCCCGTGTTAGGCAGCTTTCAGTCATGAGACCCAGGATGGAAGGAAGCAGCACTTGAAGCTTTCCAACAAAGTGCCTGGCATCCTGGGTCTCATGACCGGACCTGCCGTTGAGCATAGAGCTCTAGACACTAGTGGCCCCCCCCTGGTGCAGCTGTAATGCCCTGGAAGTGTGCATGCCGCTCATTGACAGCTACTGCAGCTCTTGAGAGGTGGGGACGCACGAAAGCTGCTGGTCGCTGCTTGCATCCTCTGCAGGCTCTTCAATGTTAGCCAACCACCTATTAGGGCAAGCAGACTCTCTGCTGGCCAACTGGGAGCGCGCAGCGCAATCGTGCCACAGTCCTTGAGCAAAAAGAGCCCTCCTTCAAAGTCACATTTGTTGAGGCATGTACCACAGGTGAGGGCTGTGATGGTGCAGCTGCATAGTTACAAAACACATCATGTGTCTACAAAAGCTGCAGCATGGGAGCATTGCAGCGCTGCTTTTGTGCGCTTGTCTTACTTTTGTGCCATGCAAACATTCTCTGAGTGCAAATGCTCCATTTGTCTGTATCCTTGATAAGCACCAGCTGTTGACAGTAATAATGCGCTTGTATCTCGCTGCATGCCCTACATTCAGCCTGCCGGGAGTAGCAGCTCATTTAGCACAACCACCAGGAGCCACAAGTATGGCCCACATACCTGGCAATCAGACTCATCGCTCACGAGGACTGTATAGATTTGTCATGCAAAATTCATTTAGGAGGTACGCCTTTAGGAATGGATTGACTAGGAGGTTTGCAGCTTGTATGGTTTGAGGGCCAGCTTGTCCTGTAGTCTTCTTACTCTGGTGCAATAGCCTCAGGACTTTGCCTTGAAAATGATCCGTTTCGCTTGCCTAGTCCAAAGCTAATCACAGTGCCATTTCAATTTTTTATCATTATTTGCTGCTGCAGCATGTGCAACCCACTCACTGCTGAGTGACAAATTAGTGCACGAAAGCTAAACGACATTTTTTGAACGATGATGATGATGATGATGATGATGATGCTATGGTACTTTGTTCATCTTTCTGGGGGTGTCAGGTGTGCATCAGTGCGCCTTACCCAAAGCATGACATCTTGGTGGTTGTAGGCTGGTAACAAGGAAAGAATGTGTCTATGAGCAGGCAGCAGACATCAAGGAAAGGACTTATTCATTTTGTAGGATGTCTGCGTGTGGCTCTGGCTCAAGTTGGCTTGTTCACCATTAGGCTCAATCTGCAGAATTTGCGGACTAACTGAGCTGTTGGGAGGGTCAACAGGCAGAGTCAGCTCTTGTTTGCACACCAATCATTGTACTGTCCCCTCACACACACACACACATGCGCACTCATTCTGTCATACATGGTCCATTTCTTAGCTGACAACTTTGATACGTTCCAAATGTGAAGAGCATTGTAACAATGTGCAAGGAGCATACCAAAGAAAAAGAAAAGCAAAAGAAAACTACGTAGGCAGTGAAACCACTCCCTACACCACTGATTTAAGTGGCAATTAAGGAAAAGGAAAAAAACTGAAAAACTGAAAAACTACGTAGGCAGTGATACCACTCCCTACATCTATTAAGGAAAAGGAGACATATTGGCCCAAAGAGCATTTAGTCTCCTCCACCAGGGAAAGGGAGGAACTCGTGAGGATCTGGAGGATGACAAGCTGCCCCCTGTTCCAGACCGATACCTTAAAAGCAATTGGATTTTTCAAGAGTCTGGTTGGTTTGGTTAGGTTAGGCTACAAAGCTGTACCTGCCAAACGAGGGCACTGCTGGCAGCTTAGCTGAAGCCAAACGGGCCTGCAACCAAAACCAACAAAAGGCAGGCAAGATTGTGATCTGAAATCTAGGCACAGCATTCTAAGCACTCATAAACAAACAAGGCCAGGCCTTTGGTACGTCTGGTTGCAGTCAGTTTGTGTGCATGACGCACGAGTGAGCATGTACTACTAGCTCATAGTATGAGAGTGGTCTTATGGGCTTTTTGTGTACCAAGGCCGAGCTCTACAAGATGATTTAAAGTATGTGAGGTACAGATAGAGCCTCCCATACCAAGAAGAAGAGTAAAGGATAGCTCTCTTGTTTGTTTGTTACAAGACGCGAGCGGACACAGCAATGTCCTTAAGGCAGGCAAGGCAGAAGAGCTGAAAAACGCTAGGAAAAAGAGAACTGCCAGAAAAGCCAACTAGCTAAGAGGTCGCCCCCA
>LKMJ01005154.1_pt1 | contig 12315 bp, 8 predicted proteins | sample 643391 | NCBI WGS metagenome assembly LKMJ01 (sample SAMN04112250, study PRJNA286221) | soda lake metagenome | biome: soda lake; feature: Kulunda Steppe; material: water; isolation source: sample PL-Br10 brine of Picturesque Lake | place: Russia: Kulunda steppe | collected 2010-07
CGTTCTCACTGCCGATGAACACGATGCTCGCGTCTCTCTTTCGGGCGTGATTCTGTATCTTTGACGCGACCTCGCCCGGTTGGGCGTATCTGGAAACGCCGATGTACTCGTAGGCCGCAGCAGGGTTGATTTTTCTCACCTCTTCTTGCAAGCGGGAGACCACCTGCTGTCTGTCGAAGCTCTCTCCTTCCGGTATCCATCCGCGCTCCCGAGCATATTTCGGGTTGTTGGGAACGACTGTCACCGCAAGGACCCCCTCTCCGACCACGGTGTCGAACTGAGTAGCGCGGACCAACGCCGCTTTCGACAGTTCAGACCCGTCGTACGGAACAACCAGTGTCATATCCGACAGTTCGGACAGAACGATTCATATGTTTCGATTCCGCCTGAAACGCTCTCTCAGACCGAATCGAGCAGCGTTATGTAGTGACCGTCGATGTCACGAACGCGGAGCCCCCGGTTCCGTTCCTCAATAGCCATCACGTCGCCGCGAAGCCGGTCGACCACTCCTGCCGGGTCCTCGACCGTGACGCCCATATCGACGTGGACGCCACCGCGGGCGTCGGCGATACCGAGGTGTGGTTCCCAGAGCTCTAGCGCGAACGACTCCGCGTTCATCCGAACTCTGCGGCGGTCGTCCCCGCGGTCCACCACCTCGAACCCTATCCGCTCGTAGAGGTCGATAGCCCGGTCCAGCTGTTCGACCTCGAGTACGACCTCGAAGAGACCGCTGATTCCCGGCCCCTCTACCGGGGACTGTCCGAGTTCGACGCAGTTGCCGTCAGGGTCGTAGAAGTACAGCGACTTCGACTCGCCGAAAGTGTGTTCTACGAGGTCGAAGCGCTGGTCGAGGTCCTCGTACCAGGCGTCGTACTCGGCGGCCGGAATCGAGAACGCATAGTGGGTGTGGAGCCCACCACGCGGGACCGGTCCCGGCGAACGAAGCACCAGGTCCGTTTCGCCAGCCGCGAGGGTGACCTCCTCCTCACCGCGAGAGCGAACGTCGAGGTCGAGAAACGCCTCGTAAAACGCCTCTGCCCGGTCGAGATACTTCGTCTCGAGTGCGAGCCATTCCAGTGTGTCGGCCATATCTGTCCTTTTGTCTGCCTCGATTAAAAACAGTGCGTGATAGAGCCGTTCTCGGTCCGTTACCCCAGCGAGAATACGAGTCGCTCCCGTCCACCGAGCCCCCTCTGGACGGGCACCGAGTGAACCACTTCGGCTATCTCGACACCTGCCGGGAGCGCCTCGACGACCGTAACGACCCGCGCCCGTCGTCCAGGCTGAATCTCGACCTGGCGGGTGTGACAGCCCGGCCCGAGCGTTTCGGGGTCGAGCGAGAGTCTCGCAGGCTGGTACGTGTAGTCGTCAGTCCCGACGAACTGGGTCCTGCTGGCGTGCCATCGCAGCGGAGACTCGCCCGTATTCTCCACGTCGAAGAGGGCGACCGGATGACGGCCAGCGTCGTCCTGGTGACTGTAGGTAAACTCGCCGACGTCTACCGTCGGCACACCGACGAGCGTTGCGCGGGCAGACGATGTTTCGGTCGTGACCGCGTGGCGCCGGGAGAGCGACCCGGAAACCGTATCGACGAGGGTAGAACTCGCACTTCGCGAGTCTACTGTGGGACGACGCTCACCTGAGGAGGTCGGCCGGCTCGACCGGTAGCGCTCAATACCCCCGTCGCTGTCATCCTCACCACTCATTTTCTGAAGCTACACAGACTCGATATGAATAGCCTTCGGTGGCCGGTCCGGTGCTACGCTGCCTGGACTCGGCCGTCTATGACATCTCAGATGACACGGTACCACGGCAACACGGTATACAAAACAGTTAACAGTACAGCGATAAAACGAGCCAGTTGTGTCTGGGCAGGAACGGGGTTACCGGTCACTGTGGATGCTTCTGCCGAACCCAGTTCGGAAGTTACCAGCAGACCTCGCTGCCGTTTTGATACTTGTCGCTGTCACTTGCGCCACAGTTCTCGTCCCAATCTTGAACGAGACTCCGCTTCGTGTACTGTTCGGTCTGGTGTTCGTGCTCTTTTTACCCGGCTATGCGTTCATTGCTGCACTCTTTCCCGAAGCAGGCGCACCACCAACTGCTGATGAGTCATCACACCGGACAACGAGTGAGGAGTCATCAACGGAGGACAGGGAAGGAACGGGTTCGACCATCCAGAACCGGGGTATCGACGGTATCGAACGGGTTGCACTGTCATTTGGTCTGAGTATCGCCATTGTTCCGCTCATCGGACTGATTTTGAACTTCACTCCCTGGGGTATTCGGTTGGTTCCGATACTGGTCAGCGTTTCTGCGTTCACGCTTGTGGCATCGCTGGTTGCAGCGCAACGTCGGTGGTCGATACCCGAAGACGAACAGTTCCATGTGCCCTATCAGCGGTGGATCGAAAGCGGTCGCGAGGAGCTCCTCAATCCAGAGAGCCAACTCGATGGCGTCCTGAACGTGTTGTTGGTGTTGAGCATCGTATTGGCGGTGGCGTCCGTCGGGTACGCGGTGATGGTGCCGCCGTCGGGCGAGCAGTTCACGGAGTTCTATCTGCTTACCGAGGACGACGACGGCGAGCTCGTCGCAGCGAACTATCCGACAGCGTTCCAGTACGGGGAATCTCAGCCTGTGGTCGTTGGGATAGAGAACCACGAAAACGAAGAGATTACCTACACCGTGGTGGTCCAGTTACAGACAGTCGTGTTGGAAGGCAACGAGACGACCGTCGAGGAGCGTGAGGAAATCGGTCGGTTTACGTCACCGTCGATGGCCGACAACGAGAGCTGGCACACGACTCACGATATCGAACCGACGAGGACGGGAACCGACCTTCGCGTCCAGTATCTGCTGTATCGTGGCGAACCTCCGGAGTCACCGACGGTTGAGAACTCCTACCGAGATGTACATCTCTGGATTGACGTATCCGACGAGGAGTGAGGACGACAACAGGAGAGGAAGGGCCACAGGCAGGTCCGAGTCGAACTGCTGTGACTGCGTGGCGCCACGTTCTATACGTGTCGGCGTCACCTGAGACACTCGTTTACCAACACCCGTCGACAGAACACACAGGTCCCAATCAACACTGCTCTGCTTCGTCGAGTGCGTCTTCGGCCTTCCCCTGTTCCGTTTCGGCGCGGGACTGGTTGCGGTTCCTGGCTGCTTCGGTCGCAGCCTCGAAATGCTCGACAGCGGTCTGAAGATTGGTGACCTGACAGCGTGCTCGCGAGAACTCAGATTCAAACTCCTCTCCGCCATCCTGTCCAGATTCAAACTCCTGCTTGGCGGCAGCAAACAACTGACCAGCGTCACCGAACTGTGACTCCGCTGAGTTGAACTCCCCATTGTCGAGATGGTCACGGCCGTTCTCCAGAGCGTCCACCCCTTCGGCGACCATCGTATAGCCGTCTCCGAGCGACTCCATACCCCGTGCGCGTCGAATCGCCTTCTCGGTAGGGCCTTCGAACACGTCGTCGTTCGATTCACGACCTTCGGTGAAGGTTTCCTCGGCTTTGCTGCTTTGTTCTGCCCCGGTTTCGAACGAATCCGTTGCCAGGTCGTACTCTCCGTCGAAGAGGGCTGTTTCCCCCTTCTGAACCGCTTCCCGAGCGTCCAGGAGCGTTATGTAACCCTCTGTCAGCGATTCCATGGCGACGGCACGAGCAGTTGCGGTATCGAACTCGTTGTCGAACTCGTCGACAGGTATCTCTGCTCCTGTCTCGAACTGGTCGAGGGATGCTCTCGCCGCGTCCGTTCCGGCCTCGAGTGACGCACGGGCAGCCTCGTACTCTTCGTTTTCGAGCTGTGTCGTTGCGGCGTCGAGTTCGGAGTGCCCGTCGAGCATCGTGACGTGGCCTTCAGAGAAATGACCAAGCGCAGTACTTCTGTCTCCCCCCATTTCGAGCTCATCAGTTATCGAATCCGCTGCATCCGCTAACGCGTCGCTGAACTCTCCGTGTGCGTTTTCGAACGCTTCGGCGGCGTTCTCGAACGACGCCAGTGCATCATCGAACGCTTCCGCTGTTATCTCCTCGTCTGCGAGCTGGAGCTGTTCGGCGCCGGAGAGATACTCGTAGTATCCCTCAGACAGGCCGTCGACACCGGTGACGTATCCAGAGAGCGTCCCGAGACCGTTGCGTAACGCCTCGAGTTCAGCATCAAGTGCTGCAAGCTGGTCGCCGTCAGCTTCGTCACTGGCCGTGACTGCACTGTCTCGGGCGTCAGCTGCACGCGTACTCGCATCGCTCGCCCGAGTAATAGATTCGCGAGCGGTCTCGATTTCTAGCTCTGCATCGTCGAGTTGTGCCTCCGTCTCTTCGAGAGCGTCACTGGCCGACAGAAGGTCGACAACTGCATCGACAGTCCCCTCGACAGCAGTCTGGTAGGATTTTACGGCTTCGATATCGGCTTCCCGGCCGTCGTCGGCCTGTTGTTCAGCGTCGGCGATTGCGTCGCTGGCAGCGTCTAAGCGCTGTCGTGGCGTCGTGTCGTCGAACGTTCCTTCCCTGGGCGTCTGGTTCGATTGGAACAGATCGACTGCGAGTGCGACCGTGTTGAGGTTCCCAACTGCTACCGCGAGATACTCTGTCGTCTGCGGAGAAAACTCATCAGCGGACTCGTCGCTGCCTGGTCGCAGTGCCGAACAGCCCGCACCTGCCCCGAGACCGATAGCCCCGACCCACCGGAGGTATCCTCGGCGGTTCATATAGTACTCAACTGCAAGGAAGATGTTAGATGTTTGGCTTTCGGTCGTGGAAACTTACTAATCAGTTGTTCTCCAAACACACCTATATGGATAGCGGAGACGAGCCGGTCGAACCCAATGAAGGGGCCGAAGAAGGTTCCGGACAACCGACTGGGTCAGCTACCGAGGCCGAGACGTGCGACGAGGCGGATAGGGGCGCGGAATCTGAGGCAAGTCAAGGTAGGGGCGAAGAAGACGGATCGAGTCAGGGTACGAGCGAAGGAGGCAAGACAGGGCAGGGTACAAGCGAAGGAAGTGAGGCAAGTCAGGGTACGAGCGAAGAAGATGGGACAGCAGAGGAAGCGGTTGCTGAGGACACAGCCGCCTCGACGATAGCGGTTGTGAGAGAGAACGTAACGAAGCGACGTCTACTGGGTGGTTCCGGGATTCTCCTGGCTATTGTGGTAGTTATTCTCGTAGTAGCAGTGCCGTCGAGTTTGCTCGCACTCGTGTACACGTCGTCAGCCGCGTTCGAGGCACAGCCGGCGACGGCCCAGGCAGATGCGTTTACAGCCAGCGAGTACGAACACGTCGAGAGCGACCAACTCGTTGTCGAGGAGCAGATCGAGGCGATTGGACAAGAGCGGACAATCGTAGTCACGAATCATCTCACGAACTACGAACGGACGATAGACGTACAGGGCGAATCGTTCGACTCGGCGGTGTTTACGGTCGTCTCTTCGCCCGCCATCGAGGTTGCTGGAAATCCAGCCAACCCGTTGGCTGATATGTCTCACCACGAACTGCTGACGGAGTTCAGTGACGAACTCGAAGGAGGATACGACGAGCTGGGTGACATCGAAAAGATGGACGAGCACGAGGGGGTGATGCTCGGACAGCACACGACTGTGTCACAGTTCGAGATGACGGTCGTGGAAGACGGTGAAGAGATAGCGGTCTATCTCTACGTTGCGGATGTCCAGTCCGAAGGCGATATTGTGGTCGCTGTTGGTGGGCATCCCGCCCCGTTTGCCCAGGAGCGTGCCTCGATCTTCGAGTTACTGGCTGGCGTCGAGCACCCAGCAGGCTGATGGCGAATTAACACGAGGAGTATGAACTACATCCAGGCGCTTATTGCCCGATGGTCCCGGCGTGACTGGTTAGCCGTGCTTGTCGTCGCATTAGTTGCTGCGTTGCTCGTCGGGACGACACTGTTGGTTGTCACGGCAGGAACGGAAACGACGGAGTTGGCGTCGGAGTTCGAAGCCGACGGTACTGTCACACAGTACGACACTATCGAGGAGGCGCGCGCTGTTGCAGGGAGCGAGGCAGTTGTTCTCCCGACCGCAACGGCGACGAACGAAGACGGGGACCGAACGCGGGTGGTTGGCATCCCAGAGAACGCCGACCAGCAGTTCGGCCTTCCTGCACAGCCAGCGGATGCAACCGGGCCGGTATCGACCGACGAAACGTGGACGCTTGACGGTGAACAGACGGCAGAACAGATTGTTGTCGAGCCCGGTGGGGAGAGAGATGTGGTCCCTGAAACGTGGATTCGAGTGGATGCGGCAGTCGTCGAGTCTGTTGGTCCGAAGGAAGCCCTGGTGATAGAGCACGGGAGCGACCAGGCGGCGGACGAGGGTGCTCCGCTAATTAGTGTCCTGTCGTTTTTCGTCGCGGGGACCGGTGACGTGATGGGGATTCTCTGGGGCGGCGTCGCTATTGCTGGTGTCGTCGTGGCAGTGACGATTGCGAACGTCGTTCACGTCGTGATTGTCGAGCGACGGCGGACGATTCGAGTTGCGAGGGCAACAGGAGCAACCCCAAGACGGATTCAGATTCCACTTGCGATTCGAGCAGGGTTGCTTACTGCCACCGGGGCCACCCTCGGCTACGCATTCGGCCTGATTATTCCGAACGTTGCAGTAAATCTCGCTGTGTTCCTCGGGTTACCGACGACGCTTACCCTGCAGGTAACTCCCGAGATTGCGTTGGTTCTCTGTGCGATGCTCGGTGTCATTGTGGGTATCGGGATGGGAAGTGGCTATCTGACCGCCTGGAGAGCAACTACCGGGACAGTGTTCTCTCGGACGTCAGTTCCGAACGAGGAGGGGAGTGGGGACCAGCGTATGGCTACCACAATCAAGAAGCAGTGGCAGCCGTCGCTGCTGTCGAGTCGAACGGTTCTTCCAGCCACGGCAACGCTGACTGCCTTTGCAGTACTCGTGTTTCTGGTCGCCTCTCTGGGCGGCGTCGGAGCGTCGCTCACGACCGCGGACACGACGCTCACCGAAGCAGAAGCCGCACACCCGGTCAACAGTGCTGTTCCCGAAGGATACGCGGCTGCCATCAACGAGTCGGGGGTCGCTGCGAGTCCGGAGATTATTCTTTTTGGACAGCACGACGGAGACCCCTACCTCGCACGCGGAGGTGACTACGATGCGTTTTCGATGGTCACTGGCGCAGAACTCCTCGATGGGCGGGAGCCAGCAGCGTCAGATGAGGTACTAGCCGGCACAAAAGCCGCCGAGATGCTCGACCTGGCGCCCGGTGACGAACTGGTCGTCGGTGGAAGTACCGACAGCGCGATTGGGCAGGTAACTGTCGTCGGAGTGTACAGGACTGACGGAATCGACGACCATCAGCTGTTTGTCCCGCTCGAAACGGCGAGACATCTCAGCAACACTGACCCGGGATACGTGAACGCGATCCGCACAAACTCGTCGATGGCTGCGCAGGAGGGTGATCCGGTCGTGTTGCATGTCGATGCACCCACACACACCGCCCCCAACGGGACAGTTGAGGTGCGTGCGGCAGTGTGGAATCCAACCGACGAAACGCAGCAGCAGTCTGTCCCGTTAACACTCGGGGATAACCACGTCGACCGCCACGTCACGCTCGCCCCACAGGAGCTGACACCAGTCGAGTTCGATATCGAAACACCCAGTAGAGGAGAGTACACGCTTGCGGTCGGTTCGAACGAACAGTCACTTACAGTACGTGAGCCGTCGCCGTTTAGCATCAGTATTCCGCGCGAAGCACCACCGGAGACGGCTGTGCAGGCGCTCGTAGATACCGGAGAGACGCCGGCAGAGAACGTAACCGTCACCGTTGCGGGCGAGGAGGTTTCCATCAGTGACGAAAAGACAGTCTGGTTCCACACACCGGCTGCTGAAGGTACCTACGAAATCGTGGTCGAGGGTGATGGGGTTGCCCAGGCGACACGGGAAGAGTTTCAGGTAACAGACGATGCCGAAAGACGGCTGGTCCCTACCGTAGAAATCGATCCATCGTCGCCAACAGTCGAAGTTCGACCGGCGGTCACGACCACGCTGTGGAATCCGTGGAACGACTCGATCGACGCAACAGTCACTATCGACGGGCCAGGGACGGAGTACAGCGAGGTTATCGAAGGCGAGCCAGGTGAGGAAACAACTGTCGTTGCGTCACTCGACCGCAGACCCCCCGGAGAGTACACTGTAACTGCAACAGCTGACGGTCAGTTGCTGCACAGAGAATCCTACCGGGTCGAAGGAGACGACCGGCTCGCCAGTGCGCTTGCTTCCGGAGGGCACTACGATGGTGGTGGTGGTCTCGGTAACGCAATCGAGTACGCAGTCGGGAACCTCTCTGTCCTCCTGTCAGCGTTGCTCGTTCTCACTGCTGTTACTGTCGTCGGCGCGATGAGTGCTGTGCTCTCGCGAGCAGTGCGAGCGAGACGACGGACACTCGGAGTTTACCGAGCGACAGGCGCGTCGCCGAGGCGAGTGCTCCGGGTCGTGGCTGGCGATGCAGTTCGGATTGGTGTCGTCTCGGCAGCGCTTGCTGCCGGTGCTGGACTCGTCGGCGTCGCGGTGTTCGATACCGCTGGACTCCTTACCGCGTTCGGAGTTACGCTCAGCCCGTGGCCGTCGGTAACGGTCCTGCTGTTCGTGTTTCTGGCCGGTGTTGTCCTGACACTGGTTGCAGCCGTTGTTTCGACAGTTCCCCTGCTGCGTGAGCGGCCACAGACCAGTCTTTCGGAGTGACCGCAAGCAGGCGTCAGGCCTCTCTCGGAGTTCTTCGACCACCTCCACAGGCCCATCGTCGAAGGTCAGTTCGAACGGGGAATCCGTACTGTTGGCTCTCTGGAACCATTCCATTTTATATACTCAGGCTGGGAGGTTTTCCAGTATCAACAATGCAGTAGTCGGACTGTCAGTCGTCAATTCACCTGCACCGAACTATGACATCTAGCCCACTTGCGCAAATTCAGGCAGTTACGGAGATCGAACCGGCCGAGGACGAAACTATTCGCGAATACGTCAGCCGTGTTGCAACGGAGTGCAACGTCGAACAAGAGCTTCTGGAAGCCGGGTTAGCGTACGTCACCGAGCATCATTTTTCGGATGGGTCTCCGGAGGACGACCGTGCATTCGAGGAGTTTCTGCGTGCGATAGAGGGTGCGTCGGACGGGGTGGCGGAGTCGGCTCCCGGTGCCGACGCCAGCCGTCCCACGACTGGAGAAATTCACACGAACGGTGACCCCCTCGGTGAAGCGACCGATTCATCAGGGCTCCTGACCGATGCAGAAGGGCACACACCTGGACAAGATGCTCGAGAGAGGGCGCAGTCGACGGTCATCGGGTTGCCGAGCGATCCCGGCTCACACGATACAACGGCTGGGTTCAAAACGGGGATTCAAGGGAAAGAGCCTCGGACGTTACTCCTTCGATTTCTCATCGTGGTTGTGACAGCACCGGTGATTGGGTGGATGCTCTCGCGGGCGTGGATTCCAGGGAACCTCGTGTACGAGCAGGGCCGGGAGCTGCTTACGCAGTTGCTCGGTGTGCCAGGTCCCGACGCTGCGCAGTTGTTTGCACTCGGCGTCTTCGGGTTCTATCTTGGAATGTTAGTCCTGTTTACGCTGGACGTCAAAAAACGTGTCCAAGCGATGTTGCTCTGGCTGGGGACGGTGCTTGGTCTCGTTGCGGTTGCGTACTCCGGCTGGGTAATACCAAACCTCGAGCTGACGCAGTTGAACGTCCTCGGGTTCGCGTTAGGGTTGACCGCTGGTGTCGTCGTCGAACTCGACCAGTTGCGAGCAATTGACCGGACAAAGAGTTCGTTCCGTCGACCAACCCTCTCCGACGGCGGGCTTCCGGAGTTTCGGTATGCAGCGTGGCTACTGTTTGGGGTGTTAGTGCTGGTTGTCACGGCAACGCTGGTCCAGGTGATTCTGGCCGAATCTGTCACCGTCTACGACCCGTTTGCAGCACTCATTTTCCTGGGGATGCTCTTCGGGTTCGTCCGGTACGAGTCCGAGACGAACTACATCACGCTCGGCCCGGAGCGCTCCGGCAAAAGCATGCTCATGCTGGGGCTGTGTCTGGAGCTATTACGCAACGCAGAGACCCACCCCGAGCCGAACAGTTACCTCCAGAACGGGCTGGAGCGCGCCAGCAACCTGCAGCCCGGTCAGGCGAAGTGGCCAATCTCGTCGACAGCACACGACGAACTGCGGGCGGCCTCGTTCGAAGTCATCTCCGGGTACTACTTCCCACGCCGGCTCGAGTTGACTGCACTGGATTATGCGGGTCAGCACCTGTCACGGATTGCCGACCTCATCGACGCGGGTGAGACGGACGGCGAGCCCGACGACAGCGTCCCCGCACAGGTCGTCGACTGGGTCGTCGAGGCTGACACCTTGTTGTTCATCCTGGACGTCGAACGGCTGGTTTATCCCGAGGAGTTTCACGAGGGTGACCACGATGAAGGGGCGGTTTCCTGGGGGCTCGAACACTACACAACGATGACCGATAGTATCGACCCGGACGAGACGATACTCGTCGCATCCAAGTGTGATATCTTGATTGACCAGGGACACGTCGGCGCTCCAGATGCATACGATAGCTACGACGGGTTCCGGGACGCCGTCACTGAACATCTCGCGACACGGCCAGACGTGCAGGAGTTACTGGTGACGACCGGAGAATCGACGATCAATCCAGTGTATTTCGTCACTGAGCATCGTGATGAAGAGTATACGCCACATCTGGACGAGGACGGAAATCTCGTTCCTGTCGGCTACGACCAGCTCATCGACGAAATGCGAGGGCGGCAATGACTGGCTTTGCGGTGTACTCGGCGACGGAAGAGCCAGATTGCCTGTATGCAACGGGAGATATCGAGGCGATTGACGGGCCAACGACGGCAGAGATGGTCTGGGCAGGTGACCGCCCGCTCGACATGGTTGTCGACCTCGAAACTCGTCGCCTGTGGTGGACCTTCGAAGCCGACCGGACGACGAAGTCGACCCGGACGGGATACTTTATCGCAGCGTATGACGGCGGTGACGACCTGTTCAAAGGGGTCGCAGACGAGTTGCGAGCGCTCCACGAGACAGACAAGTGGAGCCTCCCGTACACGGGTGACATTCGGCGTGACGCTGGCTTCGAACTCTGGCGACTTCCCGAGAGTGTCGACGGAACCGACACAGCGGCGTTCGACAGTCTCGTGGACCACCTCAGAACTGACGACGGTCGCCGACAGGGGGCACCAGTGACTGTCGGAATGGCGGGGTATCGCAGCGCGTTGCAGGTCGTTCACGCGCTGTCTTCGACCGACCTCGACGTTACTGTCGGTGTCGATGGCGGTGACGATACGTTCCTGTTCCAGCATATCGACCTCCTCCTGAATCCGGACGGCGAGGTGAACTTCGAGTTCAGGACGGAAGGGGTGGCGACAGCGGAGGACGGCGCGACTGACCAGGACGCTTCGGACGACGCAACCACGACAGTAGAGAGGGATGCGGTACCGAGGAGTGCTGACGTCTCAGCAGGCGGCCTGCTGTCGCGGATTGCCGCCGTGGTTCTGGTGGGCCTGCTGGGGTTCGCCACGTACTCGTTTTTCACGCGTCAACCGGTTCAGCCGATAAGCGGACTGGCAACGTTTGGTTCCCTTTTCGGAACGGTGGGGGCTGTCGGTCTGTGGTATGCAACGTCCGGCGGTACAACGCGGGAATCTGGTGCCGTGAGAGGACGCAGTGCTCCCGGCAACTGGCTCTGGGCCCCCTTTCGAGCGTACGGCGACCGTGCCGTCGTCGTGGTGACGCTCGGGACGTTCTGTGGATTCGTGTTTCCGACGATTTTCTGGGAAGCCGGCCTGCGTGCCGGGCGTGATGGGTTCCTGTTTGGGTCGCTGTCGACACTCGCGGGGTCGGCCCCAGCAGTCGCGGTGTACGTGGCCGGACTGTTCGGTGGGGCAGTTGTGCTGGGTATCGCCGGGTCGTACACTGACCGCTGGGAACCGCTCGGTGGTACGGATCTCCTGCGACTGTCCGGTGGGTTCGGAATCTACGGGCTCTGTCTCCTCGGTGCAACTGCACTGGGCGATGCGCTCTGGTACGGGTTCGTCCCAGCCATCTGACGAGATCCCAGAGCTATCACTGTGGTGGTAACTGAATAGACGACGTCGTTCTGTCCTCTATGAATCGAGGTATAAGATATATGTTATTAGTTGATTCGAAATATATATTTGGTTGTATTTGGTGTTACTGAAATAGCGATTGGGAAATGGACTGTCGTATCAGCACCACCGAGGAGAACGAGGCACTCCCTCTCCGGCGAGGGGTGAAAGCGCTCGTC
>LKMJ01005155.1_pt1 | contig 12315 bp, 15 predicted proteins | sample 643391 | NCBI WGS metagenome assembly LKMJ01 (sample SAMN04112250, study PRJNA286221) | soda lake metagenome | biome: soda lake; feature: Kulunda Steppe; material: water; isolation source: sample PL-Br10 brine of Picturesque Lake | place: Russia: Kulunda steppe | collected 2010-07
GTCGGCTGGTCAGCCCGTTCGAGCCGGCGGTATCGACGACGAGCGTCGCGAGCCGTCGCCGCCGCTGGAAAACGGTCTGTGCGTCGAGTACCGTCTGGACGCGGTAGTAGGGGACGACGGTGATCGTCCGGGTCCAAAAGCCCTCCTGGAGGACGACGTACTCCGACTGGACGTCGTATCCCAGATGGCTCCACTTGAGATGGGCGGCGACGACGGCGAGCGGCACCAGCGCGAGTGTGAGGTACCACGCAAACGTCAACGCAGTATAGGAGTCGGCGGCGAAAGCGGCTCCGATGACGATCAGGGCGACGGCGCAGTACCGGACGATATACCGCTCGCGTGCGCGCTTCGGTGGGCGTTCGAGATCGAGCGTCTCGAACGCTTCGACCGACTGCGCGAGATTGAACACCCGTTTCCGTTCCGCGAGCGGGACTGCGGACTGGGAACCGGCCTCTCCGGGTGCATAGCCGGCGGTCTCGACGGCCAGCGAGGCGTAACCGAGACGCCGGGCGATCACGTTCTCGGAGATCGTCAGCGTCTGAACCTTCTCGAGCGGAATCGAGCCGCTGTAGCGCTGGAGCAGCCCGCGTTCGTAGAGTAACTCGTCGTTCCGTCGGCTGAGCCGGAACCCGTAGTAGTTCGCCACCGCGATCACACCGCTCAACAGGGCGACGATCACGACGACCGCGGCGGCAACGAGTGGCGCGGTGAGTGCAAGCCCGATCAGCGGATCGGCGAATCGCTCCCGGAGGGACGGCGAGACGACCGGCAGGAGGACGGTCACGATCGACAGCAACCGGAGATCGATCCCGACGATCCCGAGCAACACGAGTTCCTTCGAAGTCACGCTGAAAAGCTCCCGTTCGGGCTCGGGCGCGTCGGTTCCCGATCCGTCTCCGCCGCGCTTCAACCGTCCCAGTTCGGACTGCAGACGCTTTGCCTCATCGTGGCTGACGTAGCGAAGCGAGGCCTCCGTCGAGGAGCCGCCGGCGGTCTCGAGGTTGATCTGTGCGATGCCGAGCGCGCGCTGGAAGACGTTCCGGCTGATATCGACGTTCTGTATCCGGCTGACGGGAATCTCGCGGTTCCGTCGGGAGACGACGCCCGAAGCGATATCCAGCGTGTCCGCCGTGAGTTCGTACTCGAAACGCTGGTAGTAGACGAGCTGGTAGGTGAGCGCGATCAGAAACCACGCGACGACGACGAGTGCGATCCCCGAGGCGCCGCCGAGCGCCGGTGATCCGATCAGGATGATGATGAGCACCCAGGCCAGCCTGACGACGGACTCGCCCGCACGGAACGGGACGGAGAGCGGATCGAGCTTCATTAGACTGCGTCTTCGCCCTCGGCGGCGATCGCCAGCTGTTTCAACCGGGCCTGGAGGTCCTTCGCTCGTTCAGGCGTCAATCCGGGAATCGATACGTCCGCGCCGCGGGAGCCGGCGGTGTAAACGACCGTCGTCGAGAGCCCGAACACCCGCTCTAGGGGACCCTGTCGGGTGTCGACGTGCTGGATCCGAACGTACGGAGCGACGGTGTTGACCCGCGTCAAAACGCCCCGGCGAAGATACAGCGAGTCGTCGCGCACCTGATACATCCAGATCCGGTATTTGAGCACCGAGAAAACGATACCGAGTACCGTTCCGATGGCGAACACGACGCCGCCGATCCACGGGCCGCCCGGCGAGATAATCGAGAAGCCGACGCCGAGGATGACCCCGAGGATCGCCGACGAGAACGCCGACTGGATCGCCCATATTCCTTGCACTTCCGGTTCGAGCGTCTGTGGTGGGCCGATCAACTCGTCGATGTCCGGCACAGACGCGTCCGGCGTTTCGTCGCCTTCGATGCGCCGGACTGCCGGTTTCAATCCGTCGCCCAACGGACGACCCGTTGCGCCGTCCCCGGACCGGTCGACGCGTCGTACTGCCGACTCGAGACCGTCACCGAACGGGCGTTCCGCCGTCCGATCGCCGTCCGTCTCGTCCATTGACGGGTACTCCGAGCGCGACGTATTTAGTAGGTCGTGTAACGGTCCGGGCGGACGGCTTCTGGACTGGTGGTGTGTTTGGGTCAATCATTGAGCAGTACCTTCCCGCACACCGTTTATTATCGTGGCGAGCAAACGATCTGATATGGATTTCAGCGTCGTTCAGGGCGATATCGCCGGACAGTCCGCCGACGCGCTCGTCAACGCGGCCGGGACCAGCCTACAGATGGGGTCGGGTGTCGCCGGCGCGCTCCGCCGAGCGGCCGGGCGCGGGCTCAACGAGGAAGCCGTCTCGAAGGGACCGGTCGATCTCGGCAGGGTCGTCGTTACCGATGGCTACGAACTCGATGCCGACTACGTGATCCATGCAGCCGCGATGCCCCATTACGGTGACGGGAAAGCGACCGAGGAGAGCATCCGCAACGCGACGCGGAACGCCCTCGTCACCGCCGACGAACACGGCTGTCGATCGCTCGTGATCCCGGCGCTCGGCTGTGGCGTCGCAGGGTTCGACCTCGAGGCGGGCGCCCGGATCATCGGCGAAACGATCGCGGACCACGAGCCGTCCTCGCTCTCGGACGTCCGGTTCATCGCCTACAGCGACGAGGAGTTCGGGACGGTCAAAACAGCGACGGCTGGATTCCGGGACGGGGCGTAACAGGCCCGCCGGAAGTAGCGACAGTCCGATGGGTCCCGACCCGGACCATAGAATTGACCGTACCCACGGGTTCAAGTCTCTGACACTCTTTGAGGCGGTATGACTCTCCTTGACGAACCCGCACCGAAGTTCGAACTCGAAAGTACCGCTGGTGGTTCGGTCAGTCTGTCGGAGACGCTCGAGAGCGGCCCGACCGTCGTTATCCCGTTCAGGGGGACGTGGTGTTCGTTCTGTGCCGAACAGCTGCAGACGTTCAGCGCGCTGGCATACGACATGCATCGACACCAGGGCATTGACATCCTCCCGTTCGCGAACGTTCCGACGTCGGATCTGACCGAGTTTCGGGATCTGTACGATCTTCGCCTACAGTTGCTCTCCGACCCGGGCTTCGAGACCTCGCGGAAGTACAGCGGGGTAACCGAACATCCCGACCACGGCGAACACACCCGGGCGGGAACGTTCGTCGTCGACACTGAGGGAACCGTCAGATACGAACACGTCTCCGAACACTCGGCGGACCGGACCTACGCGAACTCCGTTCGGTACTTCGTCAAGCGGGATTACGAGGATCGATACTTCGATCGGATTTGATCGGGGCGATCTGACGTTTAAAACGCACAGTGAACCCGTCCACCCGGAGGGGACAGAACAGATCGTGGTACGTGGTTTCGATCAGGTGATCACGTCCACGACCTCTCCGCGATTCATCCGTCCGAGAACGACGCTATCGATCCGTGACTCTCTAGTCAGATCTGCGGCGATCGTCCGTGCCGTCGCCTCCAGCTCGTTATCGTCGACCATATTTAACAGGGGTACCACGCGGGAATCGTCCGGACAGCCCTTTAGCCCGCCGTTTTCGTGTGAAAGAACCGTGACGACGTCAGCCGGCTCGATCCGGTCATCCTCAGAGAGGCCGGTGAGTTCTGCAACTCGTTCGGGACGGTGTACGAATTCCGAATGGAGCGCTTTTCCGACAGCCCTGACGCTCGCGACCGGAACGAGGATATCCGTCGAACCCGGTACCTGCGGTTCGTCGTCGTTCGGAGCTTTGAGAAGACGTGTCCGTGCGCCGTCCGCTTTTATCAGTACCGGGACAGTCGTCGCCGACACGAGTTCGTCGATCGTTGTTCGGTCGTAGCCGACGTACCGGTCCCGCCCCTCGTCACGGGCAGGTACGACTCCGAGCGGCCAGGCCTCCGCGTCGCGGACGGCCGTCTGTGGGTTCTCCGTTACCCGAAGCTCTGAGACCTCCTCGTCGAAGACCGGGATTCGAACCGTCGAAGTCACGATGGCGCGTTCGAGCGCGTTCGCGAGCGCGTACAGCGTCGATTTCTTGCCGCCCGCCCCGACGACGGAGATGACTCGTCCCGGTCCGAAGGCCTCTCGGAGATCCATACCTTCCGGTTCGAACGCGCTCTGATAAGGGTTGGCTCCGTCGGGCGGTAGGGGCCGTGAGAGAGATACACACGAGTGAGGGCACCCGAACGTTTTATCGGCCGTCTTGCGGTACCACGCCCATGGACACGGCCGAACGGACCGAACTAGTTACGCGGTTCACCGAGGAAGTCATCGAGGAATCCGAGATCGAGGCGCTGTTCGAGGCCGAGGGGACCCCGAGCGCCTACATCGGCTACGCTCCGACCGGCGAGATGCATATCGGCCACTTCACGACGATGCGGAAGCTGGCCGACTTCGTCGAGGCAGGCATCGATGTGACGGTACTCATCGCTGACCTCCACGCCCACCTCGACGACGCGAAGAGTCCCTTCGAGCTGCTCGATGCCCGTTCGGCGTACTACGAGACCGCGATCGAGGCGATGATCGACGCCGCTGGAGGTGATCCCGAGGCCGTCTCGTTCGTCCGCGGGACCGAATTCCAACTCGAGGCCCCCTACACGATGGACCTCTATCGGACGCTCGCCGAGACGACGCTTTCGCGGGCTCAGCGGGCGGGAAGCGAGGTCGTCCGTCAGTCCGAGAACCCGAAACTGGGCGGTCTCGTCTACACCCTGATGCAGGCACTTGACGTCGCCGCCCTCGAGGCCGATATCGCCTACGGCGGGATCGACCAGCGCGGGATCTACATGCTCGCCCGCGAACAGCTTCCGGATCTGGGGTACGGAAAACCGACCTGTGTCTTCGCGCCGCTTTTATCGGGGCTTTCCGGGGGGAAGATGTCCGCCTCCGAAGTTGATTCGAAGATCAACCTCACTGACAGCGACGAACAGGTGGCAGAGAAGATCAACGGTGCGTACTGCCCGGCGGGGGAAACCGAAGGGAACGGCGTGCTGGAGTATCTCCGATTCCTCGTTTTTCCGGTCCTGGACGAACGGAACAGAGCGTTCACCGTCGAACGCCCGGAGGAGTACGGCGGCGACCTCGAGTACGACAGCTACGACGCACTCGAATCCGAGTTCGTCTCCGGGGAGCTACACCCGGCGGATCTCAAGCCGGCCACCGCGGCCGCCATCGCCGAGGTCATCGATCCGGTTCGCGAACGGCTGCTCGCGGAGTCGGAGCTCCTAGAATCGGCGTATCCCGAGACACACGGTTGAACCGAGCCCTGTTATAACCCTTCGAGCCAGTCGTCGGCCCACGCCTCGATCTCGTCGAACACCGGACACAGCGACCGACCCTTGTCAGTCAACGAGTAGTACGTCGCGACAGGGGCGTCCTCCTCGAGTCGACGCTCGACGAACCCGGTCGCCTGAAGATCGTCGAGGACGCGCGAGAGTGTTCGGGAGTTCGCGTCGGTCGAACGTTTGAGTTCGTTGAACCGCTTTTCGCCGTCCTGCAGGTCGTGCAAGACGAGCAGACGCCATTTCGATCCGATCTGCTCCATCGACTCGACGACGGGACAGGGCGATTCGGCCTGTTGTTGGGCGTTTGACATGGACGCCGGTACGGCGGCATCGGATAAATATCCATCCCGTGGCAACATGGCGAACAGGCGAGACCGTCGTCGTACCGACGGCGGTGTCCCGCACAACTGCCTCGACCGCCGTCGGCTGTCGGCTACGTCACAGGGGGTCTGCCGTCGCTATCGTATTTAAATCACAGTCCGCGGCGTGCCCGTCGACATCCGGAACCGAACCGTCCGACGGGAGCGTCCCTCTGTCGAGACGTCGATCGCCGGAAACGACACACCCAAACCGTGACCGCCCTTATATACGCCTATGTACACCGGGCGAACTGAGAAGCCCTGCTGTCTCTGCGGAAACCCCGAGACCGCTCACCGGATCGACGTCCCGCCACGGGCGGTCCAGCTCCTGAAACACTCCGGTCCGATCGCGTGGCGGGATATCGAGGGCGAAGTGTCGCTGTATTTCTGTGCAAACGACTGGGATACCGTCCGGAAGCTCGTTCTGGAAACCGGAATGAGCCCGCTTTCGCGGTGTAACGCCGGCCGAGCGTCGTTCGTCCTCCGGGAGGATTTCGAGGCCCTTCTGAACGATACGAGGGCCGAACCGGATCAAGAACCGCTTGAGCGGAGTCTTCGACGGTCGGCCGAGGAGTCCCTCGAACGGTACGAAGACGGCGACGATTTGATCGAGGACCGTGACCTCATCGAGGCGCGGATCGTCACGTGGGCGCTCGATGATCTGGGTGCCGATCGGGCGACAGCGGACGACTAAGGCGGGGACGGTCGCTCCGTTCAGGCCGTGATGTACTCCTCGTTGAACGTCCACTCGCCGTCGTCGTCTTTGACCATGTACTCGCCGTAGTAGGGGACCCGTGCGTCGACCGTCTCGCGGAACGCGTCACGGATCTCGGGCTTCGACATCTCTCCCATGCTCTTGAGATCGTCGTTGCGGTTGAGACAGCCCTTGAGGTACCCTTCGTGTGTGACGCGGACGCGATGACAGTTTGCACAGAAGTCGGCGTTGCCGACGGGATCGACGATCTCGACCATCCCACCCGGGATCCCCGGATCGTCCTCGCCGACGAAATAGCGGTTCCGGCCGTGCATCTCGCGGCGCTCGATTCGGTCGGCCTGTTCGGCCAGCCATTCGTGGACCCGCTCGATATCGATCGCCCACTCGGGGCGGCCGGCGAGTTCGGGCATGTATTCGATGAGCTGGAGCTGGAGTCCCTCGTTTTCGGCGACGTGATCGACCATCTCAGGAACGTAGCCGGCGGTCTTTTCGAAGACGACCATGTTGAGTTTGACCGGTGCCAGCCCGGCCTCAAGCGCAGCGTCGATTCCGGCCAGTACGTCGTCGTAGGCGGAGCTCTTGGTCACTTCCCGGAACGCCTTCGGCGAGAGGGCGTCCTGCGAGACGTTGACGCGCTCGAGGCCGGCGTCGGTGAGTGCGCCAGCCCGTTCCGGCAGGAAGGTCCCGTTGGTGGTCAGCGATGTTTCGATCGAATCCGGCGTCCGTCGGACGATCTCCTCCAAGTCCTCACGTAACATCGGCTCGCCGCCGGTGAACTTCGCCTTCCGGATGTCGAACTCCTCGGCGACCTCCAGAAAACGGACGACGTCGTCCGTCGACATCTCCTCGTCGGCCGGTTCCATCGGGCCGCGCGTGTCGCCGAGGCCCTCGTTGTGACAGTAGACACAGTCGAAATTACATCGGTCGGTGAGGGAGATACGCACTCCAGTCGTTTCACGACCGAACCCGTCCTCAAGCATACTCGGGTTTTCGTGCATAGGTGCTTAAAATCGACGCCATGTGTGGGTGGTGGGTAACTACTTTCAGTTACATATGAGGCTACGGAGCGTGAACTGATGGCTCCGGGTCACAACTCTTATCGAGGTTAGCGAGTTAATTCAACGCATGGACGAAACCGCGGTGCTCGATAGACTTGCCACCGTCGAGGATCCCGATCTGGGTGACGATATCGTCTCACTCGGGCTGGTCAACGACGTGACTGTCGGTTCGGATACGATCTCGATCGACCTGGCCCTCGGAGCGCCGTACTCGCCGACTGAAACCGCCATCGCCGGCGACGTTCGGGACGCACTCGCCGATACGGGGTACGACATAGAGCTTTCGGCGAGCATCGATACCGGTGTCTCGGCCGAAGAGGGAATCCTGCCCGGCGTTGAGAACGTTATCGCCGTCGCTTCGGGGAAAGGCGGTGTGGGCAAATCGACTGTCGCAGTGAACCTCGCTGCCGGGCTCTCGGATCTCGGTGCCCGTGTCGGCCTGTTCGACGCCGACGTCTATGGGCCGAACGTGCCGCGAATGGTCGAATCAGACGCCCACCCGAAGGCGACCCGCGAGGAGACGATCGTCCCGCCGGAGAAGTATGGGATGAAACTGATGAGCATGGATTTCCTCCTCGGCGAGGACGACCCGGTCATCTGGCGCGGTCCGATGGTCCATAAGGTGTTGACCCAGCTGTGGGAGGACGTCGAGTGGGGTGCGCTCGATTACATGGTCGTCGATCTGCCGCCGGGGACCGGTGACACGCAGTTGACGCTGTTGCAGTCAGTCCCCGTTTCGGGGGCAGTCATCGTCACGACGCCACAGGGGGTGGCGATCGACGATGCCCGGAAGGGGCTGCGGATGTTCGGCGAACACGAGACGCCCGTACTGGGAATCGTCGAGAACATGTCCGGGTTCGTCTGCCCCGACTGTGGCGGCGAACACGACATCTTCGGAAGCGGCGGTGGGGAGGCCTTCGCGGCGGAAGTCGAGATGCCGTTCCTCGGACGGATTCCGCTCGATCCAGCGGTTCGAGAGGGTGGTGACGAGGGACAGCCGGTCGTCAAACAGCCCGATAGCGAGACCGGCGAGGCGTTCCGGCGTTTCACTGAAACGACGGCGAACATGCAGGGGATCGTCCGGCGGCGGCAGGTCGCCGATCGGTAACGACTTCCCACTCTCGAAACCAGTCAACGTATGGTGTTTTACGAGCGGTTACATCCCGATCTCCTGGCTGGCGTTCGTGCGGCCGGACCGATCGTCGTGGGTATCGTTCCGTTCGCGCTCATTACCGGAATCACTGCCGTCGGTGCCGGCCTGACGATCACGGAGGCGGTCGGGATGTCGTTCATAGTCTTCGGGGGCGCGTCGCAACTGGCTGCGATCGACCTCATGGGCGCGAACGCCCCCTTCGCCGTCGTCGTCGCGACTGCGGTCGTCATCAACGCCCGCATGATGATGTACTCGGCGTCGATCGCGCCGTATCTTCAGGCGTACGCCCTCCGGGTTCGTGGGCTGGCGGCGTACGTGTTGACTGATCAGGCGTACGCGGTCGCTATCGCCGAGTATCAGACGGGCGATCAGCGGGATCGGATCCGATACTACTTGGGTGCTGGCCTGACGTTCTGGGTCGTCTGGCAGGGAGGAACGATAGTCGGTGCCGCTCTCGGGGCGAGTGTTCCTGATGCACTCGGGCTGGATTTCGCCCTCCCGCTGGTGTTTCTGGCGCTGTTGGTGCCGGCGATGAAAGACACCGGGACGACAGCCGCCGGCGTCATTGCTGGGGGCGTGGCCCTCGTCGTTGCGACGATCGGAGTCCCGCTCAACCTCGATCTACCCATCGCCGCGGTGATCGGTGTGCTGGGCGGAATGGCCGTTGATTTCGGGGGCGAACAATGACCGAGTGGTCGCATGTCAGTATCTGGGCCGCGATAGCGATCATCGGGATCTGTACGTTCGCGATCCGGCTCTCGTTCATCTATCTGTTCGGTCGGATCGAGTCGGTACCGGCGCGTATCCGCCATCTCCTCCGATACGTTCCGGCGGCCGTCCTCGCTGCGTTGGTCGTTCCGTCCGTGGTCACGGTACAGCCGACAGTCGCCGAAACAGTACTCACTGACCGGTTTATCGCCGGCGTGATCGCGCTGGCAGTCGCGTGGCGCACCGAAGACGTGCTCTTCACTATCGTCGCCGGGATGGGGTCGCTGTGGGCGATTCGTTTCGGGCCGGCGCTTATCTGATAGCGGTTCTGGAGCGTTTACACGATCTGAGGGTGGCTTTGCCATGGTGGTCGACGTTCCGTGCGGTTTAAGTACGGTGGTCGGGTATCGACGGTTGCAATAGATGCAGGGGCGTCTGCCCCGAGTCCGGAAGGGCGAAGATACGCGTGCGAGTCGTGGTAGCCAAGCATGGCCCAAGGCGCAGGGTTGCTAACTCTGTGGCGCAAGCCTCCGGGGTTCAAATCCCCGCCACGACGCTAATCGAAACCACACATGAGCACAGAAGAACCAGACGCGGACGAGGAAGACGAAGACATCCAGTACTTCGTCCGCATCGGACAGACCGACCTCGACGGAACGAAAAGCGTCGAGCGGGCGTTGACCGACATGAACGGTGTCGGCCGACGCGTCGCTCGCATCATCGCCGAGAAAGCCGACGTCGACCGCCGTGACGTGATCGGTGCGCTCGACGAGGAGAAGATCGACGAAATCATCGAACTCGTCGAGGGGTACGCCGGAGAGGTCCCGGAGTGGCTCACAAACCACCAGCGGGACTTCTTCACCGGCGAGACCACCCACGAGATCGGTAACGACCTCGATATGAGCCGGCGGCAGGACGTCAACCGAATGAAGATGATCGACTCCTACCGTGGCGTTCGTCACAAACGCGGACAGAAGGTCCGCGGACAGCGAACCAAATCCACCGGGCGGACCGAGGGGACGATCGGCGTCAACATCGAGGCGATCAAAGAGGAACAGGCCGAAGAGGAGGCGAGTGACGAATAATGGCGCTCGGAAACAACACCAAGTTCTACGAAACGCCGAACCACCCGTTCCAGGGTGAACGGATCGCGGCGGAGGCCGACCTCCTCTCGCGATACGGGCTCAAGAACAAGGAGGAACTGTGGCGTGCACAGTCCGAACTGCGTGGATACCGTCGTGAGGCTCGACGCCTCATCGGCGAGGCCCAGGGTGACACCACCGTCGCCGCCGAGGCCGGCGAGGAGTTCCTCGCCCGGCTGAAACGGATCGGCGTTCTCGACGAGGGCGACAGTCTCGACGACGTCCTCTCGCTCGACGAGACGGACATCCTCGAACGGCGGCTCCAGACTGTCGCCTACCGAAAGGGGATCGGCAACACGCCGAAGCAGTCGCGACAGTTCATCACGCACGGTCACGTCATCGTCGACGGTGCCCGTGTCGGTTCGCCGTCGATGAAAGTCGACGTGACGGACGAGGACTCGATCGAGTTCGACGGGACGAGCCCGCTCGAGGACGATCTCCACCCAGAACGCGCGGAGGGACAATAACGATGGCAGACGACAACACCTGGGGCATCGCACACGTGTATGCCTCGTTCAACAACACGATCATCACCGTAACGGATCTGACCGGCGCCGAGACGATCGTCAAATCGTCCGGCGGGACGGTCGTGAAACAGAACCGCGACGAGGCATCGCCCTACGCGGCCATGCAGATGGCCGAGGTCGTCGCCGAGCAGGTACAGGACGCCGGCATCGACGGTGTCCACGTCCGGGTCCGTGGTCCCGGCGGGAACCTGCAGACGAACCCCGGTCCGGGCGCGCAGGCGACGATCCGTGCGCTCGCCCGAGCCGGTCTCGAGATCGGTCGCATCGAGGACGTAACACCGACCCCGCACGACGGTACACGGGCCCCGAAGAACGCGGGATTCTAACATGTCCGAGGAGTACGAAGTAACGTTCATCGACCGCGGCGAGAGGAGCGCGAGGTTCCTCGTCCGCGGCGTGACACCTGCCTTCGCCAACGGGATCCGCCGGGCGATGATCGCCGACGTTCCGACGCTCTCGATCGACACGGTCCGTGTCATCGAGAACTCGTCGGTGATGTTCGACGAGCAACTCGCCCTTCGGCTCGGACTGGTGCCGCTGACCACACCGGACGACTACCGACCGGACGACACCGTCACGCTGGCGATCGACGTCGAGGGTCCCGGGACTGCGTACTCGGGCGATCTCGTCTCCAGCGACGAGCAGGTGCAGCCGGCCGAAGAGAACGTCCCGATCATCGATCTCAAGGAGGACCAGCGGCTCGAACTCGAAGCCGACGCGCAACTCGGTTACGGAAAGGACCACGCCAAACACCAGGGCGGCGTGGCCGTCGGATACCGACATCTCCAGCGCGTCGAGGTCGTCGGCGAAAAAGGCGAGTTCGAGGACGACGAACCGGAGATCATCCGTGGCGTCATCGAGGACGACGGCGAACTCGTCGACACCGAGACGTTCGACAACGATCTCAGCGAGCGGTACCCCGGCAAGGAACTCGAAATCACGGACGTGCCGAACGCGTTCGTCTTCGACGTCGAAACGGACGGCTCGATGTCCATCGACGAACTCGTCCTCAAGGCGGCTGCGTCGCTGGAAACGCGGGCGGAAGAACTCGAAAGCGCGGTTCAACTGTAACAGAAACAGATGTCTCCACACACCCCACACATGACGTCCGATTCGGCTCCGAGCGGCGGCCACACCGCGCGTTCGAAGCCGGACATCGAGGGGACCGAAAGGGGCTTTAGTGGAGACGGAGAACACATGACTGCACGCAGGGATAGCCAAGTCAGGCCAACGGCGCAGCGTTCAGGGCGCTGTCCTGTAGAGGTCCGCAGGTTCAAATCCTGCTCCCTGCATCCATTTCTCAGGAGTAATAACGATGAGTAGCAAGACGAACCCGAGGCTAACAAGCCTCATCGCCGACCTGAAGTCGACCGCCCGCAACGGCGGTGGCGAGGTCTGGAGCGATGTGGCCGAGCGCCTCGAAA
>LKMJ01005156.1_pt1 | contig 12314 bp, 11 predicted proteins | sample 643391 | NCBI WGS metagenome assembly LKMJ01 (sample SAMN04112250, study PRJNA286221) | soda lake metagenome | biome: soda lake; feature: Kulunda Steppe; material: water; isolation source: sample PL-Br10 brine of Picturesque Lake | place: Russia: Kulunda steppe | collected 2010-07
TGAACCACTGGTAGCTCGGTGCGTCGTCTTCGACCAGCACCTCGTCGTACGATTCCTCCCATTCGAGGAACTCAGCTGCCTGTTCCCAGCACTCTGGCCAGTTCTCCTCGAACTCCTCGTAAATCGACGGGTCGGAAACGTTCGCCCCTTCGACGAACGACTCCGGCGGTTCGAAGGAATCCTGTTCTTCGAGCCGGGCTTCCAGTTGTGTCTCTTCCGGATCTGACATCGTGTTATAACCGATTATCCCGTGTATAATAATGATTGTTGTATATGGTAGCTATTCGCATCCGCCTACCCGTCGGCGAACCCGACTCGACGTCGTAAGCCGTATGTCGATGCCGTCCGCAGCTGTAGTGTGTCACGCGCCGAGACTGTCCTCGTCGCCGGAACGGCCAGCCACGTCGGCAAATCGACGGTCGCGGCCGGCCTCTGCCGATATCTCGCCGATCGAGGGGTCGATGTCGCGCCCTTTAAAGCGCAGAACATGTCGAACAACGCGCGTGCCGTCGCTCGCGCGAGCGGCGACGGGTTCGGCGAGATCGGCGTCTCACAGTACGTCCAGGCGAACGCCGCCCGGATTCCGGCGACGACCGATCACAACCCCGTCCTGTTGAAACCCCGGGGTGGCGGCGAGTCACAGCTCGTCCTCGACGGGGAGGCGGTCGATCACTTCGCCGCCGGCGAGTACTACGAGACACACTGGGAGCGCGCCCGTGCCGTCGCCGAGGCCGCCCACGACCGGCTTTCGGCCTCTCACGACGTCCTCGTCGCCGAGGGGGCTGGCTCCATCGCCGAGATCAACCTCCATCACCGCGATCTGGCGAACCTCGAGACGGCTCGCTTTTCCGACGCGGACGTGCTTTTGGTCGCCGATATCGAACGCGGCGGCGTCTTCGCGTCCCTCCTCGGCACGCTGGAACTCCTCCCTTCGGACGTCCGAGAGCGTGTCGTCGGCGCGGTCATAACCAAATTCCGCGGCGATCGGTCGATTCTGGAACCCGGACTCGAGGCTTTCGAAGGCCGGACGGGAGTGCCGATCCTGGGTGTCCTCCCGTACGACGATCCCGGACTCCCCGAGGAGGATAGCGTCGCCCTCCCCGACCCCGACGCCGCGGCGACGGTCGGCGATGACGACGGTATCGACGAGGAGCGAACGGTCACGATCGTCGTCCCGCGGTTTCCGAGGGCATCGAACGTCACCGATATCGACCCGCTCGCCCGAACCCCCGGCGTTCGCGTCCGGTTCGCGCCGCTCGATGTCCCGCTTTCGGCCGACGCGGTCGTCCTCACGGGTACGAAGAACACAGTCGACGACGCGATCGAGGCACGAAAAGCCGGCCTCTACGAACGGCTACGCTCCTTCGAGGGGCCGATCGTCGGGCTCTGTGGCGGCTATCAGCTCCTCGGCCAGCGGCTGGAAAACGCCACTATCGAGGGGACCGGCGAGAGAGAGACCGTTCGGGGCGCCGGGCTGCTGCCGATCGAGACCCGATTTAGCCCCGAAAAGACCGTCGAACCGATCGAGCGACGACTCGGCGGTCGCGGCCCGCTCGCCGGCGCTACCGGCGTCGTCTCGGGGTACGAGATCCACATGGGCGACAGCGAACTTCTCGAACCCGTCGATCGGCCCTTCGAGAACGAGGGCGCGGTCGACGGCGACGTCCTCGGCACATACCTCCACGGTCTCTTCGAGAACCGAATCGCTCGCGAGGCGTTCCTCGATCGGGTGTACGCCTCGGCCGGTCGTGTTCGACCCGAATCCGGGGATGACGGTCGGTCCCCCTACGATCGGGCTGTCGACCTCGTTTCGGCGATCGACCTCGAGCCGCTCGGTCTCGACGGGTAGCTGTACCGGGGCCACAGTCGTCGAGCTACAGCCGTCCGACGGTGACGTAAAACGGGACTGTCTCGGTTCGACGGTACTCGCCGCGTTTGAGCTGGGCGGCGGCTTCTCTGCCCATCTCGCGCCACGAAGCACGAAGTGAATCCAGCTCTTCGTCGTTGCCGGCCATCGTCTCGCGCCGTTCGCGTAATCCCGCTCCGCTCGCCTTCCGGCCGATCGCGGTCACGTCGGCGTCGGTATACGGCGGCTCGATCTCGAGCGTCTGATCGTAGCGGGTCGTCCGCACGTCCGAGAGTCCGGCGTCCTCGAGCAGATCCGCTGCGTCGGCGCCCAACGCGACGTCGGTGTCGATCCCCTCGAGATACCGCCGCCTGGCCTCTCCGGCGAGCCTCCGTTCGGATTCGACGCTCGATTCGATCGCGACCGCGCTGTTGTCGGGTTCGATACAGGCGACTCGATCGCGGCTGACCCGGACGAACTCCCCGAGGGCGCGAGCGGGTTCGGTGAGATTGATCAAGAGCGCCTGACAGACGACGAGATCGAAACTGCCCCCGGCGAAGGGAAGTCGATAGGCGTCACCCTGGACGGTCGGCCCCTCGAGTTCGGCGAGCAGCCGAGCGTCTCGGTCACAGCCGACGACCTCACCGGAACACTCCTCGCGGAGCACCCTCGTCAGCGCGCCCTCGCCGCAGCCGACGTCGAGGACGCGATCGCACGCCTCGAGTTCGAGCCCCGAAAGCGCCGCCCGACTGTCGGTCCACATCCCCCGGCGCGTCTCGCGCAGGTACTCGGCGTCGAACTCTCGCATCGGCGGTGTTTGGTCGCTTCGGCTCAAAAGCGCTCCGACAGTGTGTCGATTGGCGATCGGGACTCGCCGGCCGTCACTCCCGAACCAGCGGATACGCGATCACCCCGGTCGCGAGGATTCCGACGCCGCAGGTAAAGAGCAGGATCCGATACCCCGCCGTCGGCGTCGGAAAGACTGACTCGGCGAGGAGCGTAAAGGCGATCGGACCGGCCGTCTGGCCGAGTCGAAGCACGCTCGTTCGCATGCCCATCATCCCGGCCCGGAGCCGATCGGAGACCGCGGTCACGATGGTCGTATCGATCGACGGCATCACGAGGCCGAAGCCGACGCCGAACGCGAGCAGCGATGCGCCGACGAAGACGGGCGAGGGCGCGATCCAGACGCCGAGCAGACTGCACCCGTAGGCCACGAAGCCGAGCGCGATCAGCTCCGGGGCGGTTCGCCACTCGGAGATCCGGCCGTACTGCGAGGAGACGATCGCGCTCGCGATCGAGACCATCGCGAGCGTGAGGCCGATCTGTCCCGACGAGAGGTCGAACTCGTCGCTCAAAAGCAACGGGAGGGCGGTCTGGACGGCACCGTAGAAGACGAAAAAGACGGCGAAGACCGCCGCGAAGATCAAAAGCGCCTTCGGGCTGGACATGACGTCTCCGAGCCCGCCGAGATACGACCGCAGGTCACTCGGCTCGGTCCCCTCGGGTTCCGGGAGGACCACGACCGCGGCGAGTCCGACGGCGATCCCGATCCCGAAAAATAAAAACGGGACGTTCCACCGGATGCTGGCGAGCGCGCCGCCGACGAGAGGATACAGCGCCGCGCCGGTGCCGATCGTACTCGAGTTGACGCCCATCACGGCGTTGCGACGTGACCCCTCGTAGACGTCGCCGATGAGCGTCACCGCGAGCGTGACGAGCGCGCTCGCGCCGATTCCCTGCAGAAACCGGAGAACGAGCATCTCCTCGAACGTGCGTGCGAAGGCGATTCCCGCGCCGCCGATCCCGAAAACGAACAAAAGCGGGATGATGACCCGTCGCCGACCGATCCGATCGGCGATCAGGCCGATAAACGGCGTCAAGAACACGCCGGGAAGGGTGTAGACGGTGATGACGAGGCCGATCTGCGCGTCGGAGACGCCGAAGACGACCCGGAGCTCCGGGAGGATCGGGCTGATGAGCGAGACGCCCATCACGCCCATGAGCGAACTCGCGAGGATGACGTGTAACGTCGGCGACCGCCACGGAACGATCGAGCCTCCGCCCTCGGTGTCCTCGCTTGCTGTACCCATCGTCGCGTACGTTTGCCGTGTCGACAGAGCGGCGGTTAAAATACGCGATTCGCCGTTTCGTTAGAAAGGCCGCTTTGCTATTTTCGGTGAAGACGCCGTTTTCTGATCCGAAATATCAACGCGCGCAGATGGACGTTCATACTGTCGGACGTAACTATCTCAAATTCGGGGCCACCTGGCCGACTTATATCGGGGGAAAGAATTCTTCTGTACGGATGAATTTTCACGAAATTACGTCCGACGGTATCAGATAGAGGTGGCGCTCTGCAACTGCGTGATCGTCACCGCATAGCTGGCGCGGCAATCGGGACACTCCGATCGCCGATCCTCGGGATCGACGTTCAACGAGCGACCACATTCACAGATGATCGTACATCGCATACGCGGAGGACGCCGAAAGGACGGATAGTTATGCGCGTGGTAAACGCCACGGACGGACGGTTACGCGTCCCATAAACCCACAGAAGGGGGCGCTACCGTTCGTATAACGCTCTGACTCGCTCGATGTTCCAGGCGTAGGATTTCCCGTCCTCGGTCGGCGTCTCGAGGACGAAGGGGACATCCGAGACTGCCTCGTGGTTGATGAACGCGCGCATGCCCGCCTCACCGATCTCTCCTTCGCCGATATGTGCGTGTTCGTCCTTGTTCGTCCCGCAGGCGTGTTTCGAGTCGTTGAGATGGACACACTCGAGATGTTCCAGCCCGACGGTTTCCTCGAACGCCTCGAAGGTCTCATCGACGCCTTCGGCACTCGAGAGGTCGTAACCGGCGGCGAACATGTGCGCCGTATCGAGACAGACGTCCAGATCCAGCGCACACCGATCGAGGACGCCGGCGAGTTCCTCGAAAGAGCTGCCGAGTTTCGTCCCGCTGCCGGCGTCGGATTCGATCAGGACCGTGACGCCCTTCGGCACATCGAGTTCGTCGAGCGCCGAGGCGGCGTTGTCCAGTCCGCCCTCCACGCCAGCGCCCGTGTGTGCGCCGAGATGGACGTTGACGTAGGGGATATCGAGTTTCGCCGCCGCGTCGACTTCCGCCTGCATCGAGGCGATCGATTTCTCCCGGAGGTCGTCTTTCGGCGTACAGAGGTTGACGAGGTACGAACTGTGGATGACCCACGGACCGACGTCGTTTTCGGTCGAGAGATCACGGAATCGATCGGCCTCCTCGTCGTCGATGTTCGGCTCCTGCCAGACCTGTGGCGAGTGGGTGAAGATCTGCCCGCAGTTGCCGTCGTACTCGAGTTGCTCTTCGACCGCGTTGTGGACGCCCCCCGCGATGGAGGTGTGTGCGCCGATCCGGAGCATAGACGTTCTCGGAGGGGCCGGCGCATAGGGACTTCGGATTTCGATCCGACAGTCTCGGTGAGTGCTCATACTGCCGGCTGTACCTATTTCAAACCGCAGCGGAGAGCACACGGTGTTTCAGCCCGGCAGCCGTCGAAATACGCGACGCAGTATTCACGGAAGTACAGCCGGCAGTATCACCCGGTGGGATCGTCCCGAGAGCGAATCCACCGATCGTGGCCGTATTTCTCACGGCACAGCCCATCGGCGCGCGCGAGTTCGGCGTCGCTCCAGGAACCCCGGTCGGCGTCGGCCCACTCGGCGAGGGAGTCGGTCAGCGCCTCGACGAACGTCGACCGATCGGGGGGCTCCGGACCGAGTACGTCGGTGAGCCCACAGACTCGCTCGGCGAAATCGGCGGCAGAAACCGGCGGATCGACGAAACACGAAAGGTGGGCGTCGGGATCGGCGTCGAACGTCAACGAGCCGTGCTGGACGATCGCCTCCCGGGTCCGATACTGGGCGTTACCGGCGATCTTCCGGCCGTCGGGGCCGACGAGATCGTGTGCGGGATCGAGCCCCAGAAGATAACACAGCGGCTTCCACAGCGGCTCCGATTCGGCCTCGGCGAAGCCGACGTCGGCGCCGACGGCCTCGAAGGCCGAAAAGACCGGCGCCAACAGCTGTCGGTAACTTTCGGTGACGTCGCCCGGAAACGCCGACCTGGGCGCGATGATCGAGTAGGCCACGTCCCCGAACCCGTCGTGATAGATCGCCCCCCCACCGGTCTGCCGTCTGGTGACATCGACGCCGTGTTCGGAACAGTACCTCCCGTCGAAGATCTCGGCGTCGTTGCCGTAACCGAGAGAGACGGTGCTCGGCGTCCATCGGTAGATCCGGACGGTCGCCGGACCGCCCGATGCGACCGTCTCGGCGGCGACCTCGTCGAGCGCCATCGCGGTCGGGCCGCCGACGCGTTCCTCGGGGATGAGCCGCCACTCCATACGTGTGATGTCGTCGGCGGGAACAAAGCGATTGTGGCTTACAGCAGTATCGAGGCGAAAGCCCACTCGCTTCACTCGGGAGGCAGTTCGATCGTGCTACCGACACCGACGGGACGAAACGCCTCGGGAAGCCGATCCGCGAGGATCGCCTGTGCCTGGAATCCCGTGCAGTGGGTTCCGGCGAATAGATCGAGTTTCCCCGCAAGCCAGTCTGCGAGCTCGTGGACGTCCTCGGCATCCATCGCAACGAGGTGTGTGCCGCCAATTACGTAGCGAACCTCGTCGCCGGTGACCTCTTCGGCGTACTCGATCGAGTTACGCAGCCCGGAGTGACAGCATCCCAGAATGAGGCCTACCCCCTCGTCGGTCCGAACTGCGAGGGCCTGATCGTCGAGGACGGAGTCGTCGACGAGTTCATCGCCGTCCTCGATTTTCCCTACCGTCGTCTCTGTATGCCGGCGTGGAATTTCGCCGAGGGCGAAGACATCAGTGGCGACCTCCTTCGGGTCCCGGTGCTCGACGAGATCGGCACCGCTCTCGACTTCCGCCTTCGAGAACGGAATCCCGATGTGGACGGGATCCGTGAGAGGTCCGCGCCCGGGACCTTCTGTTGCGTACCGCTCGGCCCAGATCTCTGGATGGAGATAGAGTGTCGGTTTCGCCATCGGATCCAGAAACTGATCGAGCCCCGCCGTGTGATCGAAATGCGTGTGGCTCAGGACGATGGTGTCGAACCGGGTCGGAACATCCAGGAGCCGCGCGTTATGAACGACGCTTTCGGACTGGCCAGTATCGAACAAGACGTCGTCGACAGCCGCCGCGAACCCCCACTCCCCGCGCAACCCCCTCGGAACCGGTGTCGCGACCGTGTTATCTGCTAGTATAGTAATCTCTACCATATTGCGTTCATCTATATAGCTATCAGTATAAAAATAACCGTAGCGAAATTGTCGAATACGCTCTTCCGCTGACTACAACCCCTGTATTCAGTGGGATTATCCTCGCCACCCGACGGGTTCGAAGCCAACCCATCGGTACGTGTCCCGACCCGTCGACGCGGCCGACCCAACAGCTAAAAGAGAGCTCGGATCCACGGACACGGCAGGGACCGCATGGGCGAGCGAAACGATATCCAGCTGGCGATCGGCTACGGGCTCGGCGTCGGCATGGCCATCGCCGGCGTGTTCGTCATCGTCGGGACCGTTTTACTCTCGGCCGTCGGTCTGGGCGCTCAAATCTACGTGCTGGCGCTGGGGCTCGTCGTCGTCCTCGGCGGGATCGCGATCGCGGTGCTCAACGCGCTCAAACTCGACCGGGAAGCGGTCTCGGAGATCAAGGGGTCCTCCTGAATGCGGATTCCGGTACACCTTACATCCTCGCCTCCTTGAATCCGGTATGGACTGGAAGACGCTCGAATGCCCCCGCTGTGGGAACCGCGATCAGTATCTCCTCTCCGCGGAGAAGGACATTCACCTCCGGCAGTGTTCGGGTTGCAACCGGTGGTTCCTCATCGGGCCCGCGGACGATTCCGACGGCGGGCATCGGATCGACGTGCTCGGCCACCCGCCGACGTGTCCCGTCGAGGACTGCGAGCAGGTGCTCGATCCCTCGGAACTGCCGGCTCACATCATCGAAACCCACGACGCCGAACTCGTCTAGGCTTCCCGTCCGTGGAACTCGACCCGGACGGATAGCCGCGTTGCCAAAGACACAAGAGCATACGGCGAAACACCTTCCGTATCGCATGACGCTGTATTTCGAGGATCTGACAGTCGGCGAGCAGTACGACGCGGGCGAGTACACGATCGAGAAAGACGAGATCGTCTCCTTCGCCGAGCAGTTCGACCCCCAGCCGTTTCACACCGATCCGGAGGCGGCCGAAGACTCCATGTTCGGCGAACTCGTCGCCAGCGGTATCCATACGCTCTGTCTCTCTGTGCGGCTCTTCATCACCGGATTCGTTCACGCGGAGCGTCTCGCGAACATGGGCGGCTTCGGGATGGACGACCTCCGGTGGCACGAACCAGTTCGCCCGGGCGAGACGCTCCGGGTCGAGATCGAGGTCGCAGAGAAGACGCCCTCCGAGAGCCGGACGGATCGCGGCTACGTCGAGTTCGAACGGCGGACCTACACCGACCAGCTGGTGATGTCGAGCCGTTCGTATAACATCGTCGGGCGACGGGACGCCGATAGCTGACGAGCGAAGCGCGAGCCGATCAGCCGGCGACTGCGTCGTCGGGAAGCGCCGTCTCGGGAACGACGCCGTTCTCCCAGCCGCGGGCGTCGTAGTACTCCTGAATGCCGTCCTCGAGTCCGGGAACGTCGTAGGGGAGGCTGTCGTCGGTGATGTCGAACCCGCGCTGGTTGTTGAAGTGCCGCTCGAGCGTGACGGTCCGCGCTCCGACGTCCAACAGCTCTTCGAACGTCGCATCGAAGAGCAGTTCGTAGCGCTCCGGACTCATGTAGTCTCTGGAGAACTTACAGACGATACCGCTGTCGTTCAGCGCCATCAGGTTCTCGCGCTCGACGAGCGTGTCGGCCTTGCCGGTCGCGCCCTGGGGATCGAGGGCGTCCTCTTCGGGGACGAGGGGGTACTCCACGGAGTAGAAGGTGGCGTACATGTGATCGGCCCCGCGGTTGGCGACCGCATACGAGAGCGCCTGCCCGTGGAGGACTCGCCCCTCGTGGGCGGCGAAATCCATCCCCTTGACGGACCAGTTTTCGACGCCCAACTCGCCGTGAGCGCGGGCGATCCCCTCGGCGAGGGTGTCGCCGATCCCCTCCCGGTGGGCGATCTTTTCGACGAGCTCGTGGATCAACTCGGTGTTGCCGAACTCGTCTTCGCTCGCGAGATACGCCGCGACGGTGTTGCCCGCCGAGATCGCATCGAGACCGTATCTGTCACAGAGCTCGTTCGATTTCATCACCTTGACGATATCGTCGACGCCGGAGTTCGAGCCGAACGCCATCGCGACCTCGAACTCCGGCCCCTCGGTTTCGACGCCCGCCTCTTCGTCTCTCGTCGGCAGCTTGCACGCGAAGGCACACGCCGAACAGGTCCCTTTCTTGTACTTTTTCGCCTCGACGGCGTCGCCGTTGATCCCCTCGACGCCCTCGAAGGACTGTTCGGAGAAATAATAGGAGGGAAGCCCGTTGACCTCGTTCGCCAGATCCATCACCGCGACCGTCCCCTGCCGTTTCATGATGTGATCGTCGGTGGCGGCTTCGCGGTGGATCTCCTGTTGTGTCGCGGGAATCTCGATCTCCGGCGCCGAATCGCCGTCGACGGTGATCGCTTTGACGTTCTTCGAACCCATCACCGCGCCGAGTCCGCCGCGACCGAACGCCCGCTCTTCGGTCGTCATGATCGAGGCGAACCGGACCCCGTTTTCGCCGGCCGGGCCGACGATCGCCGTCTGGTCGCTTTCGATCTCGTGTTCGTCTTCGAGGTAGGCGGCCGTCTCCGGGACTGTCGCCTCCTCGAGGTCGGGAACCGTCTCGAACTCGACGCCCTCGTCGGTTACGTGGACGATCGTCAGCTCCTCGGCCCGGCCGGCCAGCTCGATCGCGCTGTAGCCCGTGTCGGCGAAGTTTCGCGACATGAACCCGCCGGCGTTCGAGGAGGCCAGCCCGTCAGTCAGCGGCGAGACGGCCGTGGCGTTCATCCGGCCGGTGAAGCTCATCTGGGAGGACTGCATCGGCCCCGTCGTGAGAAATAGCCGGTTTTCGGGTCCGAACGGATCCGCATCGAAGGGGATCCGATCGTGTGCGAGTTTCGTCGCGAGCCCGCGACCGCCGATATAGCGTTCCTGGATCGATTCGATATCCGTTTCAGTCGTCTCGCTCTCCGTGAGATCGATCGTCAAAAGCGGTCCCTTGCTGTGTAGCATATATCGTGTTCTTTTCGGCGACGCGCATAAGTGTTGATCCGGCGATAGGCGTTCGAGCGACTCGACGAACCGACACACGGTTTTTGTAGCCGGCCGCGTACCGATCGGTATGAACGCGACCGACGAGTGGTACGACGTGACGCGGCTGACCGACCGGAGCTACCGGATCGTCGAGGCCGATCGATACGGGAGCTATCTCATCGAAGGCGAGACGCGCTCGGTGCTGGTCGACGCCGGCGTGGGTGTCGGTGATCTCCACGGACTGGTGACGGATCTCGTCGAGACGCCGGTCACGCTGGTGCTTACCCACACCCACTGGGATCACATCGGTGCGGCCTCCCAGTTCGACGACGTTCGAGTGGGCCCCGTCGAATTGCCGTCTGACGGCCGGGTCGCGATCGATAGCATCTCCGAGGAGTTCGTCGACCGCCCGCGACAGTTCACCGAACGGTGGCTCGACCGGGGCAACGCGTTTCCCGACGGCGTCGATCCCGACGAATACACGATCGAGCCGGCCGACGCGACCGCGTTACCGGCCGAGGACTCGATCGATCTCGGCGATCGAACGCTGGAGGTGATCCCGCTTCCGGGACACTCCCCCGGACATCTCGGTCTCATCGATCCGGAGACGGCGACCCTCTACGGCGGTGACGTGATCCACCTCGATTACGGTCTCTACGTCCTGTTCGAGGATTCGGATATCGAGGCCCACACCGACTCGCTCGCCCGCGTCCGAACGCTGCGCGATGAGGGGGCCTTCGAGACGCTCGTCACCAGCCACAACGATCCGCTCTCCGGCGACGACCTCGCGCTCGTCGACGACCTCCTCGAGGGGCTCCGGGAGATCGACGCCGGCGAGCGCGATTACGAGGTCGTCGACACCGACTGGGTGACCGCCCGCTCCTATCGGGTCGGCGACTCGGAGATACTCACCGCCGCAGATCCGTAGCGACCCATCTCGTCGCGTATCGGTTTCCGATTGCACCGCGCACTTCGACCCGTCCGTTTCTTGTCGACGCCGGTTCAACGGAGCGAACGATGGGCCACGCCGCCGGCCGAAACGTCCTCTTCGTCGTCCTCGATACCGTCCGGAAGGACCGGCTGACCCCGTACGGCCACGACCGGGCGACGACGCCGGCGCTGGCTCGGTTCGCCCGGGAGGCGCTCGTCTACGAGGAGGCGACCGCGCAAGCACCGTGGACGCTGCCCAGCCACGCGTCGATGTTCACCGGCCGATACCCCTCCGAACACACGGCGACACAGGAATCGCCGTACCTGCCCGCGGACGTCGGAACGCTCGCCGAGGTGCTCTCCGCGACCGGCTACCGGACGGCCTGTTTCTCCTCGAACGCCTGGATTACCCCCTACACCGGCCTGACCGCCGGCTTCGAGGAACACGACAGCTTCTTCGAGGCGCTGCCCGGCGGCGCGGTGCCCTCGGCGGCGGCGGCCCTCTGGCGCCGACTCACGGACGGCCGTCTTCGCCCGATCGCGGATCGACTCGTCGAGGCCGGCAACGTCGTTCACGAACGTCTGGCCGCCGGCGGGAACGACTCGAAGACGCCGGCGGTCGTCGACCGCACCCGGGCGTTCATCGAGGAGGCCGACGGCCGGTGGCTCGCGTTTCTCAACCTGATGGACGCACATCTGCCGTACTACCCGCCGGAAACGCACCGCGAGCGGTTCGCGCCGGACGTCGACCCCGACGCTGTCTGTCAGAACGCGAAGGCGTACAACGCGGGCGCACGGGAGATTTCGGAGGCCGAGTTCGGATCGATCCGCGGGCTCTACGACGCCGAGATTCACCACATGGACGCCGAACTCGATCGGCTGTTCGCGTGGTTGAAACGGACCGGCCGGTGGGCCGACACCGTCGTGATCGTCTGTTCGGATCACGGGGAACTCCACGGCGAATTCGACCTCTACGGCCACGAGTTCGCGGTCTACGAGCCGCTACTCAACGTACCGTTGTTCGTGAAACACCCCGATCTCGGTGCCGGCCGGACCGACGAGCTCGTCGAGTTGCTCGACCTCTACGATACGATCCTCGAAAGCGCGGACGCGACGGCTGTACCCGAACGCGTCGGCGCTCGGCGCTTCCAGCCGGAACGATCGTTCCTTTCGGACGGCCGAGCCATCCCCGACGGCGAGTACGGCTTCACCGAGTATTCCCGTCCCGTCATCGAGCGCCGGCA
>LKMJ01005158.1_pt1 | contig 12313 bp, 12 predicted proteins | sample 643391 | NCBI WGS metagenome assembly LKMJ01 (sample SAMN04112250, study PRJNA286221) | soda lake metagenome | biome: soda lake; feature: Kulunda Steppe; material: water; isolation source: sample PL-Br10 brine of Picturesque Lake | place: Russia: Kulunda steppe | collected 2010-07
CACTTTTGGGCTGGCACAGCCACCCAACCTTTAATTTTTTGCCGCAACTAAATTGGGTACGCATATCCAGCTCTTCAAGAGCTGCACAATGACACCCTTATCATTTAATTCTGAGGGGTTCCACTTTCCTGATACATACGGAATACGGGGATAATACGTATTTTACGGGTATTATACGGTATAATACCCTATCAAGGATTCCAATATACGGTTCTGGCCAACCCTAGACATACCCCAGGCAAAGCATGAGGCGAGGGGCTCCTTCACATTCTTGTCTTGGCTTCCCACAGCTGCCCTGCTGGTCTTGGTTTCCCACAGCTGCCCAGATCAATGAGCAGCTGAGCATTTGAGTGTCTCTGGACTGTGTCCCACTCAGCCCTCGCATGTACATGCAGCTTTGTCACTCACCACTCCACCTGGTCAGCATCAAACTCAAAACCAGCATCGATGAGGCACTGGAGCCTGCAAGGGCACAGGACACAGCCATGTCAAGCAAAGGAAAAGAGCTCCTCTGCGGGCAAGGCTGCGTCCTGCTGCCTGCAATCCCAGCCACCACTGTGCTAAGATGTAGCGCTGTGTTGAAAATGGCAGGGGCGCAGGAAGTAGAACGCTATCTTGCGGCCTGGGTGCATTTGTGCCCTGTGTGCACCTTATTGTGTGATGACTCACCTTAGCCATCCCAAATGATTCATGTCCGATGGCACATATCGAGGCCTCCTACACCTATTACTCCAATGGAAGTTGGTCTACCTTCTTTTTGAGGGGGTGTACTGACAGAAAGCTGGTGCCTGGTGCGCAGCACCCGGTGTGTGTGCATGCTTACTACGTAGCTAAGGGGACCCCTGGTTTGGGATAAGGTTTCCAGCATCTGTAAAGTTGCGAGACCCCAAACAAAAGTGTTCTCCCGTGTCCTTTGTATACCCGCGTGTCCCCATTGAAACAGCAACAAGCATGTTGCGCACACACGCACGCGCACATGCACACAAGCAACGAATGAGCCCAGTCCAGTCGTAGCAGTGTCATAGCGGCCTTGCCTGCGCATTCACCCACACCTGCAAGCAAACACGTGGGTACGTACACATGCACAGACAGAGGCGTGTCCACGCATGGGCACATGCATACAATATATGCACACAGCACAAGAATGCTGCTGCTTGCACGCGCATTTGCATGTACAAACGCACCCCCTCCGCACTTGACCCACCTGGTTGGGTGCAGTTGCCCCCGCCTATGTTCTGATCGCTGCTTAGAGGCCCAGCGCGCAAGCTCAGGGTCATCCCCATCTCGGTAACCCACGGCAGTGTCACCCCACTGGGCGATATAGTCCAGCAGCTGGCGGAACCTGCGCGCACGCAGGACACGCGGGGCGGGCAGGCATGTGCACCTGCAGGTGCGCCGACAGACCCTTTGGCCTGCACATCCAAAGCCGTACGCCTTTGTATGTGAGAGCAATTGCATTTGAATGTGCAAGGCTCAGCAACTTGAAATCGGCAGTGAAGAGGGAAGCCTCGGCGTTGTGAACCTGCAAGGCGCATCTCCATAGAAGTTGGCAGTTTGGAAATGATCCTTTCACGTCGTGGACTCGTCACCCCTCTTCTGTCTATCCAAGTTGAAAGGCTGCTTCCAGGAGGTGACCATACCCTTTGTGAATGTGACTTTGTGAATTGTGCTTCATGGACGGCTCAGGTGCCAGGCTATAACTCAAGGTCATCCCCAACCTCCACTGCTGTTTCCATGGGGTGCCCAATCACCAGCACAAGACCAGAACAGTGGCCGGCATGGAGTCTGTTGAGCGCAATGTGGCAGCACACGGCCTGCGCACCTGTGGCTCCACTCCTGCAGCCCATCGTTGCTGAGCCCGTGCTCCCAGGCCAACAGCATCTCCGCCACCGGGTCTCCTTGTCCCTGCGGCTCATCCAGCGCACCATCAGCAGCCCTTCCTCCTCCGGAGTCCTGATCCGCTCGGCCACGCACCCCTCCCGCACTCTGCACACCACTTAGACTGTCGCCAAGTGCGCTGCTTCTGCTGCTGCTTCTGCTGCCGGCAGCATGTGCGCCATCAGCAGAGGTGGCGGTCCTGCTGCTACTGCTGCTGCTGCTGCTGCTGCTGCTGCTGCTGCTGCTACTGCTGGTCCTGCAAGCGCATGATTTTCACACCGTGAACCATGGGAGCATACCACAGCTGTCTCAAAGAGTACCAGGATCCATGAATGAGTTCATGCAAGCCAGAAAGGTATACGTTGTACACTGTGCACAGCTGCCCCTTTGGGCAACGCCAGCTATTCCACATACAAGCAGATCAATGGATGCTCCTTGCTTTTGCTCTGCTGGAGGAGAACTGCAAAGAGCATGTGCATCCACGATGGAGCTCCCTGGTTGTGAGGCGCATTGCCTGGTCGTGAGACCCATTTCTGGCAGCAGGGAGCTCTGCATGCGCTGCGCAAAGCACCACTTTCGCACTCCATGCACACCACTGCAGGGAGCACAACCTGGGTTCTGCCTGGGCAGCACTCGTGCACTTCCTGCACCTGCATGCACTTGGATGCCTCAGCAGTACCTGGGCTGCAGGGCGCAGTACCTGGGCTGCAAGGCGGCGAGGTCCAGTGCCCAGCTGTCACTGAGCAACAGGGCAGGCTGCCGGACCACCACTTGAGGCACATCCACGCGCGTGCCAGCGACAGCAACCTGCAGGAGGGGCGTGTGCGCCGAACAGCAACGGGGCAGTTGGGCCCGAGTGTGCTAAATCAGGGCGCACGAACACATGCACACACTTTTTGACTAGGGGTGCACCGGCAAAAATGCTCATGTTTTGTAATGATGCCTTCTCTGAGGACTTGACCACTGGGACTGATGCACGGCGCATTGCCAGACACCTGCATGCGTGCTTGCAAACGCGCACAGCCCCTTAGCCACACCCCCACCCGCCAGTGCCGGCGCCCCGTCCCTTCCCTTGCACACCATAACTGTTTTTTATGCTTTTTGCGCACATTGCAGGGCGCGTGGCGCAACTGCGGGGCGCGCCTGCGTGCAGTGCAAAACATCGCAGGAGCGGACCGACCTCGTGCAAGCATGGGCCGGAGCACCACACCCGCCCACTCCCGCGCCCACCTGTGTCAGCAAAACACCGCGGCAAACAAAGCCAGCACCCAATGGTGCTGACAAAGTACCCCCAGCAAGGCATCAGCACAAAACACATGCTGAAGCAATTGCAATCTCCTACCTGGACGGCGTTGTCTGCAGATCTGGCCCTGCACGCACATTGTTGCTCCTGCTCTCAATCGCGCAAGAGCCTGAACCTCCAAAACCTTTGCAGCCAGTACCTTCAGCAGCCTGCTGCCCCTCACCAACACTACTGCTACGGCCGTCACCACCTCAGCCAGCACTTGCGCACCTTCATTTCGAGTAGCCTGCGCGCGACACGACGGAAGTCGGCGGTCAGTAGACCCGGCTCGCGCGTGACCATCCACACCACGTCAGGTCCAGACACCGAGGCTACACCGCTCTGTTGCTCCAAAACCTCTGTGGCGCCGCCTGTGTCCGCCTCGGTGGAGACTCCGCCCAGCAGCTGGTACAGCTGCAGCAGCCGCCGGCTCACCTCCAGCACCTGCAGCGGCACACAGGTCGTAAGGAAATGGAAGGAAAGAAAATGCAAACGGCAAGGGGAGCAAGCGCTATGGTAAGGGGAGGAAAGACCAACAGTCCCACTGCAGATGTGCTCAGCCAAGCCCCCTCGTCCCTGGGGCTCAAACCGGAGACCTCAGGCCACTAGCGCAAGCGCTAGGTTGTGGGGACAGGACCAAAAGCCCTGGCAGATCCACCAACAGTGCGCAGGGCGCGCTCATTTGTACGCGACGAGATGGGGTGTGCGTCATGCAAGGGTTGCTCCAGACCCTCACAGACACTGGAGTGGGGTCGCAAAGGCAGTGGCGCACCGCAGACCAGGGCAGGATCGCCCAATCTGGTATACGCTGCCAGCAAAGGCTCAGCGCAGGCTGCCTGACAGTGAGACCAAGAGTGTGGAGCTCTCTAACGAGCACGCTATTTTAACTTCAGGGAGTCCTTAGGTGAGGTTCTGAACTCAGGCATAGGGAAAGCATAAGGAACTCAGGCATAGGGACGTCCTTAGGTGAAGTACAGAGGCAGGCGCCAGCCCTCTCACCAGCCCCATATCCCAGCATCCCTGATCACAGCAAGCACGCCAGGGCGATGACAGCCTACCAGCGGTGCAAGAGCATGCCAAGGAGGCCTTGACAGCCTACCAGTGGTGCAAGAGCATACCAGGGAGGCCTTGACTGGGAGCTGGCAGCACACAGCCCTGGCGGCCACATTTCCTCGGGCTCCCTTTCTCAAGAGATTGCCCTGAGTGCCTTGGAAGCACCTCCACTCCCCCTTGCGACCCGGGCAAGACTGCCCTCCCTGCCTTGCGCCCCCTGCCCCGTGGTCCTCCACGCCGCCTCACCTCAGGCGGGCTCTCTTCTCCCTCCAGCACCCATGTGCTGGGCACCCCAGGGAGCGGCTCTGCAGCCTCCAGCGGGACTGCACTTGGCTGCGTCAGTGGGCCTACATTCAGCCAGCCGCAGCAGCCCGAGCGCAGAAGATTGCAAATTTGCCACGCCTGTTGGCAGCTTGCGATTAAGTTGCATCAGGCCTGTGTGGTGTGTCCCAGGCGCTTAAGCATGTGATGGGCGTGGTGTCACAGAGACAATCTCTATGGCAGCCTTTATCCTCTTGGTGATCCCTGTCTGACATGCCACCTGGTCTTGGTAGACCTGACTTCTGGTCAAGCCCCTGATTTGTAGCAGAAGCATACATCTTCAGGCAGCTGCAGCTCAGATCATCGCCTGAGGTTGTGTACTTGTGTGTTGTTTGCGTGCGGGTGTGTGTGTGCGCGTGTGTGTGTGTACGTTTGCCCACGTTCTACAAAGATTGATACATAATCAAAATTGATATGTGATAGCAACATGATGGTGAAATCACAAATGCTTCACAATCTCGTAGTCTTGCAGTATCGATGAGAATAACATGATTGAGAGTTCAGCACATAAAAAGAAAGTGCTTTAGCTCAAATGTAGCCTTTAGCGACCAAGCATGACCTACTGGATGTGAAGAGTGTTTGTGCAAGGTCTAGGAGCTTGCGTCTTTGAGCCGTATCGAATACTCCGCGAGCCTGTGCAACGTCCACCCAGAGTCTGTTAACCTGCAGCTCATTATTCCTGTCATTTGCGTATTGCACATTTGGTCACGGATTGCAAGAACACAACAAGACAAACCCTTAAAAGGCCTGAGAACCAAAACAGAGGTGATGCGAGAGGGGATAATGGTACCTTCCAGTAAGTGTCCAGGAGGCCCTCGTGCTCAAAGCTTATGGACCTGGGGATGGCTTTGGGCTTGTGGAAGGGCCTTGCAAAAGTGGTCCTTGCTCCTGCTTTCATGTGCATCTGCTGTGTTGCTGATGTTGTGCCAAAGAATGAATTGGTCTGTAACATAGGTTTTCGAACATATTCTATCATTCATATAGCATTCCTTATTCATCAGTATTCGCCAACTAGAAAGGAAAAATACACGTTACGGGCGGATCCAGCATCCGAACAGCAATCCACCACACCGGTATGTGTTTCAAGATGTCTCCTCTCCTTTTTATTTGACCTTAAGCTTTAGCATCGGACTAAGATATGCTGGGCTTCTGACGTCTTGCAAACCTTTAAGGGGCTATATGCACAACATAGGGAACCCATTACTCCGAGAACTGCTAACCTGAGGTTATCGATGAGGAGTTGGAGGAGGGAGATAGCCAATATAGCCCCTCATGAGGGCTCTGCTCAGAGCTGCAACAACATACTGCCTAATCAGTCTTGGTTTTCCAAACCAACTCTCCCCTCCTATTTTTTATTCGGGCTGATTCACAAAAAAGAGAAGACTGCGCAGGCCTTCAATAATTCCCTGTTCCAGACCAAGGCCTTGAGAGCAATTGGTTTTTCAAAAGCGTGTCAGTTGTAGTCAGTTTGTGTGCATAATGCCATAATGCACAGAGTGCGCATGTCATTTGAGAGCAGTTTTGTGGGTTCTTTGTGTATGAAGGCCGAGCCCTTCAAGGTGATTTAAAGTATAAGAGGTATAGATAGAACCTTCCACACCAAAAATGATAAGAGTTAAGAATGACTTTTTTAGCCTTCAAGCGCTTGAAGGGAATCTCAGGTTCATTGAGCTTGCAAGTAGCTTGACTTTCTGACCGGCTTACTGGCTTGAGCATCCTGGAGATCGAGGTAGGTAACTGTGGTCTAGTGGATCTTGGTTTATTCAAACCTGGAGCCGAGAGGAAGGGCCACAGGGGACGTGGTCGGGGTGGCTGGAGGGTTTAGGGGAGGTGGTTTTGGTCCTCAGGCTGTCTTGGGAGAGCATGCAGGCTAGCCTTGTTAGGCATACTGAGGTTTAAAAAGGTGACTTAAAGTATACAGGCTAGCCTTGTTAGGCGTATTGAGGTTTAAAAAAGGTGACTTAAAGTATGCAGTTCGAGTATCATAAGTTTTGCTCAAGCTTTGTGCATCTTGTCTTCAACAGTTTAAACAGGAACTTGTCCTTTTGCCCATTTATACTGGCTTGCAGAAGAGAACAATGAGACTACTCACACTACCAACAAAATCAGCCTTGCACCACTACAAAACATTAAGGACAATCTAAAAGCCCACATGAGCAAGCATCACAGACTTGGAGATGCTAATACCAACTCAGGTTGCTATAACTATTAGAAGAAACTGCTCACCTCTGTGAATCTTAAAACTAGCATTCCTTTTGGAGCAATACAAGAATCAATGTATCGCAGAAGAGGAATGTCATGAAATTGAGAATGGGTACTCTTTACACTCAGAAAATGGCCCACCTCTACGGCAGAGCCACTAATTCATCTTGTCTGTTGTGTCATCAGCCAGACAGCCAAATCCATATGCTTTCTGGCTGTCAGAATGCTTCAATTCTGAAACATGGTGACTGAAAGACATAACATTGCTTCCAGGCTCATCATCAAAACCTTGAAGAAAGGCGATTTTGGAGGAAACATCATTTTCACAGATATTGGAAGTGAAACACGGATGGCTCAACAAAGCCTGGTCTTGCCGGCACATGTAACCAACAGGACTTTACCCCAATGGCTTCTACCAAACCTTTCAGCCAACGAACTTCAATCCTGCTCAAGGCCAGATGCTGTTTGCGTACTACCAGTTGGAACGAAAATGGCCATCAAAGAGACATTCAGGATGTACTCCCTTTGCGCTGGGATGTACACCTTATTTAAGTAAAATATTGTGATAATATACAGGACCAGAGCAACAACTAGCAAGATCAACTGAACAGCATAATGGATTTAATGGAAACACGCCCTTGCACAGCAATGCCACAAAGTAAGCCTACATACCATCCTGATTGGAATGATGGGAACCATCTATAATTGTCGTATTGAACTACCCCTCAGTAAGCTTGGCCTAGACCGGTTTAGAGTAAGAAAACTTACTCTCGATCTAAACACTCATTCTATTCAATACGCCACAAAGATCATAAATATAAGTAGGAGGTTGAAGAACATCAAGGAAAGAACATATGGCTCTAAACCCCTTCTTCCTAGTTTGATGGTGGAGATTTGCCTGGTGCTTGCACCAAACGTAAATGTCTTCCTTAATTCACGCAAACAGGGGTTACCTTGTTGGTGTAGTCTTTCTGAAAGCTGTCTTTCACCAAAAAACGTGCTCCTTCTGGCATTTGTAGCTCGTTTCTTCTACCCACTCGAACGCCAACTCTTTTAGTCTAGGCTTTGGTTGCAGGCCAGAGGCTTCAGCTAAGCTGCCCTCGTTTTGCAGGTACAGCGATGTAGCCTAACTTTGGCTTTGAAAGCATGAGGAAAACGAGCAGGTTTCGTTCTTGTCATGCACATCACTCACGGTGGAATCCTCCCTATGGTGCAACAGAAATGGACTTTTTAGTTGAAAATCCTTTCTCTTTTGTTCCTTTTCCCAGGATTTTTCCAGGGATTTTTCTGTCGAGGCCCCTTGCATGCCTTGCCTAATCAGCCTGTCTTTTTTTTCTTTTCACAGTCTCTAAGAGTTGCACTTTTTGACTGGAAGCTTTGTCCTTTTAATAAAGCCCTCGGGCTAAAGCATCTTGGGCTTTGGATATTTTGCGCGCCTTTGAGGGATTGCGAGGCTGTGACACTTATACACAAGCTTTCTTGCAGGGGCTCCCTCTTTGCTACTCGGATTTCATTGCTGACCCGAGGTTCAGGATGAGAAAAGTGTGGAGGGACATTGCTGACATGAACCCTCTGGAAAGCAACAGCAAACTGGTGACTTATCGTTCTTGGTTTGCCTGCCCCCTCTTAGATTTTCAAGCTGATTGACGCACACGGGTGCGGAATGGGGGTGCACCCCTGATACCTCCTCGCTATCTGCACCTTGATCTCCCTAAGCATGTTATGAGGAATGTGAGCAGGTTCTGCTTGCGAGCTCATACTCTCGCGGTGGAATCCTCCATCTGGCGCGGTGGAAATGGCCACTGTGACAAATGTTCCTGTGCTGCTGTTTAAAATGAGGTGCATGTTCATTTTCACTGTCAAGACGTGTTTGTGTGCTTTTTCAGAAGAAAGTACTCTCTCCTTTTCTTCCCTCTCTGCCAATCCTTTTCTACGGAGGCCCCTTATATTCCTCATGCCTTGCCTAGTCAGACTGTCTTTGATTTTCTTTCTCAATGGCACACTAGACTCTGCCATTTCATTTCGGACCTTATGGACTATTTTTTGGCTGGCAAAGACCAGCAACAAACCAATCAGCCTAACGACCTGGCTGGCGGTTGACCCTTATCTTGTAATCTTATCTTATTCTCTAAATCCTTTCACATGCACAACAAACTGTGCAATTTGATTTCAAATATCATGGACTACTTAACTTTTTTGCTGGCAATGACCACAAACCAATCAGCTTAATGGCCAGGCTACTCCTAACTTGAAATTAACTGCCAGGCTGGCAGTTGACCCTCCTTTTCAACCTTAAAAGACGTCCCTAGATAATGGTTCATAAATCCTCGACAGTGCTGACAGGGTACAACTGCTCCAGTTGTATCTTAAAGGAGGCTGATTGGGAGAGGTGACCCTTGTCCCAATTTTCAACTTGGATTGAATCCTAAGGCGCATGCCTGTAGATGACTTCCGTGCTTTGATCCAGTTTCGACTGCAAGGCCTCGCAAGATTTGACTGAGCTGCCCTTGCTGGCAGGCAGGAGTAGCTATGTCACCTTTATCTTGATCAGCAAGAATGAACCAATAAACCAAGGACGGGCAGGACGCACCTATCAAAACTTGGGAACATGACCTGGAAATGAAATACACCTCACACATCTCCACACGCGTGTAAGCACATTAGATACTCACAAACACCATCAGCGTCAAGGCCGGAAACCAATATTCCCTGGTCTGTTTGGCATGCAGCAGGAAGTAGGATGCTGCTGTCAGGACAAGTGGCTCAAACTGCATCTTGGCCAAGAACTTGCCCTCCGGGCTAATGATGCCTTTCACTTGCATCCAAATGACAGTAGATACCACAGCCTTGCCCAAAGCGAGGGCGCAGACCTGCAGACGAGTTGTGCAGGTTTCAGGATGTGGCACACCCTCGCACTCGCTTAGCACGGTCAGGCAAGCAGCTAGCATTGATGAAGCCACACACATGGTGCGTCACAAAGTAACATTGGATCGGCTTGGGCTTCTGCATCTGAGGCTACCCACATGAAGGCGCTAGTAACGCTGCAAAATATCAATAAGATTAAGTTGTTCACATGGCCATCGTGGATGTGACTGCCTTTGATGGAATGATGAGCACGATGGTCAAGGCTGTACGACTGAAAAGCTTGATAGCAGATCACGCCTGGCAGAGCTTCGCCTCCAGAGACGCAAATATCCTTCCCAATCATTGAAGGCAGAAAGCAACAAACAGCCCACCAGTGACGGGCAAAAGTTATGAACAGCCCTCCCCTGAACGCAGTCCAGGTGCATGGCCAGGAGGTTTACCTGGTTGATGAGTGTGGCACGGTTCTGAGCATCTCCAAAGAACTTGCTTGCATCCTTTGACCAGGCCTGCGCCAGAGGAGGCCAGGCACTGAGACGAGTTGCAGGTCCAGAAGAATCAGAGCTAATGGCTAGCATGTGCTCTCTGGAGAGCAGAGCCCTCTCGGCACGCCTCTACGCTGTCACATAGCTGCTGCCTGTCAGCTTTTTCAGCCCATAGCAGTGCATGGTACTACTTGTCTTGCGCCGCCGCATGTGAAAAGGCAGAAGCGTATGGGCCATTGGCACACGGCATGGCGGGAAACGGCCTCAGCGCCGCATGCCGCACCTCTGACATGTACAGACTGAGTGCCTAGGTCAAATTCTGCTCTAGCCTGGGCAGGCATGCATGTTTTGATGCCTTGTTAAGGAACCCAATGTCTGCACCGCGTTGCGACCCCTGCATCATGTGCAACAGACAATGGATGGTCCCAATGCTCCTGCTATTTCTGGAACCTGGATTAATGCGAAAGAGGGCATTGCGGCAAAGGGCAACGACGCTCGGAACGAGCATTTCAAGCGCACTCCGCCAGTAGTCGCGGCATGGCGAACGGAGCATCTGCGCAGGGTGTCCCTGACCTGCCACACCGTCTCTTCCAGCGCCCCCCACGTGCGAGAGTTGGTGCCCTGTTCGTCTACAGTGGTGTCTTGGTGACAAGAGCGGGCGCAGGAGGGGGTGGGCATGGTGTTCTGACACGTGCTTGCACGAGGTACGTACCTATGTGGACCAGCCAGTTAGTCTGCCCCCTCCTATGCAGGTGCCCCCCGCATTGCATGCATGCAACAGGTACCCCAGTCAGCATGGCGTGCAGGTTAGAGGGGGTTGGGGCAGTGGCGCTAGCGGATACCGACGAGGAGCCCTGACTGCAGGCTGAGCTGAGTCGGCTCATTTTTGAGCCGAGCACTGCCGGCGCTAGCGGCTGAGGGCGTGGTCAAGGTGCAGGCACCTCCCAATGCAAGAGCGCAGTCTAGCAACACGTGCTGTGCATTCATTGGGGTTGCGCACCGCCCCCCCTCCCCCCCTTCCACTCAAGCCCTTGCTCCTAACATTCGCCTGATCCATTTTCTTCTTCATTTTCCTCTCTCTCTCCCCCTCCCTCTCTCTCTTTCTCCCCCATGAATTTGGTACAGGTGGGCCCCTAGCAAGGCATCAGCACTGTCGCACAAGGCATCGGTGCCCCATCTAAGCACCAGTACAAGTCACATGCTAACATTAAGACCTCATCTGTCAAACGATGATGGGGAGGAGGACACTTCCTTTCAGGCGGAATTGGTGCGGCGGGGACGAGCACCTCACCTGTTGGAGGATGAGGACGACAAACAGGATCTGGCCCAGGACGAGGCTGTGCAGTGCCATCCTGACAGGGGCAGGGGACAGGGCCACGCCCAAGTCAAACGGCGCCAGGCTGTGGCACATCAAGAGCCCAAACGTCACACGAAGGAGGGTGTCCACTGGGGGAGGGATGGTGAAGAGGGGTGCGGACGGCCGCCTGCGGTGCGCGTGCATGGAGGGGGTGGGCAGGTCTATGTTTTACATGGCTTGCTTGCACAAAAATGGGAGCAGGCATTGGGCGTTTCTGGCAAAGCTCAATGTATACGCAGACACATAATTGAACAGGCAGTGCTGAATGGAGCGAGCACTTTGTGCGCAAGTTGGCTGCCACTGTAGGAATTGGAGGGGGCCTTCAGGAAATCCTTCTGGCGCCTTGAGAGGGGGAGCCCTATTGGCGGCCTTGAGGCCTAGGTGCGCCCCTCCTCTGTAACGTATGGGCTCTCAGGCAATTTGTGTTACCATGGTCAAAACACACAGGTTGACCTCCGCTGCATTGTCCAACAAAGGCACAGCGCATCAGGTTCAGAGGTGCTTCGGCGCTAAAGGAGCATCACGCGTTCAGATGGACGCAGCGTCTACATGCGGGCAGCGCAGCTGTGGCAGATAGGCAATCCGTCAGTGGAAGTTGGCGGCGAGCGAGCGTCAGAGACAAATCGTCAGTCAGGCGTCGTGCAAGGAGTATCCGCGCACAAAACAGCCCTGGTGGTGCTGCTGTGAAAGCATGTTGTGAAGTAGGTGCCTTGCTTGGCAGACGCATCCAGGGCGCTACCATCCACGACTACTCACCTGTGCTCAGGTGGGTTGTCCTGGGTGGGTGCAGGGTGATCTCCTCCTGTCTACCATCCACAACTCACCTGTGCTCAGGTGGGTTGTCCTGGGTGGGTGCAGGGTGATCACCTCCCG
>LKMJ01005159.1_pt1 | contig 12313 bp, 5 predicted proteins | sample 643391 | NCBI WGS metagenome assembly LKMJ01 (sample SAMN04112250, study PRJNA286221) | soda lake metagenome | biome: soda lake; feature: Kulunda Steppe; material: water; isolation source: sample PL-Br10 brine of Picturesque Lake | place: Russia: Kulunda steppe | collected 2010-07
GACCGGGTCTGTACCGTGGAGGTGTCGCCGAGGAACTCGTGGGCCTCATCAAGCCCGAGCAGCAACGGCGTGTCGGCGACGTTCTCGTCAGGATCGTCGTTCGAGAGCTTGTTCTTCACGATGTACGTCAGCAGCGCCATTACGACCAGCCGAACCTCCATGTCCTCCGGATCGCCGAGGTGGTTTACGGGGACAATAGTGACGCGACCGGGCTGGAACAGCTCGTTCGAAATTTCGGTGAGTTGGTGGGTGCCCGAGTCGAACACGGCGCTGAAGTAGTCCTTGTCGACCCTGCGATTGACCGCCCCCCACATGTTGTCCCCGATGTCGTGGTCGTCGCAGAGGTCGTCTTCGTTGTCGTCGAGGTAGTCGATGAAGCCGTCGTACGTGGGGGCGGCCACATCGTCGAAATAGGCGTTGATGCAGTCGCGAAGGGCCGCCCGCGTTGGCCCCTCAGCCTCGAACGGCATCACGAGCTCCGGGTGCGAAGCCACAAGTTCAAATGGGATGCCGAACTCTCGAACCCCGTCGATATCCGGCGTGGGCTTGCCGTCGACGACTGGGGCGAACGTCCGGAGGTCGTGCGAGCCGCACGCCCCTGTATTAATTCCACCCACCTCGACTCCCTCGGCCTCCAGCTTCCGTCGGACGTCGTCCGGTAGGTCGCCGGGATCTGGATCGTCACCGAGCCCGCTGTACTCGGCCTCCGGGTCAACGACGACCATGCCCAGCAGCCGATCTTCGGCGCCGTCCTCCCCAACGCCGATCTCATAGGTCTGGTCGGACGCTAGCTGCCGGAGCAGGTTCTTCGTGAAGTGCGTTTTGCCCGCGTCAGTCGAACCGGTGACGAGAGTGTGCGTGTAGATGGCGGGCGTCGAAGCACTACCCGTCCCGTCGGGCAGCTGGAAGGCCAGCGGGCTATCCGGGGGATGCCGCTCACCGCTCACTGCGAGGTGGCCGACGAAAGGCCCGCTGTCGGGCAGGTTCAATCCCGTCCGGAGGAACGCCTCGCCGGTGGCGTCGTAGATCTGCGTGAAAGGTTTCGGGACGCGGTCGACTGTCGATCGCTCGAGGTCGTCCTCCCCTTCCACGATTGCGATGGGGTCGAGTTCGGCGGCCTGCACGTACTGACGTTCGTCGATCGTCTCGCCGTCAATCCCCCGCCGGATGTCGGACTTGTCGTCGATGTCGGCCCGTTGCTCGTAGCCGATTTCGATGACCTCGGTCAGCAGCTCTGTGTGGGGGTCACCCTCCCGGCTTGGGTACGGAATCTGTATATAGTCGCCGAGGCGGAGTTCGTCGCGCGTGTCGCTCCGGATGTATCCAATGATCTCGTGGTCGCCGCGGCGGACGGTAAGCCCCTCGCTGGCCGTGACGTGGCCGAGGGGTTCGCCGGTCGCGGTGGTCTGGAGGCCATGGGTCTTGGAGCCACCTCCGAAGACGAGGGCGACCTCCTCACCCCCATCGTCGTCTAGTGGAGTCTCGTCTACCTCCTCGTCCTCGCTGAGGTCACGCATTCGGTCGGCGAACTGGTCGAAGTCGTCGGTTGTGTTGCTGTCGCTCATGGTTCAGTGATATGCTCAATGGAGTCGGTTGGCTGGTCGGAAGACGATTCCTCTTCTTCCCCTGCTCCGTCGGCTGGCTCCGCGTCCGAGTCAGGGGAAACAATGTCCGGCTCGCGCGCGAGGCTGGGGCCGCCGCCGTAACCCCAACGTCTGTCGGTGTTGTAGTCGGCGACCTCCTCAGTGCCGCGGATGAGGCGAACGAGGTGACGCCGTGCCTCAGGCGAAATTCGCGCCCGGTCGTCGGCTCGCTTAACCGCAAACGGCACGTCGCCGGCCTCCGCGATGTGGGCGAGCGCAAGTTGCTGGATCCGCAGACGACCGCGCTCCGAGTCGACCAGCATGAGTGGGGCCTCGACCCGGAGGACGATATCGTCGGGAAGACGGACGAAGAAAAAAGCCCGTCTGAAGTCCCGTGCCTCCCGGCCTTCCGGCATCTGGAAACCGCCGAGGGGCTCGAGGTCGTTCCCGTAGACACGCTGGTGCGACCGGACGAGCCACGAAGTGAACGTCAGGTGGTCTGGCTCGTCGTCCGCGAGCAAGGCCGAGACGAACTGCGCGTCGTCGTCCCACGGTATTCGCGGTGGAGCGTCTACGGCCTCTGCCTTGGTCGCTAGCGCGTCTACGACATCGTCGGAGCGAAGCGTCTTGGTGAACCCGAGGGTGGGGAACCCGCGGGCTGCCAGTTCGTCGATCGCACTGATCCGGGACTGGATAGCCGAGGCCGCAACGCCCATCTCTTCGATCTCACTGAAGTCGACTGGATCGTCGTCTCCGCGGCTTGTCCGAGTCATGTTGATGAACGGTAGCACCGACATCGGGTAGAGGCTCCCGTCGAGAAACAACGGGCCCTCGACCAAGGTTGCCAGCCGCTCGCTGTGCCAGCACTCTGCTGGGACGCGGGCCGACGCGCCGACCCACCGATCAAGTTCGCTTCGGGCCGGCGGCTCATCGACTGGGACGAGGGTTAGGGTCACGTCGTCGTCAATCAGGTCGACGGGAGAATCGAGGCCCTCGATCTCCGCGTGAACGGCAGCGACGACGGTCTCCTGCACCTCCACGCCCTCATCGCAGTCGCCGAGGGCCCCGCCGCTGGCCACGGCGGCGGACGCGATCATCCCGTTGCGGAACTTCTTGGGGGGCATAGTGCTGGCGTCAATTCCGTACCAGCGGTCGAAGAGTGTCCCCTTAGCGAGGTCGACCACGGGCTCGCGGTAGACGCGGGGCGGCTCGAGAGCATCGATCTCGCCGCCGTCGCGGGCCAAGTGGTCACGGAACAGCTCGCGAGCATCCGGTATCTCGTCGTCGCCGTTGGCGTTCTCGTCGATGTACCGGAAGATGTCCTCGAGCGCAGACATGGCGGAGTGCGATACCACGGTCAGTCACCTCCCGCCTCGGCGCTCTCGGTGTCCACGGCAACGTCCGCATCGATCTTGGAGGTGCCGCCCCCATCGTCCATCTCCACGTGGACTCGGTGGTCAGCTCCCTCGATGAGCCCCTCGTAGCGGTCGATGACGAAGATCTGCGGGACGTTCCAGTCACGAATACTCTCGACGGCCTCCTCGAGCTGACCGATGTGGGTCTCGTCGAGGTGGTTCGTCGGCTCGTCGAGGATGAATGGCGGGAGCCGTTCGTCCCGTCCCTCGGCCTGATCGGCGAGGACGCGGTAGACGCCCGCACGGAGGGCGATCGTCACGAGGACTCCCTCGCCGCCGCTTGCCTTGTGCGGATCGCGGGCAGTCTCGCTGCCGCTTACCAGCCGGAGGTCGTAATCCCCGTCGATGTCGACAGCCTCGTAGGTGCTGTTCTGGTAGAGGTCACGGAAGACCTTGTTTGTGTGCAGCTTCAGGCGGTCGAGCACCTTCTCCCGCATCTGCGTCTGCACCCTCTGGTACGTGTCCGTGATCATGTTGAAGTCGTTGAGCAGTCCCTGTGCCCAGCTGATCTGCACCTCGAGATCCGCCTTTCGCTCGCGCTTCCCCCTGAGCTGCTCGAGTCGTTCCTCGGAGCGGATCTTGGCATCGAACGCGTCGTCGCGCTCCTCGCGCGTGTCCTCGAGTTGCCTTTCCAAGTCATCGATCCACCCTTCGATCTTCTGCTTCTGCTCTCGCAGTTCCTCCAGCGTCGTGTCGCCGAGCGTATCCTCCAGTTCCTCAATCTCGTCGCGGATCTCCTGCAAATCTTCCCGTTTTCCTTCGAGCTGCTCCTCCCGATCGTCGCGGCGCGACCGGTGCCCCTCCCGGTCACTCTCCAGCGTTTCGATCTCCGCGTGGGCATCGCGGGCGTCACGGGCGGCGTCCCGGGCCGTCTCTACCGACGACAGCGTAGACTTGGATGCGTCAAGCTCGTCTTCCGCCTCATCAACTGCCTCACGGACGTCGGCGAGATCGGCCTCCTTGTCGGCGAGATCGGCCTCCAGTTCCGTGATCGCGTCCTCGACGGACGACAAGTCGTCGCGCGCTTCGTCGAGGGTGCGCTCGGCCTCTTCGACGGCGTCTACAGCCGCCTCGGCGTCTTCGATGGATTCGATGGCCGCCTTGCCGTCCTGAAGCGTCGACTCGAAGTGCTCGACCTGCGAGTCCAGCGACCCGATGTCGGACTTCAGGGTCGTCCGGTTGTCACGGGCCGACTCGATGTCCGCATCTAGTTCGTCGATTTCGGCGGCAACGTCGGCTAGTGCCCGGAAGCTTGCCGCCTCGAAGAGTGCCTCCGCGACGGCCCGGACGCGTTCGAGCCGGATCTCCGACGCGTCGAGGTCGTCGCGAGCCCTCTCGCTGGTCGCCTCGGCACTGCTACGCTCGTCCTCGAGCCGTTCGAGATGGTCATCGTAATCGTGTGACGCGCCGACATCGCCGCCTTCCAGTGGCCACTCGCCGTTCGCTAGTGAGTTCAGATCCTCGGCCCGGGCGCTCGTCTGCCCGATTGTCTCGCGGGCGTCAGCCAGCGTATCGGCTGCCTCGCGGTGGTCATCGATGGCGTTCTCCAGCTCCTTCGGCAGGTTACCCGTGAACACCGTGTCGATGTCCGCCGCCGACACTGAGAACCCAAGCGCCGAGGCCGCCTCATTGGCACGATCGACGGCCGATTCGAAAGCGACCTCGGGGTCGTCCACGTCGGTGTCAAGGCTCTGACGAATGTCCGCGCGCCGCTCGCGGGCCTCGGATAGTTCTTCCTCGGCCTCGTTGATCTCCTCCTTGAGTCGCGTCCGCCGGTCGCGCTTGGTCTCTCGCTTCGCCTCGAGGTCGGATTTCTCCTCGCGGAGATCAGACATGTGGCCGCGAACGGCTGCCTCGTGATCTTCGACCTCGTCAAGCGGGTCGTCGAGGTACTCCCGCAGCCGTTCGTCTCGCTCCTCGCACCGTGCGTCGAGTGTGGCCTCGGCTTCGACCAGCTCCTCCTCGGCCGCGTCGACTGTCTCTTCTCGGGCGTCCCGGCGCGATTCGGCGTCGTCGAGGTCGACCCACAGACCATCGAGTTCCTCCTCGAGGCGATTGACCCTGTCCTCTACCGTACTAACGGCCTCGCGCTTCTGCTCGGTGGTAGCGCTGGCATCGTCGTACCGCTCCTCGTAGTGGCCGACCGCCGCCTTGGTATCCTCCCGGTCGGTCAGGTCGAACTCGTCGACCTCCCCGTCGGGGTTATCGATCTGGTCGCGTCGGGCGTGGATATCTTCGGCGCACTGCTCGATCTTGTCCTCCAGATCTTCGATCTCCGCCTTGAGATGAGCGATAGCTGACTCGATCTCATCCCGCTTGCTCTCGAGGTCGTCCAGTTCCGATTGCTGATCACGGTGATCTTCGATGCCGTCCTCAACGTCCCGAAATCGTTCTCGCGCTTCCTCGACGCCGCCCTCCAGCTCCTCGATGCGATCTTCGAGGCGGTCGACCTCCTCGGTCTTCGACCGGAGAGTCGCCTTCGGGTCGTCGGCCTCAAGATCGTCGATGTCGTCGCGGACGCTCTGGAGCTTCGACCGCTTGTCGTCCAGCCAGTCCTCAATGGGACGGGTCACCTCGCGGACATCCTCCTCGTACCCGTCGGGAGCCGTCAGCCCGAGCAGGTTGTCGAGGATTTCCTCGCGCTCACTCGGCGGGGCCTCGATCAGCCGGTTCAGCTCGGTTTGCTGGGCGTACGTGCTGTTGGCGAATGCCTTGGCGTTCATCCCCAGCAGCTGCGTAACTTTCTCCTCGATCTCGGTCGACTTCGTCGAGTACGTTTCGCCGGTCTCGAGGAGGGTCATCTCGGCGCTGGCCGCCGCCCCGCCGTCGCTCCTGCGACTGATGTCGACCGTGATCTGGTACCGGTCGTCCCCGACGCTGAAGATGAGGTCGGAAGTGGCCTCGTCTTCCCCGTCCTGAATCAGATCGACGAGGCCGTGGGCTCCGATGCGGTTTCGCCCGTACCGGGGGTACAGCGTCGTGTACAGCGCACGCGCGATAGTCGACTTGCCGGCACCGTTGCCGCCGTAGATCAGCGTCAGCCCCTCGCCGAACTCAATCTCCAGCTCGTCGTAGGACTGGAAGTTCGTCAGCGTGAGTCGCTCGAACTTCATGCGTCTCCCTCCGTGGTGGCGTCCTCGAACCGTTCGGCCGCCAGTTCTCGGAACCGCTCCTTGGCGTTCCCCCGACGCCGCGTGTCGTCAAGGTCGGGGTCGGCGTGGCGCAACATCCCCTCGATCTCCCGAGCCTCCTCGCTGATGTCCAGCTCTCGTACGGAGTCGTCGAGCTCGGCATCAACATCGATCTCGCTCTCGGTGTCGAGGTCGTCGAGGTCGCCAGCGATGGCCTCCACGACGCGTTCGTCCGTTACGTCCGCGTGTGTTACGCCGCGGGCATACAGGTGATCGTGAATCTCCTGCTTGGTCACGCCGTTCTCGGCGCCGCGGACATCGACGAACACGACCGTGTCGGCGACCGGGGCCTTCTCCTCCACCTTGCGCCCGATCAGATCGAACGTGTCCGATTCGCCGAACTCGACCTCGATCTCGATGAACTCACGAGTGTCCAGTAGGAGACGCTCGCGATCGAGACTCGGACTCCCCTCTGGATCGATGGTTAGGAGGTCGACCGAAGGGCTCGGCGTATCACGATTTGTCCGCTCGGTTGACCCCGGATACCAGACCGGTATGCCGCGGCAGGTGTCTCCCATCCGCTCGTGACAGTCCCCTAGTGCGATGCCATCAACATCCGTCCCGAATCGGTCGAGGACTGGCTCAAGGTTGAGGATGTTCGAGGAGTCGTGGCCGACTGCCTCGATGGGTGGCGAGAACAACTGGTGCATCGCGACCAGCCGGAACATCCCCTCGTCGGCCGGCTCCATCGAGAGGTCAACGTCATCCCAGTCGGGCTGTTTCACTGAATCGATGCCGTACAGGGCCACCTCGTCGTTGACGGGAGTTGGCGTTCGAGTGAGGCGGATCGCGTCGCCGGTGAGGGCGAACTCGTCGACGAAGTCCGTGTTCCGCCGGATTTCGTGGTTTCCGACTATAACGTAAAACGGGATGTTCGCCTTGCGGAGGTCTCGGAGTGCCTTGTGGCACGCGTAGACGTCGTCGAAGCTGGTGAGCTGGTCGTCGAATAAGTCGCCTGTATGCAGAACGGCATCGACTGGCTCGTTGTCGTGGTCGGGGTGTTCCCCCTGTGCGATGGCTAGAACTTGCTCGAACGCGTCGAGGAAGTCCTCCCTCCGTGTGCCGTTGCGGTATTGCTGATACCCGATGTGTGAATCGCTCACGTGAAGGATCGTGGTCGTCATATGGTCGTCCACCCCCATCGGCGGGGGCCTGAGACGGTCGGAAACATTTCTATTCATATTATTGTTGCCGAGGAACATAAAACTAGGGTTTTGGTTCGTCTTTATGCTCTAAAGTATTTAGATAGAGGTTTGCCAGAGCAGTAATCATTTGATATTGCGACTCGATAGAGTGCGAGAAATAGGATTAAAGGACGCCGAATAGAATATATGGGTAGAGATATGAACTCCACTATGCAGGGCGCCGAACTCGGTACAGACTACAGACAACAAAACCCATGGTGGGAAACGGGCGATGTGTCGACGTCGAACCGCTATCATTCGGAAAGGCGGTCGGACTATCAGTACAAGTTTGACAGCGTCCGCTCGAGCCGATTTAACATCGTTGCGGGAGCAGCCGGGAGCGGAAAGACGACTATCTTACACCAGATCGCGCACGACCTCATCGAAGAGAAAGGGCTTCCCCCAGAGAACGTCATGTACCTTCCGCTTGGAAATCCACGGTTCCAAGTCGGTTCGCAAGTTATCCGTGATGCCGTTGATGTCTTCGCGACCTACTATTGGCGCCGTGATACCGACCCCGGCAAGGGATACGTCCTCGTTGATGACGCACACGCGTCGAACTCGTGGAGCAAACAGGTTCGATGGAGTCTAGAGCAGTTCGACAACCTCACTATCGCAGTGACTCTGCCAACACTGGAGCGGGCAGGCACCGAGCCAATCGAGGATTTCGGGGTGGATATCACAAATGAACTGCTCCTTCCACCGAAGTTCTATGACGTAATAACTGGGAACGGTCGAATAGAACTGGAGAAAAAAAAGGCACACGATGTGCGTGATGCTCTCGAGACGGCTACCGACACAGGCAATACCGAGACACTCTATCCGGCGGTTGAGGCCGTCGAGTCATCAGTTGGCTCCTCAAGTACGGTAAAACGGAGTGTGTTGGACTACTTTCGTGGAGCAGAGCGAGGCGCAGATACTGACGATGTTGCACATAGTTTGGAATCCACCATCTACAGGGACATCCCGCGGTACCAGCAGTTCGAGGATCGGAGCGATTTGTACGCCCTCTGCGCAATCGCTGCCATGAATTCGGGTACAACCCTCGGGTTGAAAGACCTGAGCGGCGTCTTGGAGTGTGACCGGCGCACGCTCCAGCGATACATCGACATTCTCGAGGACTTCTTCATCCTGACCCCTTCGTATCAGTACGAGTACCAGCGCCGACGCAGCGTCCGGTTGTACCTACGCGACCCGCTCTTGGTGGGGGCACTCTCAGATATGGACTTCTCTGGAATGCTTGAGGCGGACGCGGAGCGGCGACTCACCGCGGCCGTCGTTTTTGACCACTTGAAACGCCTCGCATTCTATTATCAAGGGAGCAACCCCCCGGTTCACTTCTGGGAGACCGGCGGCGAAACAGTCGACTTCGTTATCGAAACCGGTGACAGGAATCCCCTTCCGATCGTGGCACAGGATGCAACTTCTGATCGATCACCGGCCGCTGCGATACAGGCATTCTGCGAAGAACACGACTGCAAATTTGGCGTTGCAGTTGCGCGTGACGTTGAGGTGTCAATAGAAGAGAGAGTGGCCACGTTGCCCCTGTGGTTTTTCCTCCTCATCATCTGATAGGCCACATATTTCTACCCTGCACCAGCGGCCTCGGTCAAACATCGTGATGGTCGCGAATTAGCCGTGACTGACACAAACTGGTTGGTTGAAGTACAGGATGGAAAAGGCTTCGAGGTAGGTGCTCAGAGGTCTTCTTCGGTAAAAATGAGGCGGGCACTATGCTCGGTAAGCCAATCGACGTGTTCCTCGTAGTTTGGATCATATTTCTGGACGATATTCCAAAAGCGACGCGTATGGTTCTTCTCACGCAGGTGGGCAAGTTCATGTACGACGACATAGTCAATCACATCGTCGGGGGCCATCACAAGCCGCCAATTGAAACTGAGCGTCCGCTGAGGCGAGCAACTGGCCCACCGAGTGCGCTGGTTGCGAAGCTCCAGTTTCCCGGGCTCAATCCCCATTTCGTCGGCATAGTGGTCGATTCGGTACTCGAACACCGACCGCGCTTCTCGTCGGTAGAGTGCTTCCAGTTCGTCCCGAATCCCGGTCTCCTGCACAGCGTCGGCCGCGAGGACAAACGCATCGGACTCAACACGCGATTGGTCGACATCGTCGAGCTCCACAGGCAGCTCGCTACCGCGATAGGGGAACGTCTCACCGGGCTCGAACGACCGCGAGGGCGCCTGCTCGCGATGGGACTCGTAGTTGCGCCACTTCTCCAGTACCCACCGTGCGTTTTCTTGCACGAGTTGATGCGGGTCGATATCACTTCCCGCCGGCAGGACGACCGTTACCCCGTGAATGTCGATATCGATCCGGGGCTGCGTGGCGTCGTCGCTACACCGCACCTCGTAGTCGATCATCTCGCCGAAGACCCGGAGCGACCCGCTATTCTCACTCGGCATTTTCGACGAGGTACTCGATTGTCTGCTCGAGGAAGCGATCGTCCTTGGCGAGCGCGACCTTCCCATGTTCCTTCGCCAGCCGGCGGATGAGGAGCCGTCGAATTTGCTTACGGGTCTCAGTGTGAGTCTCCCAGCCGTCGAACCGATCGATCTCGGCGTCGAAGTGCTCCCAGAGATCGGTCGCGATGCGCTCGGCTTCTTCTTCATCGGCAACCTCGCTGTCGTAGTTCTCCGTCAGTTCGGAGTAGATGGCGTGTTCGGCCTCGGTCAGACCGTGTTCTTCAAGATCTTTCTCGAACTCGATCACCTCCCGCTCCACGCGTTCGAGTTTCTCAACGGCCTCCGGGTCTGCGAGTTCGCCATACCGCCAGCGATCGACGATGTTTTCCAACTTCTCACTGAGCGACCGGTATCGAGGGTTCCGGTCAACGCGAGGCTGGAGGTGTTTTCGGGTGGCGTGTTCGATGGCGTTCGCCTTCGCCGCGGGCTCTGTCATCTCATCGACCTGCTGGAGATGCCGCTCGCCGAGCTTGTAGATCGGATAGTTGTCTTTGATAGCCTCGATCTCGACGTTGTCGGCGATGATCTCCTTGGTCTTCTCCCGCAGGTTCTCCTCTGGGTTCTCCTCGCGGTTGTTGTTCCGGCGGAAGGCGACGTACACGGTCGTCAGCCACTTGTAGTCGTCCTGAATCCCCCGCTCAACCAGCACCTTGTCCGGTGAGAGCGTCTCGTAGAGATCCTGCAGCTCCCGATATCCCTGCTTGAAATCCCGCTTGGGATCGGAGCCACTCTCGGGGTCGGGCTTACTGAGCCGCGCGAGACACTTGTTCAGCGTCTCCTGTCGGTTGTCTCGCGAGATTCCCTCGAACAACCCCATTAGGTCGTCGATTAGTTGCTCGATCTCCTCGAGCAGCTGCTCGCGGTCGCGCCTTATTTCGTCCTTGACATCCGACCCATAGTCGAGCGCGTCGTCGATGTTCGCGTAGACGCCCTGATAGTCGACAATCTCTCCGTTGTGCTTACCGTCGGCCGGCCGGTTCGTCCGCGCGATGGCCTGCAGGAGCCCGTGGTTCTTCAGGTTCCGGTCGAGGTACATCGTCTTCAGCACTGGCGCGTCGAACCCCGTAAGGAGCATATCCACGACGACGAGCAGTGTCGGATCCTTGTCGGGATTCTTGAAGTCATCGACGGTGGTATCACGCTCCTCGGGTGTAGTGTGGAACTGGCGGACGGTCTCGGGATCGTCGCCGGTGCTGGTGTACAGCACGGCAACCTCCTCGGGATCGTAGTACTTCCGCAGTTCCTCGCCGTAGATGGCGGCTGCCTTTCTGCTGGGTGTAACGACCATCCCTTTCCAGTTGTTGGGGCGCACCGTCTTCTCGAAGTGGTCGATGATGCCCCGCTGGTCGCCGGCCCAGACGACCTCCTCGACGCGGGGTCGAAGCTCGGAAATCTCGGTGGCCGTGAGATACTTCTCGATCACCTCCTGCTTCTCGTCGACGGTGAGTTCGGCAAACTCCCGATCAAACTCAGCGTCGATTGCCTCGGCATCGATGTTCCAGTCCATGTCTTGGCGTAGGGTAAAGTGAACCGGGAGGATCAGGCCGTCGTTGATGCCGTCGCCGATGGAGTAGTAGTGGAGGTACAGCTCGTCGGGCTTGCCCTCAGGCCGGTAGTTGGCGAAGGTGTCGCGCTCGGACTCACGCACCGGCGTCCCCGTGAAGCCGAAGTGGAACGCGTCCGGGAGCGCAGCGGCCAGTCGATTGCCGAGATCCTTCTCCATGAACCGGTGAGCCTCGTCCGACATGACGACCGTGGGCTGCTCCCGCTGCAGGTTAGACTCCACGTCCTCGAACTTCTGGATGGTCGTGACGATGAGTTCGCTCTGGTCGATCTGGAGGCGCCGCTCGAGGTGGTCGATGCTTTTGGCCCGGGTGAACTGCTCGAAACCGCCGAGGTTGTTGAGCGTCTGCGTCATCTGATCCTCGAGATCCTTCGTGTCGACCACGAGAACGACTTTCGGGTGGTCGAGGACGCCTCGCTCCAGCAGCATCCGAGCGGCGTACAGCATGGTGAACGACTTGCCGCTACCCTGCGTGTGCCAGATGAGTCCCCGACGCATTTCGGGGTCGGTGCGGCCCTCCCGAACGCGGTCGACGATACGGTTGGCCGCGTAGTACTGCATGTACCGCGGGATGATTTTCGCCGTCCCCCCGGTGCGATGCTCGTAGAACACGAAGTTGCGGAGGATGTCCAGCAACGTCTCGTGGTTGCACATCGCCAGCACCGGCTCCTTGAGCGGGTTTGCCTCCTCCTCGTCGACGCGGTACTCCGGCGGCGTCTCGTCCCCATCGGCCTCCCACGGCATATAGAACGACGAGGACGCGCCGACGGCGCCATAGCGGTACGCCATCGAGTCGGCGGCGACGTTCCAGAGATTGGGAACGAACAGCCGAGAGACGTCGTCTTCGTAGTTTTGGAGGTCGCTGATGGCGTCGTAGTAGTCGTTGTCCTGCGCGA
>LKMJ01005160.1_pt1 | contig 12313 bp, 18 predicted proteins | sample 643391 | NCBI WGS metagenome assembly LKMJ01 (sample SAMN04112250, study PRJNA286221) | soda lake metagenome | biome: soda lake; feature: Kulunda Steppe; material: water; isolation source: sample PL-Br10 brine of Picturesque Lake | place: Russia: Kulunda steppe | collected 2010-07
GATGTGGGGTGACTCAGGCACAGGCTTTGTGACAGCATGTGGGGTGACTCAGGCACAGGCTTTGTGACAGCATGTGGGGTGACTCAGGCACAGGCTTTGTGACAGCAAGGCAGGGCATGTGGGGTGACTCAGGCACAGCACTCTTGAGGCTGGAGGGAGTTTGGAGAGGGAGCACAGCAGGAGGGAGCGGGTCTGGCATGCCACACAGCCACAGAGGGAGCACAGCAGCAGGGAGCAAGGCTGGCATGCCACACAGCTGCAGAGCGAGCACAGCAGCAGGGAGCGAGGCTGGCATGCCACACAGCCACAGAGGGAGCACAGCAGCAGGGAGCGAGGTTGGCATGCCACACAGCTGCAGAGGGAGCACAGCAGCAGGGAGCGGGTCTGGCATGCCACACAGCCACAGAGGGAGCACAGCAGCAGGGAGCGGGGCTGGCATGCCACTCAGCAGCAGAGGGAACACAGGCGGCAGAGTGGGGCTGGCATACCACAGCTAGGAAGCACACAGCCGGCAGACACTCTCAGCTGGCCCCTGCCCAACCCCACCGCTCTGTATGCCCTCACTGTAAACAGCCACAGGAGCACCACAGCTCATGTGAAGCACAGGAATATTGCACACACGCACACAAAACACTGCCACGGGGTGCTGTGGAGCGCGGCACCTGTGCGCTGCGCGTCAAAGAGTGCGCACATGAGCAGGCCTTCCCCACTTCCGCACCCTAAGTCAAGGCCCTCATCAGAGGCAGGGCTGACACTGCGCTGCCTTGACTTCACGCACCCCTGGGGGCCTCTGGGCCCTCACCCACAGCACCCCCCCCTGCAATCAACCGCAGTGCCGGTCCCCCCTGCCCTCACCCACAGCACCTGCACCTCCAGTCCTTATTCGCAGCACCCGCTCTCCCTTCCCTCACCCACACACCCACATCCGCTGTAGTAAATGTGCTGATGGCTGCACGTGCCACAGTGTGCTGGTGACGTGCCAAAGTGTGCTAGTGGCTGCACGTGCCAAAGTGTGCTGGTGACGCGTCAAAGTGTGCTGGTGGCCACGGCACCCACCCTCCCTTCCCTCACCCACTGCACCCACCCTCCCTCCCTTCACCTACAGCGCCTGCCCTCCCTGCCCGCACCCACTGTACCTGCCCTCTCTCCCCCCACTCACAGAACCTGTATCCCCTGCCCTCATTTGCAGCGCTTGCCCTCCCTTCTCTCATCTACAGGGCCTGCCCTCCCTTCTCTCACCTACAGCGCCAGCCCTCCCTGCCCTCACGCACGGCATCCGCATCCCTGACCCTGATTTGCAGCGCCCGCCCTCTCTGCCTTCACCTACAGGGCCCACCCTCCCTGCACTCACCCGCAGCACCCGCCCTCACTGCCTTTCAACGCAGCACCCTTCCCCTGCTGCCCTCACCTGTAGCGCTCTCTTCACTTTCACGCCCTTTGGCCCTCTGGGCCCCAGTGCTGGAAGCGCCTGCCATGGAGCTGCTGCTGCCGCTGCTCCCGCTGCTCTCGTTGCCGCCGCCGTTGCCGCCGCTGATGCTGGCCGCGCTGTCGTCGGCTGGAGGCTGTTGGTGTGTGACCTGCCACACAAGCAGCATCAAGCATGTGGGCACTCTGCAGCGCATCTGCACACTGCCTGTGTGTGGGCAGCTCCTGGATCATGCCGGTATCCCTAGCGTGGGTGCCTACGCGCCCTGAGGCTCGTGAGCATGCTCCAGTAGCAGGAGCTGCGCTGAAGAGGTGAGGTGCCTCGCGCAGCAATCCCCCATTCAACAGCGCAGGACAGCCCACCAGACGCCCCATCAAATGGTGCAGGGCATCCAGAAAATACAGCGCACCTCAGGCATTGTGTTGCATTGTCCTTCTGCAGGTTTGCAGTGGATCCTACGGAGGCTGACACGTTTGCAGGCATACATCTCTGCAACATTTTACTAACTTTCACCTGCCCGCGTACGAGCGCTCGCACCCATCACCACACAGTTGCATGTTTACATACACACATGCGCACACATGCACATGCTCCGCTTTGCATGCATACATATTGACAGGAATCACCACTTGGTCAAATAACATTGCTACTTGGCTGCTTGTGCAAACGCCAGCAAACACACACACACTCCTCACACCCTGCTCATGCAGCCCAACACATGCATCGCATACCCGCACACCTGCTGCGGCTGCTGCTCCTGCACCTGCCGTGGCTGCTGCTCTTGCACCTGCTGCGGCTGCTGCTCCTGCACCTGCTGCGGCTGCTGTGCAGGCCCCATGGCCGCTGCACCCTGTGCTCCAGCAGCACTCCCTGCTACCGCCTTCCCTCCCGGCTTGCCTTGCTGTGCCGATTGCCGGTAAAACCCTGCACCAGCGCTGCGCATGGCCTCGCGCACGTACGCCCTGGCTGCTGATGCGGCACCACGGCTACCGCTTTTGCTGATGTTGCTCCCGCTAGTGTTGAGGCCGCCACTTCTGCTGAGGCTGCTGCTTCCACTGCCAGCGCTCACACTCCTTTGGGTGCCTCGGCCTCCGCCTCTGCCTCTGCTGCTGCTGCTGCTGCTGCAACCGCCCCTGCCGCCCCTTGTTGCAGAGGTCGTGCTGCTCAAGGGCACCACAGCCGGCTGCAGTGGAGCTGGGGCTGCCTCCTTTCTGCTCAGTGCGCTTGGGTGTGGGGACACTCTGCTCACAGGGTCCACCGCTGCAGCTGTCGTGGAGGACGGGCAGGATGTGGGCCTGCTCCCTAGCTCTTGCGCCGAGGCTGCAGTTGCTTCTGTCACTGCGAGATGTGCACCCCCAGGCCCTAACCCCAGACTGCCACACCCATGCTGCTGCTGCCGCTGCTGCTGCTGCTGCTGCTGTTGCCGCCGCTGCTGCTGCTGCTGCTGCTGCTGCTGCTGCTGCTGCTGCTGCTGCTGCTGCATGTCAGAATGAAATATGCGGCGTCTACGGCGTTTTGTTCCCTTTGGGCCAAGCACGCACGCTGCTGGAAGGCTGTGCTATGCTATTTTATGCTAGAGTCTATTACGGCACACTGCTGTCCTTGATTTCCTTTTGATAGGCTTCCTGGGCTTCGTTACGAGCCACAGCACAGGAGGCACTACCTTGTTCGTTGCTTTGATTATCAAGCAGCAGGTGGATCTCCCCTGCTGCTCTCTCTGGCTGACTCTTGCTCTTGTTCTATGTTAACAGCAAAGCTCGCTGCGGCGGCCTGCTTCATGATTGCTGTACTGCCTTTGTTAAGGTCGCGCACGGCAATGTTACGCAACACGTCCCACTCAAAGTCTTCCTGCATGCACAGAACAGCAAACAGTCCCACACTTTTGCCCAGACTGCAAGGAGCAGGGGGATACTTGAGTTTTTTACGGTCTCATCCGCACTGTGTATGCTTTATTTGTGCCCATATGGTATCATCTGCATTGCATATGCTTGATATGTGTCTTTAAGGTACCTCATCCGCATCATATGTCTGATTTGTGTCCTCATGGTCTCATTCACGCATTGCGTATGTGTGATTTATATCTTCATGGTCTCATTTGCATCTTGAACGTCAGAACACACTGTCATCTGATGCATCCATCTTTTGTGCCACACCAATACAGCAGTGGGGCAAGTGCAGCCAGCAGCTCGGATACCCGCCCCTCCTGTCATTGCACAGCAGCATGGCAAGTACACATGGCTCCTGCAATGCGGTTCCCACACCCACCTTTGCATAAGCCAAGCGCACGTCCATCAAGCGGAGCGCTACAAACACAAGGTGAGCACAAGCACATGCCCAAGTGAGAAAAAGGGGTGGGTTGTCTTTGCACCAAGACCAGCGTGTCCGTGATGTTACTCCCAGATGCCAGGGCATGCACAGGATTTGGCTCAACGCAGGGACGCGATTCCTCAGTGCACTTGCTCTTAGGATACCTGAGCATGTGCATGGAACATGCAAACGAGCGGCACATGCCATGGCGCCAGCAGACTGCAAAATCAAGCGCGCGCGTGGGTAGATGTGCGCATATGTAGCTTATGCGCGCGGCTTTTGTGAATGCAAATGCACTTGCAGGTTTGCATGCATTTGTGTTCAAAGACGCACATGCGTGCTTCTGTGCATGTGCAAACACGCGCGCTTGCGCAGTGCCAGATGCCCATGACAAACCATTCTGGTAGACCAAATCGGACTGCCTGCACGGGTTCGAAAGCTTGGGTGCATGCTCCTTTTTGCAGCCATCTGCCTCAAGGACCCACCAATGCCCGCATCCCTCTGCATGAGCTGCTTGACCCATTCGTCTGCATCCTCTATCTTCACCTCCAACTGAGCGGAGAGCGCGTCAAATCCAGCCTTATTGTACGCCCCCAGAGCACCTCTGGACCCGCTGCCCTCCAATTGTGCTAGCACGATGCGGGCAGCAGCAAAGGTGAAGAGCCTGCGGTCACAGCAGTGCGTGTGAGCGCGTGAGCAAGTGCTTGTGCAATCATAAGCCATGCGCGTCTTTTAGATTGATGGACACAGCACACAGAGGGGTGTTTGGGCGCCATCAATAGCACACCAGCTGGTCAAAGTGCTGCAGCCAAACTTTATCATGACAGCTCTTGTGTGGGACACACCTGTTTAAGGCAGTTTGTGTGAAACACACCTGTTCAAGGCAGCAGCAGCAACTGCTTCTGGAGATCTACCTCCAAAGGGTACGTACTGCTTCTCGCTGTGTGTTATCACCCTCCAGCCGCGCGACCTGAGGGATCAGGGGCGCCCGAGGTGAGCATAGAGCAATAAGCAAGCAAGATACGCCCATGTCCTTGATGAACAAGCACCCAGAAGTTGGTGTGCACTGAATCAAGCTGCGTGAGTTGCGTGCGGGTGCATGCCGGACACATCTGACGCCGTATGCATAGGCTAGCGGCTGGAAAGGTTATAAAGTTGTTTCATCTGTTAAGAGAAGCAGACCCAAGATCAGATCATGCTGTGACATGCTCGCAAGTCATGGTGGCTTGGTAAGCCAAGCCCTGCCCTGCTCTGTATCCAATCGGGATGCAGATGCACTGTTTAGTTCGCACGCAATTGCCACTTTACAACGACCCCACGTTTTTCCAGGTAGAAATAGAAACTGGCGCAGCATAAACTCTCCTGCTGCTGTACCTTGCATAAGTTAAGGCATATGTGTTTGCAAGTCAAGGAGGTTTGATGGCTTGTTTCTTTGGCTTTCTATTGGGATTCTATTCTATTGGGATATTGTGAACCCTGTGGTGCATTTAATAGTGTTCACATGCCATCGCAAGTTTGTAGCTTCAAGGGAGCACAAACAGGCTGTTCCAAACAGCCCTGATGTCTCCTCCTCACCATCCGCGCCTCACATTCAAAAATCTAATCTTACTCACTCACCTTGTGACAGATCTAGTGACACGCCTGGGTTGCAAGCTCTGAGCCTTGAGGGCACCTGTGCTCCCTCGGTTATGTACGTTATGTGAAAAATCACGCAAGAGCATGGAAAAAGGTAAACAATTTACTTGTGCAAACCTGGGAAAGTGAAAGGGTGTTCATGGTAGGTGCAGTTATCAATTTGATTATTACGTTTTTTTTAAATCATATACATTGATGTTGATAAAAATTGGACCAAGCAGTCATAGCATGCCATGAGCTGTTGTGAGGCTTGTGGCTGTCTGTCCATATGTCCTAAGATGCTTGAGCACTTCAAGGTGAGATATGAAGGTTCCATACGGCAGCTCTCCTGCCTCTGAACTAAAAACTCTAGTCTCAATCTCACAGGTGTATGTTTGTGTAAACTGTGCCACAACATGCGAGGAGTACAAGCTAATCAGCAAGGTACCCTCTGCTTGCTCTCCTAATTGCTCCTCATTTATTGGTGCACTGACAGCTAACAATGTTTGCTCACTTTAAGATATGCAGTGAGATTTCACCTGAAAGATATTCCAAGTATGCTTCTCAATCCATGTCAGATTCATGCAGGACTCACCTAGACGTTACGTCCACCAGCTTTGCAACTGGGACCCTCACCATCAAAGCAGCCTCTCCCGAACAGGCTTTCCAATGCAGATCTGCTTGCACAAGGGTGCAAGTCGTGCCAGCAACCTTGTGATGCAACAGGCCCTTTCAATTCTTATCTTGTGCTCTCCAGGGAGCAGCAAAAAGCACGTACATGGTGACGGACAATGATCTCAAACGTCTTGGGTTCATCCGCAAGGCCAATCCCCACAAAGCACAGTGGGCAGACATGATGCTCTTTCTCAAATCTCAGGTGGGTAATAACTGGGCCCACACTGCACATCAGCACCTGCAGATCATGCTTATGTCGAAGCAGAGAAGCGCTATGTCCAGCAAATTTGCACGGAAGGACATGCACAGCCCAAGCTGCTTTGGCCAAGGAATGTTACACCCTCGTGTGGTGGCGTGATCAGAAGTGAGCTCCCTCCCTGAATGTCGCACCCCACATACATCAATGTGTGTAACGGACACGCATAGAAGGTATAAAGGTTTCCAGATAGGAAGTGTTCTTGTGCAAGCATGCATAAATGATAAAGATCGGTTCTTTTCACAATCAACAGGTTGCAGCAGTTGCAGAAAGCAAGCATGGAAATGTGAGGGAAGCCCAGCATAGCCGCATGGAGGTGAGATAATTGGCTTCCAAGCATGCCTTGGATGCCATGTCTTTTTCTTATGTATTCTGCAACATGCTGGGCACAAAAGAAGGGGCTCATCCTGGATTGATGAGCAGTCAGGCTGGAGGAGCACAAGAAACAGACGCAAAAAAGGGAGTTGCGTCAGGATTTGTCCGAGATGTATTTGCTTTTCCAGCTTGCAACCATCATATAACCTGGGTTTGGGAGTCATTACATTTTTGTGCATCTCCATAATATCCTCAAGGGGATCAGTTTCACGAGTGCCTGAACCGCTACTTTGTAAATCAGGCCTTTCTATTTGGTAGGAGCTGAGTTCTTACAAAATTAAATTCCTTATAACATGTGAGCTTTGTGTCCGTACGCTGAATTGTTTCACACACTGTTTTCCGTTTCTGTTTGGTGGGTTTGATGTGCAGGCCTGGGAGGCTTTGGTCCAGCTGCCTGCTGTCTATGTTCAAAGTCATCCTTTCACCCAAACTCTTGGGTAATATACTATCCTGGTTTATTTGTGTGCTTGCAGGATCGTATAAGGAGTAGACTGGGAAAGCGCAGTGCACAGCAAATGGATAAGGATGGGCTGGAGGAGGGCAATGGGCATGCTCTTCCTTTGAATCCAGGGCAGGAGCGGGTGAGGAAGCGCATATTGAGCGAATATGGTGATCAGCAGCAGCTGCAGCAGCAATTGCAAGCCTTGAGAAGTGCAGAGCCGTCAGGTGCAGTGGAAACGGAGGAAATCTGATGGACTTCCTTTCTGTACAGATGTTTCACCAAGAATATTACGTAGGCAGCGGAGACACTCCCTACATCAATGCAGCAAAAGGGGCCACCTAAGGCCTAGGCACTGGAAAACCCCTCCACCAGAGAGACAGAAATGAGAAACCATTTATGCCACCTGCTCTGCCTGACAGATCAAATGAACCTTTACTTCTCTGACTGCAGTTTGTGCAGAAAGGGTAAGGGTTACATTGCACAGAAAGCATTAGATGATGGTGCTGTGTTTGCTTTGTGCTTTGCGTGAATGACAGCTTTGACTACTGCCTGGTGCTTGCACAGGACAATTGCCTCTTCTATGAGGCATGCCACCAGGATTTCCCTGATGTCGTTCTTTTTTCTTTCTGCCAAACATCTTTGGCTCCTTCAGGGTGCAGCATTTCTATCCCCTGTCCTAAAAAACTAACTGAAGGTTATGCACATTGTGTCCCTTTAAAAAAATTTACCACTTTGTTGAGGGATTGCACACCCAGTTGGACATTGGTTGTTAATACATGCATAAGAATATGTCCAGTTTCAGTGTTTGGAGTTAGCCCAAACACTCTAGGCTTGCTCTGTTTCAGTTTACAAGGTACTACTTGGGCTCTCGAGTCCTGAAAAAGACAGGAGGCCTAGACAATGAAAATGCTTCCTAACTTAAGGATTTGGAATCGATTGAGAAAAGAGGCTTCTGTCACGCCGAGTGTATGCTGCAGACAAAGTAGCGGCATGGCAGCAGGATAACAACAGCATACAACGTGCGACCTTGTTAGCAGCTGCAGCCAGCAGAAAGCTCAGCCTAAGGGGAGGGAAAGGTTGCAGCCGATGCCTGGCACAGCGGACAACACCGACTGTGCATGCAAATGCAGCATAAATCTGCTAGTGGTGCTGCACTTATCTGGCGTGACACCCCGGGGTCACCTTCTTGTGGGATAGACTTCAGTCAAGTTGCCCCCATTTCAGGTAACTTGCCTGAAGCTGCTCGTCAAGCTATATTGTGTCTTTGCTAAATTTGTGTTTGAGACTGTTTGAGATCAGACAGTTGTTGGTTGCAGATGTTTTATTGAGCCAGGAGTATCAGAGGGCCATGTCACACTGAGAGACTGCTGTATCCAAGCCAGACTCACGGCTTGGCCACAACATTGGGGTGCGTGGACTGGCCGCTGACAGCGACCGTGTACACCAAGCAGAAAGCAGTTGCCAGGGATGAGACTGCGGAGTCTCTGATTCCCTTAATTACAGTGACCTACACATTCTATCCGGCAGTCAACACCAGATCATCTCCAGTATGATTACTGAATGCCACAACATCGCTTGAAGACTTATCGTACAGCTAGTAAAGCAGGCTCCCTAATAGGGTCCTTTCATCCAGATGGATATTGGCAGCACTGCTTTGGCAAAGATGCCTGGCACTATGAAACTTACTAAGTCTGTAGTACAGATCCCTACATCATCAAATAGAACCATTCCTGAATGGCTTTTTCCTAGCCGGTTCCCAACAAAGTACTCACTGACTCACTGCCAGACGGCCTGATGCAATACTAGTAACAGAAATATCTACCATCATGGTTTCTGATAAGAAGGAATGCACCAGATGCCCACCCTGGGTATGCATTAAGTAGTAGGTCAGGATGTAGAGGGTATATCGGACTCTCAGCCTGAGCAACAGCTCCAGCCTACCAGCCTTTATCCAGGGTTCGGAACAAATCAATCAGTGGCACATCCATATTGTGGAAGTTCTTCAAAGATACCAGGCCTAGGATCCAGCTCAAGGCCGCAAAGCAGCAGCACAGTGCGCTTTGTCAACATCTCCACCGAACTGCCGCCAGCGTTAGCCTCCACACTGTCCTTTTTGGAGTGGGTGGCACCATTTACGGCCCTTGGAGCATGGAGCCTCTTCAGAACCTTGATCTTGATCCCTAGAAAGCTACCAAGCTTGCGATGAAGACAAGACAAGAAAAAACTACGTAGGCAGTGAAACCACTCCCTACATCAATCAAGGAAAAGGAGACACATTGGCCCAAAGAGCCGTGAGTCTCCTCCACCAGGGAGAAGGAAGAACTAGTGAGGATCTGGAGGGTGATCACAAAATGTAGAAGACAAGCCGCCACCTGCTCCAGACCAAGACCTTGAGAGCATCTGGATTTTTCAAGAGCACGTCTCGTTAATGTCGGTTTGTGCGCATAGAGCACAGAATGAGCGCGTAATTTGAGGGCAGTCTTATGGGATTTTTGTACATCGAGCCTGAGCTCTTCAAGGTGATTCAAAGTGTGTGAGGTATAAATAGAGCCTCCCACACCAAGAAGGATGGTGTGAAGGAAAACTTTTTTGGCCTTCAAATGCTTACAAAGAACCACGTTTTCTAGAGGACTCAAATTGGTGTCCAGGCCGTGTATCTCCACAGTAATTAACCTCAATGAGTGTATCTCCCTCATGTTGACATTGAGCTTGTGAACTCTGCGTTCATCTTTGCTGGCTTGTCTTGGGTGTGACACCTGGTGCAAATGAGGAGTGGTTGGCGATTTGAATTTTCAGTAGGTAAGGGTGACCAAAATGGCATCAGGGCGGCTAGAGGTGAGCCTTTCTCTAGCAGGTAAACGAGCATCAAAAAGCCAGCTGGGTAGTGTCCTGTTATTAGCATGCTCAGGAATTTCTTGGGCTTTCTTGGGAAAGGTTTTCTTGGGCCAAACGATCAGTGCTGCTGGCATCCAAATGGACCAAACTACTAGTTTGGTAGCACCTGCCAGAGTCTTTGCTGATAGCTTTCATTATGAGCCTGCAGGCAACATTATGGCGTTCAGTGATCATACCCAGAGATGATTGTATGTTGACACCCTGAGAGAACATGGAGAGCACTATCTGCTTGCTGGCAGAGTGGAAACTGAAGGCTGGTGGACAATTTAAAACGGACAGCATGTTTCTGATTAAGAAGGGTGCCTGTACGGTAGTGAAAGATATTGCGCTTCATTTGGAGAGAGAGTTTGGACATGCTCCAAAAAGTGTTGCTAATACCTTTGTGGACGTGTGGAATCAGACCCTGGTAATAAGAGCAGCACCCTGTTTTTGACTTGGCATGACCCAGTTTATGGTTTGAGTGCATGCGGGATCTTGGTGCGGCTTGGAGATTTGGAAGGTAAGTCAATCTAGGACTGTGTTGGGGAGCTTCAGTGCCAAATTCTGCTGATTAACCTTTACAACAGCTAACCAGCTAATATCAAAGAAGGGATTGCTACCAGGGCATGCGATGCGGATGGTTGTTTCAGCTGGGAGGCTGTTTCCATGGCAGGCTTGGTATTTTGCAAGGGCATCTGCACATTTATTTCCGGCAATTCAGGCATGCGTTTATTTTTTAAAGGAAGATGTGGGATTGAGAGTTTCGGATAGTATTAGTATAATTTTGAGAAGGTCTCCTTGGACGTGGTGACGGTGCTTCTCTGGGTACAACAATTGTTTCCTTATTTGATAGAGTGAGGTAATGCTGTCTGTGGCTATATAAACATGATCATGAGCAATAGCAGCAGCTTTAGCTGCCACTAGCAGTTCTGCTCTACCTATGGTGTTGGTCATACCAGCACCATTTCGAAGCCAGTTGGTTCAACCAAGTTGGAGTTACCTGAGCTGGGGTGGTAGACCCCTGCCCCAATTACTGTTTTACATTCTTGGATATGGCAGCTACCATCTGTGTAGGTCCAGGATACCCAGTCAGGAATTTTAAGTGTGAGTCCTGGTTTGGAACCTGATGGGAGAGGGGGCCACTTCACCCAAAGCAGGTCTGTGGGAGCACCTGGAAGTTTGCATTCTGTCTGAGCGAATTTTCTCAAATTTCTAAAGACCAGGCGCTGTCTCAGCGTGCCTAGCATCACATATTGGCTGGCTAGCAATTTTGTTGGGGTGCCAATTTGCTTAAGGTATGTCACAAGCAAGATTTTGCAGCCATCATGGCATGATGTAGGATTGTGTTTATTTATTTGAAGCCATGCAATTGTATTCCAGACTGCTATGAAATGAAGGTTCCAAGGGCCCATGAAGCTTCATGCTCATTCGGTTCAGTTCGCTCATAAACTTGTTAGTACCAGACGTTCTCTTGAAATTGTGACCTTCCATCGCCAAAGTTAAAAATGGGGTACTGCCAGTCACCCTCCTGATTGTCACGCCAGATTAGTGCAGTGCCAGATTTATGCTGCATTGTGACCTAGAGGTTGATTGAGTTGGTGGAGTATTTGATCCTGTTGTCAATTCAGCTATAGCTGTATTTGAGCGAATGTGGTGTTTGGACTGGCTGCGGACAGCAACAGTGTACGCCAAATTATGGTCATGCCACAAGCCTTGCTGGCTGAGCCTGTTTGGTGTGCAGCAGTCTCTCGGCGTGACATGATCCCCATTGATTTCTTTGGTTCCTATGTCGCTGGTGGAGGGTCATATGGTGCCTACCAGGCCTAGTAGACCTAGAGGGCCCAAGGTTGCAGGCCTGTCAGGTCTCAGCCAAGCTGCCCTTGTTCGGCAGGTACAGCTATCATAGCTCACATGATGCGACCTTACCGTTAGGTAGGTGTACTACACCTAGTAGGTGACCTACAATACATATAGGGTGTAAAATATATGTAGGGTGTAAAGTTATACCCAGGCCCAAGGTGGCCCCTCTTCCCTAATTGATGTCACACACATACCTACGGTAGGGAGTGCATCACTGCCTACCGTGGCGTATTTTTTCTTTTTTCTTTCATGTGAGTGCCTTTGATGATCTGTTAGGCGTCAAGCGCACCACCCCCAACTGGTCTGTGTTACGTGAATGTGGCCAAGAGCCCTTGCAATTCTACTGGTTCCGAGCGACTGTGAGATTCTATAATGCTCTGCTTTGCAGTAATAGTAGCACGCTTGCCAAGGTCCTCAAGGCTGATATTGCGATGAGCACTATTAACAAGAAGTGCTGGAGTGCTGAGTTCTTGGATGCTTTTCA
>LKMJ01005161.1_pt1 | contig 12312 bp, 7 predicted proteins | sample 643391 | NCBI WGS metagenome assembly LKMJ01 (sample SAMN04112250, study PRJNA286221) | soda lake metagenome | biome: soda lake; feature: Kulunda Steppe; material: water; isolation source: sample PL-Br10 brine of Picturesque Lake | place: Russia: Kulunda steppe | collected 2010-07
AGAGAGAGAGAGAGAGAGAGAGAGAGAGAGAGAGAGAGAGAGAGAGAGAGAGAGAAGTGCACTAAAGCATTCGTAGCATGCCACTGCATGCTTTCACAGTATGCTGCAGGCTGCTTTTCCCTCTCATGATGTAGCTAGGGCTTGTCATTGGTATGCTCACTTGCAGTGCGTAGACGGCGAGGCCAAACATCAAGAGCCACTTCTCGCCCATCAGTCGGACGAGGGTGGACAGGAGCAGGAGCTTGATGGCAAGGCCGCAAGCGGCCATGATCTGCAACAGAAGAGCTTGGTCTGCAGGCAGCATACATGGGTATGCCTTGGTTCTTGCTCAACTTAAAGTGGCTTGGTTTGTAGCAGAGTCACTGCGCCATACGGCAATTTAAACGCAGAGTCAGCAAGCAAAAGCAGAGGCGCTGCAAAGACAAGGCATTAAGTGGAGCACAAGTCAAAAACCAGCATGGAATTGCTCTAGGCCTTGATGCACAGCCCACCTTGTGTGTTGAAGCCTAAGGTCAGCTGAAGGTACTGGACAAGCATGTCCTGCGCACGTGAGGCACAGCGCAATTCTGTTGATTGGACATTGAGGACATTCACTGGCCAAGCACGCACATGCAACCTCGGCTACAAGGACAAGACCTTAAGCACCATCTCTTCCAGCCAGCAGATGGCATCCAGATAAGTGGAATGATGCACGTGAGACCGTGCTGTTCACACTAGGACATTTATGAGCAGCGCACCCACAATCACAGCATGCTATGCAGACGAGCGCATGTGCAATACTATACACACCAGAAGGACGGACAGCACACCCTCAGTGTGAGGACCGCACCTGTGAGCCTTCCCATGTCATTGAGATGATGATCCAGACAAGCAGCAGCTTCCGGTAGAAAGGGCTGTGCCATATTAAGTTGAAGCCCACCATGAGTATGCTCCCCCTGCGTCCCTTGTCTCTCCCAGCCGACAGTGCACCACCCACACTCCCGGCCTGAGCAATACTCCTGCTCTCAGCCCCAGCACCGCCGCGTGCCTCAGCAGCTGCGGCTGAAGTGCACCGCCCTTCCTTGCCCTGGACATCCTCGCCCTCCCCCACCAGGGCCGCTGCTTCACCGTCAGAATTGGAGTTACGAGGCTGCGCGGCTTGGCCATGGCTCCTAGGCCCTCCCTCCCCAATGTGCTGCCACGTCGTCTCACGGCCTCCACTCGCCTCCTCACAGTCCTGCTCCCATCCATGCTGATTGGCCCTTTCAGCATCATGCTGCTTCAACAGCAAAGGCGCCTCCAGATCCCCTGATGAGGCCCCCCCGCGCCCTGGGTCACTGCAGCTGCTGCTCCTGCTGCTTCTGCTCACATCACATGCTACAGGCTCTAAGGCTGCTGCAGCTGCTGCAGGCTCCAGGCGCGTCCAGCCCATGGCGCCAACAGGCCCATCCCTGCATACACAGCATGAAGTATGTTACCTTTTGGCACATCGTCTTACATGAAATTTGCAGCTTGGCCAGGCCAAATATGCACTGGCTTGCCATGACCATGGTTGGAACTGGCCATCCGTGTGTGTGTATCCGTGCGTGTGTGTGCGTGTGTGTGCGCGCACGTGTGTCTCTTTCTATAGAATAGTACCTGTATGTGTGCATAGGATAAAGCAAAAAGGCATTTATAATGTACAATGTACATCCACCTTGTGTTGGTTCATAGCAACATCAGAAACAACAAAACCTGTTCCCCACTTTGTGTTGTTAATGAGAAGTCACATGGCCAGAGCGGGAGCAACAAGGCCATCAAGCATCACAGTCTGGTGCTGTGTGGAACTCTGCTGATGCTGGGTGGGAAATACCTGTACCAGCTGTGCGCAACGCTGTGCGTGCCATGGTGGCATGCTGAGCTCGCAAACCCCTTCCCCCTTCAAAATCGCCTTTTCTCCTCCAACTGGCATCATTCCTGCTCAGCTCGCTGTTGGGTGTGCAGGACATATGCCTGGACAAGACAGCACTTTTTTATTCACCCCTCACTCCGCTGTGCGGCTGTTTGTGTTGGGGGTGTACACTTGCTGGCGATGCCCCTTAAGTCCCACATTGCGTACGCACAATACCCAGATCCCTGTATCAAGCAACCACCTCTAACTGCATCAGTCCTCCCCATGCAGCCAAGAGCAAGTTCTCACGGGGCCTGAAGCTAGTTAGCCCAGTGTTGCCTGGCCCTGCCTCACATCTGAGCTCCCTGCCGAACTTGAAACTGTCAATTCTCCACAAGTACCAACCCGCGTTTGTGGTGGAAGTGGTGGTCACGAGCGTCAGCCTGCTGCTCCTGCTGCAGTCTGATGCTCCGGTCTCTGTCCCGCTGCCTCTGGTGCTCGCGACAGCGAGGAGATGTCTCGGGCACAAACAGCAGCACGTACAGCCAGCTCACGCCAATCATGCCGATGCATACACACACTGCAGGGCGATCCGAAGGGGTGCCTTGGCTATACAGGTAGCACATGAAAACTTAAGAAGTCACTCCATCGTGGGCCCATGCTCTGGTTGCTTTGATTGCTCACACAAGCTTGGCATACTTAGCTACCAAATGGAAGAGCTGACCATCGACTCTTGCCCATTATTGAGGGGGAACATGCCAAAGCACAGCAGAAAGTTGGGTCGTGTTCCGTGTAAGTCTTTGGCATACCAATTCCTCGACGCCGGTGGTCACGTGCACACAAACCCGACTCAGGCTTGGCAAGTCAAGGCATTGAAGCCTTGCATTGTTGCCCCAGTTCAAAATCACAAGACAGCACAACACACATCACAGCCATGTGCCGAGGACACAATAGAGTAACAGAAGCCTTGCACCACCGTTTCTGACCCTCACCTGCACGGATGGGAGCGAGGCCAGCCCCTATCGCAGGTCCAACCAGAATACCCACACTAAAGCAGGCCGACATGTAACTGCACGAGGATGTGAGGATGGCAGTAAACTTTGCTCAGACTGGATTATACAGCCTGGAAGAGACGTCACCACACCCTGGGGTTTGAGCACAGAGTTAGCTGTCTCAAGCGCATGTGTGGCTGCTGCTGTTAATTCATTTTGTCTCAGCTATGCCACAATGGTATCTGCATCTCCCACTGTTTGAAGCAAAGGTGCAGGGCACAGATCAGATCCAGTGCTCTGCTTGCGCTTACCCGACTGCGGTTGCTCGGTGCGTGGCATGCAGCATGTCTGCAATGCTTGTAATGGCCAAGCTGCGGCAACCAAAAACAGCGCAGCAAACGTGAGCCACATGGAACACACGGAAACAAGTGTTAATCTTGTGCAACAGTCCTATATGCCTTGGGCAGTCACAGCTAGAAACATGACCTTTCTTTCTTTTTTAAGTGTTTTTCCAGACGCCTGAGCACAGCCTCGCTCAACACACCAAGCCTCCTGCTCTTCATTGATACAACTGGAGTGGAGAGAGCTCATGCATGCAAAGCATGCACACGTACACACAGGCACACAAGACACAGGTCCTCTTACCCCACCTGAAGCTTGACACCATGTGGTTCAGTGCAGAGAATGGGTAGTACCTGAAGCAGTGCAAGTTGAGAGGCAGTCCAAGAATGTTGTGGCTTGCCTGGCTGCATGTTTAAGTGAGCATGGCAGGCTAATCACAAGAAGGTGGGGAAAATGCATCCATGCCGAGGCCTACCTGGCCGCACGCAAGGGTTAGTGAGCATCGCAGGCTGCTCAACTGCTTGATGGTGCAGGGCAATTGCTAACGAGGTGCTCACCATCGGATGGGTATGACACCCCCAAGGTGCAGGAGCAGCGCACACATGGGCAACACTGCTAAAGACATCCCGACCTGCGTGCGCAGATGAGCAGAAAACAGAACGGCTCTTGCTATGCGTCCTGGTCACGGTACGTCTGAGGCCGAGAGCAGTCCGTCACGTGGATGCATGGACAGTAGCGAACGCCTGAGCTACATGGCTCACCGGCCCAAACACCTCACCAGCAAGAGTGTCTCATCAGAAAGAATGAACCAACACCAGCGGGAGCAGCGGCTACCACCAGGACAGGCGCACCAGCATGAAAGGCTTCCGCCCATACTGGTCGGACAGTGTCCCAATGTAGGGGGAGCACAGGAAGGACAGGATGGACGTAGAAAAGAAGGACGTCCATGATGTCCACTTCACGGCCTGCGAGGTGTTTCACACCGCGGTATGCAGTAGCCGAGCCAGTCTAACACAGGGATCCTGGTACATCGCTGGAAGGCCAACCAACCAACCAACCAATTCCCCACACAAAAGAGCCATCAGCACTGCCAACACAGGCAGCAGTGCTGTCTCACAAAACGTCAGTAATAATTTACTACTTATCAGATCTCTTTTTGGCCGTTCCTTGGCATCTAGTCCAGCGCACCACGGCACGGCAACCTTACCTCCGCATGAGCATTCTGGCAATACTCAGGCTGGGGCGGTGGGAGATTCTGGCACTCCACCGCATGCCCTGCAGCCTCTGCGTGCGCAAGGGAACAGACTTGTGAGGACCTACAGGAGGCGCAGTCTGACGAGGCGGTTGGAAAAGCCCTGATCAGGGGCTGCCTACCACCTGCACCAGGCGTACCTGATGCGAAGCCATTCGTGATCTGCAGGTTAGACAGGGAAGAATGTGGAATGCGTGAGTACAGATGAAGGCTGCACACCTCGAGTGACCAGCAGTGGCTCTTCCACCTGATAACTTAGGCGAATTGATGCATTCCAAATTCATGCCTGGCAGCAAAGTCCGTGCACCCGCTCTTTCTGAATTCACAACTCACCAAAGTTGGTACAACAGGGAAGAGGATGGCAAAACCTGGGGTCAGGAGTATTCAGGCGCAAAAAATAAAATGTCTGCTTCAAAGATGCTCAAATTGTTTGAGTGCAACAGATCTCCAACCCACCCAATGAGTACAAGAAAAGGAAGATGTATATCCTGCACGCAGGTGGTGTGAGTGATGGTAACAGGATCAGGAACCACAAAAAGGATAGTGAAGTCATCAGGGACAAGGGAACTGGTGGTTCTCCAATCACCTGTAAACTCCCGTCTGGTACACTGCGTGCAATACTCCAAGCTTGATCTGTTTGGAGTGCTGCCGGCGCTGCCATTTGTCCAACTGTGTATCATCCCTCATGGCGGGAATGGCAGTAGGTTCAGCTAGGTAACATTGCCATACCAGACATGCAGTAATTCAAAAATTTGCGTTAAATATCTATTTAGGATGTCCATGAACGTGACTGACAAATGTGAAGCAGATCTACGAAATTAGATCATTATTTTAGATAAAAATAGAACGGGGCCTAGCTTGCAGCTTGCAAGCTTGTTGCGAGTTGAGAGCGGTCCTCGTCCTGGGTTGATTATCAAGACATAACCCAGCATGGCGAGTGCGATGGGGTGTACTGCCCTCCATGGGCTCGGCGGCAAAGCTTTGCCTTTGAGGAAGCAATCCACCTTGCCTCATCCACGACCCTCACGAGCTGCTGTGCGCGCAAATGCGTCATCCAACAAGGTGGGCTTTACGCTGTGCTCGATGCGCTTCAGCAATTGGCCACCTTGATGCGACATCCTACCACCCTGATAAGCCGAACGGACCCTCTTATCTATCTCACTGGAGCGCTTTACCCGCCTCATCCTGTGCCTTGCAGGAGGTTAGCCCCATCAGCTGGGCCACGCTAGCTGCTGGCTGCCTGGCGTTTGGATTGGTGAACGAGGCCACTGTCCAGCCCGTCTTAGCAGAGGCAAGATGGAAAACATTGTTCCTCCTGCCCAGCCCCTGTGGCTACCTCATCCGCAATCGTCCACGTAGTACCAACCAAAGCATAGCATCATATTTCAAGCTGCATGGGAAGCCAATGGGGGCCTGAAAGGCAGCGCTAGAACTGCCGGTCAAAGGAGTCAAATCTCTTGGAACTCCGGGTCCATCCTGGGCTCGCAAAACGCGGCTGGCGGCCGGAACCTAACACAGGTTATCGCAGTTGATTACCTACACCTATGAGCACGTGTTAGAACTTTGTTGCATTCACCCGCTGCAAACGCGTAGGCTACGTAGGTGCGCGCGTGCGCTAGCGCGAGCGCACACATTGTCTGCGCATGCACACTTCCGTCAATGACACGCGGGCGCATTCACACACTTGCACATCCACACACACATACACGCGCACACACACATGCAGAGGTGAGAGTGCTGGCGCACAGTCTGAAACTTGCATGCCCTCACGCAGGAAGGAGCAGCCACGACTTTGGTTGAGCGCACTGAATCTGTGAAGCCAGAAGGCTTGAAAGCTCAAGTATTTGAAGCTCCACCAGTAAAGGTGAGAGATCAGTGTACATTGCCTCATGTCTGCAGGCAAACCAAGTTGAAGACTGGAGACTTGTTGCTGCCTGATACACGTGCAATGGAACTGTAACTAAGATGAGTAGCAAGCACAAGGACAGGATTGTCAGCCACAGAATAGCTGGGTAGTGTTCTGGCTGTTAGGCATCATGGCCGCATGTGCGCACCTGCTCCAATCTGTGCACGTGTTTCTGTTTGTCAGGCTTTGGACGCTGCACCGCTGGAATCGAGTGGGCCTTCGCAAATGGAGGCCCCTACACAAGAGGCTCCCAAGCAGGAAGCGCCCAAGCCAGAGGCGCCTAAGTCTGAGGTGCCTAAGTCAGAGGCCCCAAAGCCGGAGGCGCCTGCGTCAGAGGTACCCAAGCCGGAGGCACCCACGCCGGAGGTGCCCAAGCCAGAGGCACCCAAGCCAGAGGCACCCAAGTCGGAAGCGCCCAAGTCAGAGGCGCCCACGCCGGAGGCACCCACGCCGGAGGTGCCCAAGTCAGAGGCGCCCAAGCCAGAGGCACCCAAGCCAGAGGCACCCAAGCAGGAAGCGCCCAAGTCAGAGGCGCCCACGCCGGAGGCGCCCAAGCAGGCCGCTGCAGCACCTCCACCCAAGGTGGGTAGTGCCCTGAGCTCCCGGCGCGCCTCTCAGGAAGCAGGAGAGTGCACTAGCCAAACCCTTGAGCCTAGGGCTCACCAGGCACTAGCCATGCACCGCTGGACTCAGCCCACGGGGAAGTGGTCAGCAGCATCCTGCTTGTAAAGGATCTTTGGATGGGCTGGCTGGGGAACAATCCCGGTTAATGAACTGACCAATCCCCAGTCCACAGCCAACGCCTGAGCCTGCTGGTGGGTTGGGTTGTTGGTGGTGATCTGGGTATCAAGGAAAGGTAAGGTAAGGATTCAAGGCTGTATCCGCCGAACGAGGGCAGCTTAGCCGGTTGTGGCCTCCAGTGAGGATCGAACCCTGAACCCACAGGTTGCGAGGGTGGATAATCGACTTCCCGTCTCAGGTGCCCCGCCGCCTGCTCGACTATCCGGAGCTTAATCTGGGTATCAAGGACCTTGATCTGGGTATCAAGGAAAGCCTGAGCCTGCTGGGGGTTTGGGTTATTGGTGGTGATCTGGGCATCGAGGAAAGCCTGGCTTTGTTGCTCTTGCCCCTGCCTGGGCTCCCCCAGGCTTCCCTTGCACCTGGGCCATGCCCACTTTGCTTGACATGTCCACGCACCAACCGCCCCTCGAATGTCCATCTGCAGGACGGTGCATCAGCTCCGCCCGCGCCGCAGCAGCCTGCCGCAGTGCCTGCCCAGGAGGCGGGCGGCAGCTCCCTTGTTGGCGGAGGAGTGGTTGCAGGGGGCCTTGCAGGTGCGGGGGTTTTGGTCGCATTTGCAGCCGTCCAGACGCGTGTGCATGCGTGCGTGTGTGCGGACCTGATCGCTGCTATCCTTTCGCGCGCGGCAAGGCTCACTGCCGCCCCGTCACGCGCCCTGCTCATCGCCATCCTGCCATGCAGCCAGGCATGTGCTTGTCTTAGTTGTTGTGCGCAGCCTGCGGGGCCGCATCCCCACCCGGGGCACCGCTGCTTGCGGCAAAACACTGAGGCCGCTGCTGCTGGGTGGCAAAACACTGAAGCTGCTGCTGGGCGGAAAAACACCGAGGGGCCGCTGCTGCTTGCGGTGCGTGCAGGCCTGGCTGTCCTCGCCACCCGGACGCGGCGGAAGAAGGAGCCGGAGGTGGAGCCGCCCAGGAAGGGCTTCAACAAGCCCACCCGACCCGGCTTCCTTGTGGCTCCCCGCTCCTCGTCCAAGGTACAGTCGCCTGTGGCCGGCCAGAGCTTGTTTCTGCGAGGCAAAGGGTCCACCTGGCACCCGCCAGGCAGCACCACCGTCGCTGCTGAAGAGGCACCTCCAATGCATGAGCCACATACCTAACCCTCTACCCTGCCCAGGCCTGTGTACCCCACCCGCCCACCTCGCCTCCCATGGTGCAGGCCTGGCTCCTTGACACACCAGCCTGGTTCCTTGCTGCTTCCTTGCTGCCCCGCTGCGCTGGCTTGCCGGCCTGGCCCCATGCGCTGCCCTGCTGCGCTGCACTGCACTGTGCAGCACTGCACTGAGGGCTCGCCGCCAGGGGCGGGTGCAGCAAGGCCGCTAGGTACCTGTGGTGGTGCAAGCAAGCGCAGTCAAGGGCAGGGGCGCGGGCGCAGGCACACACAAAGACACGCGTGCATGTGCGCATGCACCTGCAGGAGGGCACCACCTCCACCCGGCGGGACCGCGGCAGCACCACCTCCAGCCGCAGCCGGCCCGGCACCACCTCCACCGGCCGCGACCGCAGCCGCAGCCGCCCCGGCACCACCTCTAGCCGGGCCGGCACCTCCTCCAGCCGCAGCCGCCCCGGCACCTCCTCCACTGGTCGCGACCGCAGCGGCACCACTTCCACTCGCCGGGAAGGCACACTGTCCTCACGCCTGGCCGCCATTGGCGAGCGCCTGCGCAGCGGCTCCACCAGCACGCGCACTGGCACCGGTTCCACGCGCGCGGGCTCGCGCTCCACGCGCACTGGTACTGGCTCCACGCGCGGCACCACTTCGTCCCGGAGGGGCACAACCTCCACTCGGGTGGGTGCAGTGTGGGCGGGGGTTGGGCGCACCTGCACATGCCCATGTACAGGTACATGCGCGCGCATCTGTGTGTGAATATGTGCGTGTGCGTGTGTGCACCTGTACGTGTGTGTCTACATGCGCGCGCATTCATGTGTGTATAATGTGTGTGTGCGCGTGTGTGTGTGCGTGTGCGCTGAACCGCGCGACGCATGAGTGCGCGCATGCGCTCAAGCGTGCATCCCCTGTGACTGCCCTGGGCAGGTCCCCCAGAAGCGCGAGCCCGAGAAGGAGAAGTCGGACGAGCCCCCGCTCATTGCTGTCCTGGGGATCATCGCGCTGGCAGTGTACGCCGGGAAGTACGCGGTCGAGACGACCAACGAGAGCATGAGCCAGAAATGTGAGCGGCTTGCCCTGACCTCCGTGTCCAGGTTCACCACCTAGGGCTGGCCGCCAGCCCCCAGGGGTTGTCTGTGGTTGAGGGGTGACCGCCAGCCCCCAGAGGTTGTCTGTGGTTGAAGGGTGACCGCCAGCCCCCAGAGGTTGTCTGTGGTTGAAGGGTGACCGCCAGCCCCCAGAGGTTGTCTGTGGTTGAAGGGTGACCAACAGCCCCCGACCAACCTGTCCAGGTCTCCTAGTGAAGCTTCACCTCCAGCCAGGGCGTTAGACTAGAGGGCTACGCTGCTTGCCCCTACCCACCAGACACCTTCCCAGGCCTGCTTGCGAGTCTTTTGGAAGCAGGCGCCCTCGCTTGCAAGTCAGATGCAGGCCCCTCTTGCTTTGATGTCAGAAGCAGGCCCTGGGCAAATACACACAGCGTGCGCGTGCTCTTTGCTAAGGGGCCCCCTGTAGGGTGAGGGAGGGCTATGCCTGCCCTACTCCGCATGCCTGGCCTGAACACTAGGGACGGGCGTGGTTTACAGGGGAGGGGGGGGGTGCACAATCCGCATGTGCTCATCACGGAGCACCAACCCTTATCATCCAAAACGGGGCTGCTTGCAATGGTGGGTACGTGTGCACAACTTGCATGCATTTTGTCCGAAATAGGGCTGCTTGCGTTGCGTCGCCTTCTTGCCTGCAGCTTTCGAGGCTGCACAGGTGCAGAACCTGACCAAGCAGGAGGAGCTGCAACGCGCCTTGGAGCTGGCCCAGAAGCGCGCGGTAGGTCATGGGGGTGCAGGCATCGCATCCATGGCTTTTTTCAAACATGGGGCAGGTGCAGCGTGCGCCTAGGAGCTCGCACAGGGGATCCCGGGGGGTGTGATAGCAGCGGCGCTTGCATCGCCCAAGCGGCACCAGGCCATGCTTAGAAACGCGAGGGCAAGTGGACGTATGCCCGGTGCTGGCTGTGCCAACTAGTCACTGAGTGCGCGGGTTGCGAGGTGCGCCAGGCATCCATCACAGAGCCTCGCATTTGCTGGGCAAGCTCGCCCCAGAGCTTGCCACTGCACAAGGAATCAGCTGGCATGGCAAAGCAATGGGCAGGGCGAAGGTGGGAGGGAAGCACCCCCTCCGACCAGCAGATGATCCGTCACCCTCAGCTGCAGCTCTCGCCCTGGTGCTTGAGTAGCAGGGGAACAGCTGCCAATAAGGGCCCCTTAACTTTTGGATCTTCTTGTCTTTAGGTGACAGGTGTGGTTTGCGCCAGGCCGCCCTTGACTTTGACGAGCTCGCATGACACAAACATCGCATGGTAGGTCAGGGGATGCAACAAAAACATTGCGCGGAGACATGCACAATGCCCCTTAATGTTGTGGACAATCAGGAAGAGAACGCCCTGAAGGCTCAGGGCGCTCCTCCCGTCCAAGGTACTTCAGCGGCGCAGACTGGAGCTGAAGAGAAGGCAGCTGCGGAGAGGAAAGCAGCTGAGGAGAGGCGGGTGGAGGAGATGAGGGCTGCTGAGAAGAGGGCAGCAGAAGAAAAGGCAGCTGAGGAGAGGCGAGCAGAGGAGGAGAGAAGGGCTGCTGAGGCGCGGGCTGCAGCAGAAAAGAAGGCCGCTGAGGAGCAGGCAGCGGCTGAGAGAAGGGCTGCTGAGGAGCGGGCAGCTGCAGAGACGAAAGCAGCTGAGGAGCGAGCTGCAGCAGAGCGGGCTGCGGCAGAGAAGAGGGCAGCTGAGGAGCGGGCGGCAGCAGAGCGGGCTGCAGCAGAAAAGAGGGCAGCTGAGGAGCGGGCGGCAGCAGAAAGGAAGACAGCAGAGGAGCGGGCGGCTGCTGAGAGGAGGGCAGCTGAGGAGAGACAGGCAGAGGAAGAGAGGAGGGCTGCTGAGGAGCGGGCAGCAGCAGAGAGGAAGGTTGCAGAAGAGCGGGCGGCTGCTGAAAGGAAGGCAGCTGAGGAGAGACGGGCAGAGGAGGAGAGAAGGGCGGCTGAGAAGCGGGCGGCTGAGGAACGGGCAGCTGCAGAGAAGAAGGCAGCTGAGGAGAAAGCAGCTGCCGAACGGGCTGCTGCGGAGAAAAGGGCAGCTGAGGAGCGGGCGGCTGCAGAGAAGAAGGCAGCTGAGGAGAAGGCAGCGGCCGAGCGGGCTGCAGCGGAGAAGAAGGCAGCTGAGGAGCGGGCTGCTGCAGAGAGGAAGGCAGCTGAGGAGCAGGCTGCTGCAGAGAAGAAGGCAGCTGAGGAGAAGGCAGCGGCAGAGCAGGCTGCTGCGGAGAAGAGGGCAGCTGAAGAGCGGGCAGCTGTAGAGAAGAAGGCAGCTGAAGAAAAGGCAGCGGCAGAGCGGGCTGCAGCAGAGAAGAGGGCCGCTGAGGAGCGGGCAGCAGCAGAGCGAGCAGCTGCAGAGAAGAGGGTAGCCGAGGGGCGGGCAGCAGCAGAGCGCGTAGAGGCAGAGCAGCGGGCGGCAGATGAGCGAAGGATGGCAGATGAGAAAGCAATCGAGGCCAAGGTAGCAACTGTGCAGGCGGCTGACAGCAACTCAGCCATTGACCAGCAGACAGCAGCACAGGCGCAGTTCATTGCAGACCTTGCAGAGGAGAGAGCTGTGGCTGCCGAATCTGCGGAGGCCAAGGCAGCTGAGCAGGTCTGTTGCCTCTGAGGAAGGCTGTTAACGGGCCTGGAGGAGCATAGTGAGTGCCACAGGGAGTATGCCTGCTCAGTTTGGTGATTGCAGCACTGAGAAGCTTAGCAATGGCTTAGCAATGTTGCCTGTAGTGTAGCTTGCGCCCAACTGGGGCGCCCTCCTGCCTTGGGGGGCTGAGGTCATGTGCCTTTGATATGCCATGTGCTGTTAATTTTCTGCGTTGCGGCTCCCATTGGCTCCTTGTGGCAGCATGCCATGCTCATGTACCTCATGCCATGCTACAAGTGCTCCATGTTTATCCTACTCTGCTTGTGTGTGTGTGTGTGTGTGTGTGTGTGTGTGTGTGTGTGTGTGTGTGTGTGTGTGTGTGTGTGTGTGTGTGTGTGTGTG
>LKMJ01005163.1_pt1 | contig 12311 bp, 16 predicted proteins | sample 643391 | NCBI WGS metagenome assembly LKMJ01 (sample SAMN04112250, study PRJNA286221) | soda lake metagenome | biome: soda lake; feature: Kulunda Steppe; material: water; isolation source: sample PL-Br10 brine of Picturesque Lake | place: Russia: Kulunda steppe | collected 2010-07
GGGGGGGGGGGGGGGGGGGGGGCGGTGATGCCTGTTCTGCATCATATGCATGCTTTCTATTAATCTAGTTCTTAGGTTGTTGGTGTAAGGTGCCACACAATTGCCCTACTGAGACATGTGTTGAGAACCAAAATCAGCAGATCACGCTGTCTGACCTACTGCTGTGCTTTGTTCGGGAGTTGGTCCGCTTGAGCAGTCCTACCTCATGGCATTCATTACACGTGCAGGCAAGGGCAGACTGCCGGAACAGACGCAGTGCCTTGGTGACTGTTGTTGATGGAGACGAACACAGGGAGTCGCTGCGTGTCCTTGTGGAGGACTACTTCACAACAAACCCAGACTGGCAGAGCTTGCGGGTAAGCCTTTTTGCATCCTGATCTGGCCTGATGATGTTTACTTCTCCTTTTCTCACAGACTTGCTCTCCATCCTCTGCTCTCAGTTTTGGATTGGCTACACTACAGATGAGGACGGCAACTTGGTGGCCATAGACCGCTCAGATGTGGGCTACGTGTCAGCTCGAATGACAAACAGTGGCGTGGAAAACGGATGCATTTTTGGTGACAAAATGCGCTCCATTGTCGGATCAGACAACTTCTCTGTCGACTTCAACACTTTCAGTGCCACACCAGAGTGTGAGGAGGCCCGGCCATACATGTGCGAGCGTTCGAGCTGCACGCTGTGCGACACCTGTGTGTCACGCATGTTCCACAATGTAAGTGAATGCACTACCACCTTATCTTGTTTCAGGGCACAAGCTGATTTCCTTTCTCCACACACGTGACATGTGCCATGGACACAACCTCTACCATGGAGGCTGTGTGGTGTTGTGCACATGCTTAGTGATGTACCCAAGGACCTGCTTTTGTGTGTTACCCTTAATGACTCTCAACCTCCTTTGAACGCTGCATTTCACCTCCTTGCTGAGTGATGATATGGAGCTGGACACAGTCCTGGGAGGCAACGAAGGCTTTGTGGGCTGGGACGCGTACTGTAGAGGGCAGGGGTACAGCACTGCTGATTGTGAGAATGCTGCCGTCTTCATCGCCTCATCATCTGACAACTCCGTGAGTGCTTGTGGAAGAGCAACCCGAGGTTCCCTGTCGCAGGAATGAAGCAGCTGTGACAACATGCATGGTCCAAGCATGGCCTGCTTGTTATGATCAGATCTGGACCCAGTCACCAGATCTGGTTTACCAAGGCATTGCACCTGCTCCCTTGCTGCCAAACCATGCACCCAGCATGCTTGACTTGTACAAGCACGGGATCGAATGCTGCTTTGTCCTTGACACACGCCTGCTCTTGCAATGTGCATGCAGATGAATGTGGCAAGGCGACCAGCAGCCCTGTGTCAATTAGTTGGAGACTGTGATGCAGAAGATAGCTGCAGGATCATTAGCCCCATTACTGGTGACTTGACTGACCCTCAGCCTATGAACTTTTGGTGAGTTCTGAGTGGGCTTGGCGTGAAATGCAATGTGTAAGACTCGAGCGCTTTTCGCGCTCAGTGTGTTGCATTACTTTGATGAGCATTTCTTCAGGCGCTTCATTCCCAGACCACCCAAGGCAGCCCAGACTTTTTAGTACCAAACTTGAATGGACCAGATATAGTGCCTCATATGGTGTATGCACCCCCCTTGCAAAAAGTGAAAAAACAAAACTTCCGCACAGTCGCATTTTATGGTGTCGTGAAGCCTGAACAGTGCTGTTTCTGGTGCACCTGTGCTACCAGTCAGGGCTAAGTGCCCGTGCATGCAATGTTGTCTGCACCCCTGCACCTCCAATGTAGTGGCCATCTAGATGAGATACCCACATTTGTTTATGGCATGAACATACGTGTCATAGCTAGTTTGGACAGTGTTTGTGCCTGTAGCACAGCCGCACAAGCCTGTGTCAGCATGCGCACGTGCATCGTGTGCAGGCATGTATTGACAGCTTGTGCGTCCATTGCCTTTTGGATACGTGTAAGCTAATTTGTGAGGCGGGTGGCTGCTGCTGCTCTTGTGGGGGAGAGAGAAGGAGAGAGTTGTGCAGGCAAAGTGACGCATCTCGTGATGCCATGCTCATGCTGCACTTTGCTGCGTCTGGCGCTGCTTGCACGCATTCTTTGGCCTTGAGCCCGAGTTTTTGCAGCTGACCCATATTTTGTGCGCTGCTTGCCTGCGCAATTGCCTGTTTACCACAGCTGCAGATCCCGGTAAACAACACAGCCGCCTGGGGCTCTCATGCCCGTGTCAGGTTGTCACGTAAATTAAGTTAAAATTATGGATATAAAATCAATTTTGGCCATTTTGGTCACTCCAGAGGAGCCGGAACACAGTGAACCTGCAGCAATCCTCTTGAGCACATGCCATGTAACTTCTTTCCTTGCTCGCTGTTTGATGCCTGCAGCACCCTGGATGGCACGAACGTCACAACCACAGAGAATACTTTTGTGGGCTCTGAGACTTTTCAAGATGACCTCAATGAGGGCGAGTGCATTTCGAACGATGACTGTGAAAGCGGCCAGGTGGGGTTGTCGTCAGAAGCATTCCTCAGTTTCTGGTTTGTTGCTTGCTTTTGCCCTTTGCATCTTTGTCAGGTCCCCGCTTGCTCTTCTTGAATTGACTGTGCCTCCCTCGCACGCTCCTGCCCGGCAGTTCTGCGACACCTCTGAGGACAATGGCTCTGCTTTTGCGTGCGATCCTGCCACTGGCATTGATGCCAGCAGGGCGAAGGTGAGCCCTCCGTGCAGTTTCCGTGGAGCCATGCCAACCCATGCGCCTTCTTGTTGATTTTGTCCTGTCCATGTCAGCCCTGCATGTAGTAGGTCACGCACCTCGTCTGACCTCTAAAAGGGCCTTATTGAATCCTTCATCCTTCCAAGAATTCTTCCAGAAGGTCTGGGAGTGTTTGAGCAAACGGGACCAAGCGAAGCCAAACAGAAACTCTTAAAACCAAACTGAACCTCTCACAACCTAGCAGAACCTATCGGAACCAAACAAAACCAATGCCAATCTCAATGCAAATTTTTGACCGTACTGCACCATATTTTTGGTAGAGCAAGTCAACAGTGGACACCGAAATGTGTCCTTTTGAGGTAGAATATATGGATTGCGTGGCATGGCGTCATTAAAATGTGCAAATCCTTACGTAGAGATGACGCGCGGTCTGTGCAAGCACTTCACGGCCTGTATGCGTATGCTTTTCAACCATCGTACAGGGCACCTGCAAGAGTTTGTGTGAGCAGCCTGCCATTCGTGAGGAGGAGGATCGCCGGAACAACTTGTTTGAGGGCAGAACATGTGACACTCCAAATGGTGAACAGGGCGACTGCGATGAAGGTGAGTGTCAGTGCGGCAGGCTGCCTTGTCTTGTAAACAATGGGGGGCGAGGAAGGATGATGTTGGGCGCTCCAGGGCTGTGGCTTTTTTTGGTGATTTTGTCGCCTTACCCGGCACTGTTCATGCGCAGGTTTTGTCTGCGAAGCCCCTATCCCAGCCTGCCGGACCAACTTCAGTTGCACGATTCAAGCAGATACTTTCAGGCCCGTGGTGCGTGCTCACCTGAATGACATGAGCTTGCAAGCGGGTTTCAGGCATATGAGCACTCTCTTATTTCAGCTGGTTGTGTCTAGCAGCTAGGCAGAGGGCTGCCCCTGAGGGTGGCGCCTGTGCTCAAGCAAGATGATGGCCGATCTCCTTGGCGGCCTTACTGCAAGCCCTATCTCCGCGCCTCAATTCAGTACACTGTCTGTAACCTTGCTCGATCTAATGGAGTCTCCACGCAATTCTTGGCTCTGCAGGTGACAGGCGAAAGATGCGAGGGAATGTGCTTCCGCACTATCAAGCAGATGGAGAGTGCGAAGTTCGAGGACGATGTCCGAGGCATCAGGGTCCGTGCAATATGGGTGGCTTATTCAGCAGTGCGCACCTCAATTTTTTTTGACCGTTTCTGGGTGGTCACCTTGCTGGCCTGCAATGTGCATCCTCTATGAGAGACTGTCATGGCACATCTGGCGCATCGGTAAAGCAGCTCTGGTGTTTGGTTGTACCTGCAAACTGCACGCAGGTGAAGCTGAGCACAATGGCCACGGCCCTCGGTGCTCCCTGCGACACGATCTTCGACGAGGCCACGTCCAACCTGCTGGGAAGTGCTGAGTGCTCCGTCTCATCTGAGGTGCGGCCCTCCTCAAAAGTCCTGCGCTGGATGTCAGCAGCTCGTGCTGACTCACGTGAGCTTGTGTCAGGCGTGGATTCTGCTGCTTGCAAGGACTGGAGGCTGCGCATGCTGTGGCAGGGTGCGCCGCTGCATATCTTGTAGACAGCATCCGAGGCGGCTCTAAGTGCAGTCTGCGCATGATATCCTGGACTGGCTGGTTGTGTCACATGCATATAAGTTTCAGCGTCATGCTGCTGAATGAGTCGCGATGCCGGCACGCAATTGCACCATAGGCTGCCGGACCCTGGCTGTTGCCTCACTGATCCTTCGCCCACCTGCCACCCTGGCTGGCAGGACCGCGAGTTCTTGCACATCAACTTGGGCGGAGATGCAAGCATTGACCCCACCAGCGATGACGAAGACCAGAAGACGCTGAGACTCCGCCAGAACCAAGAAAGCAGCCCCTTGAGGGACTTTCTGACCCCTGACCAGAGATACAACCCTGAGGGTAAGCCTTGACTCCTGCGCACCAGCGGGCCGTGTCTGTGAGGTGCCATGAGCTCGGGCAGCAGCAACAGTAGGCATCCTCTGTTCCTCCCCTGCTATCAGCTGTTTTGACTGTGTCAGTGGGTCATCATGTGGTCTTTGGGGGTTGATGCAGTGCTTTCAATCAGCACGAGCGCCGCGCCTGAGCAGAGCCGTGCCCCTTGCGTACCTTTCTGCGCGCAGTGATTGTCCAGGTGGAAAGGTGCGACAACTGCATTGCGCCTGTCGCAAGGCTTTCAGGACCCAACTTCTTCAGGACGCCCTGTGATCAGGATGCTGGCTTCAGCACCATCTTCATCGGCTCTGACGCAAGTGGCGACCCAAGCGGCCGGCCCTTGCAGAGCAGGACCTGGGGCATCAAGACGGGCGAGCACGACAATGGCAACGGGGAAACCGTGAACTGCGCGGAGCCCTCGCAGGAGTTGGATGACCTAGTGAGCAGCAGCAATGGGTGAGTGCCTGTTGTGTGTGCGTGTATTGTATTTGCTGGCAGGTCCAAGGCATCATCATTGCTGGGACACGAAACTGCCGCGAATGCTCACCTGCACCCTCCCTTTTTTGCCTCTTGCCATTGAATTAGAACAATGGGGAGTCCGGCACCTGGTATGGATGCGTGTAGGGATTCCACGCTGAGGCTAGGTGACAGCGTTCTGGATTCCTTGGATGCTGCCTCGTACTGCATCACCATCAAGGTCACAAGCTTCTTGGACGTGGAATCTGAAGAGGCTGTTCACGTTGTGACAAAGCAGGTGCGGAGGGTGGTACTTTGGCTGGTACATGAGGCACTCGGCAAGGCTTTGGAATGATTGGGAGGAGGAAGCTGCGTTGGCACAGCCAAGGCTGTTTGCCACCAGAGCTGCCCATGTGTGAAGCGATGCCTGGCAGGTGGTGCCAGCCAGCGTGTCCATCTGCCACAAAGTGTTTGTCTGCCTTCAGCGCCCAGCACTGGAGGAGCGCAGTGCAAATACGACAGATTAGTTAGATGAGTGGCCATGATGATGCATGAGCCTGCACTTGTGCTTGTCTTGCTGAGTCCATTTCATGGCTGCATCCATGTATCTCTGCAACTCTGCCCCTTGCTGACTGCAACAGGATGCAGACAGCGCCACACCCACTGTCAGGATCTCTGCGCCGGCCAGGACAACCATTGGTGCTGGTGTCACGCTCTCGGGCTCGGTGGATGCCACCTCTGTATGCACGGGTGATGTTGTAAGTATGCCTGCTGTGCACGTGCACACGCTGTTCCCAGCTCTCACACTTCTCATCCATTGTGCCACCTCTGTGTGCGCGCGTGATGTTGTAAGTATAATTGCTGTGCGCACTGTTTCCAGCTCCCACACTCCTCATCCATTGATGAAGGCACTCACTGCCCTGTGGGCTCACTGTTTGCATGCACTACCAAGTGCTTTATGGCCGCCGCGCTTGTCTGTCTGCAGACCTGTCTCTCAAGCAGCTTGTAGATGGATGGGTGCTGTTCCAGTAATGGCACTTAAGCCCAGTACTTCTTAGCTCTCCCTCCCCACATCACTAAGTCCTAGCCAACCAGCTTGGGTGTGCCTTCCCTGGCATGCTTGGATGGCGTACGGCATTCTGTTGCGCATTTGTTGTGCACACGCTTCTGCATTTGCCTGATGACGTGTGCAGGCACAATACAAGTGGAGCTGCGTGTCTGCTGGCTGCCCTCTGCTTCGTGGCTCAGACTGGCAGCCTAGGGTCACTCAAGACTTGCGGTCTTCAAACTTGGTGGGCCGCGTCAGTCCTGGCACCTCCTTGAGGTTCAGGCTGAGCACACGACTGGCACCGACCGATGACACTCCTAACCCTCCTGAAAACTCCGTTGAGCAGGTGGGTGTGAGGGTGTGCACAACTTGTTCTTGCTTTTGCATCCCAACGTCATCAGCTGGAGGCATGACATCAGCGCGCAATGTGCTGTCTGTGTAGAGGAAGTTGGCATGACCAATCTTCAGGAGAAGACATGCTGCCTGGCTGTTGGCTCCATACGTGTAGGCCATCACCTTTGCTGGAGACCGCATGACAGCCTCCTTCACTACAGAAAGCCCGTCAGGAGACATCTCCAGGGGCAGGGAAGAGCCTCTTCTGTTTGATGCGAGCCCAAGCATTGATCCAAGTGACCCCAGCAATGCGGCACAGTCAATGAGGTGCGTGGTGTAAAACTAAGTTACATAAGGGGCGCAAGCGTCTGCGTGTATGTGTCGGCAGTTGCATGTGTGTGTATGTGTATGTGTATGTGCGTGTGCATGAGTAGAGAGGCCTGCCATGTGTGCAGTGTTGCTGTACAAAAACTTTCAATCGGCCCCCAAAGCAGTCCAGCGTAATCTCATGTGCCTACTTCCGCTGCTATGCTTCCATGCAGGTTCTCGTTCCGCTGCCGGCGCCCAGATGGAGTCTCTAGCTGCTTCAGGGACTCAGTTGACGGCATCTTCTACACAGGAACCATCATTGATGGCAACAAGTTTGAGCTTGATGTGGACGAGGTGAGGACATTTAAAAGCCAATGTACGTCTTACGACGTTGACACTCTTGGCCTACTGATGTCGTGCTTGTACTTGTCCCAGCAATGTGATGCAGACATACTGGTGGCAAGTTACTTGGGGATGCATGTGTGCCAGTGTGAAGATTTTCTCAGTTAACAGACTTGGTGTTCAACACCTCTCAGGAATAACCATAACCGATCTTTTAAACACGACCCAAGCTAGTAAAAGTGAGCATGCATGTGCATCTGTACAGATTTGATCTGCAGCAGAAAGCCGCTGAGCAGATGTTTGACTTCATGGAACACTGCGCAGTTTGTGACTGATGAAGCTGGGAGCCCCAATGACAACCAGTTCATCATCAGTGTAACCATCAGGAAGGGCTCAACCGACAACAACAACCTTCGCGAGGCCACAGCAACACGCAACTTCAGGCTGAGGGCGGCCGAAGTGGTCAGTTGAAAGGCATTGGCCACTTGCCTGGCTAGCACCTGAGGCAGTAACTAATTGGAGCATCTATTGTTGATGCCCAGCCATGCTCAGGGGAGGCTGTTGATACCTTGGTGAATCAAGGACTTTTGCAACTGAGCGCCTCTGTAGGACTTGTGCCCCTACTTTTTGCCCTCTTGCAAGTTACGGTGTGTAAGTGCTTGCCCTTTGGAGTTGGCCTGTCCTGTCGCTCCATTCCCAGGCCATGACTGTGGGCTTACCACCTCCGCACCACCTCCTCATGTAGTGGGCACCCTCGGGATGCAGGGGTGCGGCCATGCTCTGCTAAGTGCAGGCACACAGACCTTGTGCACGTATAAGGCGCGCCGCTGCTTGTTGCAACACGCAGACTGGCAATCTGTTGTGCTCGATCGCTCGCAGACCATTGTGAGCGCCAGGATTGATCGAGACTGCAGGGGTCCTTGCAGGTCTACAGCTCTGTCCAGTCGCTCGGTGAGTGCCCAATAGCTGATCAGTGTGGCTGCCACCACCATGGTGCTCCGCACGGTGGCCGAGCAGCCACATGCAAAGTGCACACCCCCAAGGGTTGGATGCCAAGCTAGGCCTACAGGGGGGATGGGCTGTGTGCGCACAGACATGCCAATATCAGGGTGTGCTGCAAGGTTCGCAGGGCGCGCGCGTGCGTGTGTGTGTGTATGTGTGTGTGTGTGTGCCGCGAGATTTAAAACAGATGGGCTGTGTTTGGTTGTTGCCAGCAAACCAGCACACTGCACGAGCACCTAGTATGCGTAATTGCCTCTGCATTCCTGTATCATGCTTCCAGTGCTTTTGCCTCACGTTAGTGGGCAGTTGATCATTGAACTGAAAGGTCTTGACCTCTGCAATTATGCTGCGTGAATTCCCGAACCTGGTTTTTAGGTGCTTTTCCTGTGCCGGATTGGATGAAAGACAATCATAGGGCAATGAAATGTACCTGTATGCCAACACTCGCAGCTCTCCTTTGCGGCTACGATCACAAATGCCAATGAATTTGGGGACGACAATGCCATCACATACCGGTCAGTCATTTCAACTACTACCTAAGCATTTCTTTGCTTCGTGCACTGGATTGCATGTGCTAAGGCTACGCACTGAGATGCCATTCTGCACATTCTTCTGCAGACCACCCACTGAAACTGATCTGCCTTTGTTTGAAACCAGTCTGCTTGTCTGGCATGCCTGCCTTGGCAGGGCCAATGACCAGGACCATTGTTGTGCTCGCAGGCTTGTTACACAGTAAATTAATGTCACATGCGTTCACAATCTTCTTCAGGTGGCTAATGAACGGTAATGAAGTCCAGCAAAGGCACCTGCTGTCAGCCACCTCAGACGATGCAGACACTCCAGTGAACTCGCCCACCATCACTGTTCGCCCCTTCTCCATAAACGGCGAATCAAACATTCTTCCCAGGTGCGCGAGAGCGTGCACATAATCAGGATGCGTTTTTGCACTTTGACAAGAAGAGTACATCTGCCTTTAATTTATACACGTGTGTTTGCATTCTCCAAAACCCTGTGTTTTGCCCCCCAGAACTTCCGCATTTTAGTGTAAATTGCATGCACACACACAGTCCTTAAGGTTGAGTTTGCCACATGCTGGGGTTGACTTACTGCAAGGCATGAAAGAGGGTCTGGAACAGGAGATTCATGCCGGGCCAAGCAAGCCCACCTTACTGCCCAAGCATAAGCATGCATACAGAGAAGCTTTTATCAAGCGTGTTTTGCATCATGCTTACAGGTTTGGAACGCTTGCTGTGGAGTGTGAGATCCAGGTTGACCAAGGGGAGACAGCAAATGGCACATCCAGCTCCAGCGTTCAGCTGGAAGGGTAAGTTGAAAAAGGACAGGGTATCTTCAGGCTGCATGGAGGGAGGTATGGGGTATTCCAAATCACACAACTGGGTTGCAGCACATGCGGAGCAGGGTTGTACAGGCTTTTTTAGAAACATAGATGGGGGCCCAGATGCCTTAGAAGTTGTTTTCCAAGCAGGGTCCAAAATACTGCGGCGGCTGCAGGTTTTTGCCTCCCGCCCTCACTGATCCTCACAAAATCTCAGATTGTGTTGCATCTGACACAGCAAGAATTCCACAGGAATGAGTCATGGACGCCCTGCAAAAATGTTATGGGACCTGAGTTCCGTGGGACGACGAATGATAATGCGCAAATCATGTGCGCCCAAGCCTCTTAGAATTCCAATCAAAAATATTTTTCAAAGATCCAACAGACGAATGTCTAATATTTGGCGTGTCTGGCTCCACAAATCAGTGTTGCGGCGAGGTGATTTCATCTCATGAAGCTTCTGGTCAAACCTGGTTGCGATTCAGTTTAAAAGCTCATCTTTATCCTGTACTGTACACCATTAGCCGGAGACGTACTCGTAATACTGCACTCCTGGTCGAGCTTCTCTGGATCTAGCACTAGCAAATAATCTAGAGATATTTCCCAAAGTATAACGTCCCCGTAAGTAATCACTGCGTTTACTTGGAGCTCTTAAGCTCCTGCAACTACCGCGGCTTGGCATCAACATCGATAAAAAAGTTGGGGGGTTCAGAAGGATTATGGGTTAAGAAAATATTTGGGACGGGGGCCAGCAGAAGTAATTTGGTACTTCGATGTTATCTTTCTTCCTCTCCATTTCATCTCTCCACCTCTTTTTCTTTTTTACTGGATGCTGTAAAGCATTTTGTCTGATGTATCTTTGGGGCTGCCTCATCCTTCCCAGCATGTTTATAGAACCCGCATTCTGTCGTGCGAGTGGTTAATGGAGGAATGAGCATCACCTGGAACATTAGAAGCTAATTTTCATCTTAATTTGATCAAGTGCAACCAATAATTTCGCCTACCTAGCATCTTTACAGATATTATGCAGATCATGCTCTGCACTCCATGGTAAAACCCTGTCTCAAAAGCTTGCCTTGGTTTTCTCAACGTTTCCTCTACAAAAACCACCTGGCTTTCTTTTGTGGTGAGTTTTCTCATTGTTGTCTAGCCATGCTGCCTCTTATCTTCCTCTTCTTTGCCCTTAATTGCCATAATCATATCATACAATTCGTTGGTGCATCCCAAGTGGTGGCAGCACAACACCAGGTGCAGAGGTGGGGAACTTGCAAGGTCTTTGACTTCACAGGCAATGCCTTTCTGCTCCAAGCTGTCAATCCGACAACCAGCTCCTGGTCCGGTCAGGGGAGTCACTGCAGACTCTTGCCCGTCTTATGGCTTGTTGGCAGCTGTAGCTGCCTCATGCTGCTGCATGTGTATACACATCAATGTGAATGACCTGCAATGTTGATCTAATTGAACGGATCTGGTCCTGTGCAATTTGCACGCTCCCTGCAGGCCACCAATCTGCTCAAGACGGGATAGCAGCTGCCTGCAGCTACCTGAGTGAGTGCGCTCTTGTTGTGGTGGCCTGATATCTGCTAATTGCAGCCATGTTATGACTGATCCACAGCCCTGCATACTGAGAAACACTCACTTGTGGGTTTGTCTCCAAGGTCGCTCTTCCAAGCAAGTTAACCGATTGTCATCCATTTAGTGCCACTGCAGAAGTCAGGTGATGCAGCTCATGTCATTTGATGGATACCTTGACCGGTGTGACCTGCTCACATGCCTTCCAATGCGCAGGTCCCAGCTTGCCATTCCCGAGGTGTCTTTCCGGGCAGAAGCTGGAGGCTTCTCTTCCCCCAATGACCTTGCATACGAGTTTGGCTTTGTCACCAGCGACGAAGAGGACGACAGCACAGAACTTCAGGTGTGTCATACGCCACATGACGCTTCTGATGCTGTTGACTTCGTCCATGCTGGACATGCTCAGCTCTAGCCCCCTATCCCCTTGGCTGTCATACTGGAGACGAAACATTACCGCTCTACATCCCCATTCGCTGTGTCCTGGACAGCTCAGCATACATCCCTCCCATTCCCATGCTCATGTCAGCTGATTGAGCTCCACTTGAGGAGGTGCGCAGGACACACTGGTTACTTGTGCACCAGGGTGAGGCATGTCTGGAACCTTTCTTTTCTGGCTCACCCTCTTGCTAGACAGTCAGCGGTGCAGCTTACGGACCCCCATGTGTGCCGCACCTGCGGCAACCTGTGCAGGTGGAGCGCGCCGCCAACCTGGGCTCCTCGGAGACGCTGCAAGCCCAGAACGATGCCGGCGCCTACACAGTGTACGCCATTGCCGTGGACCGGGTGACAGGCGGACGCAGTGAGCCTGTGACTGCGCCGTTCAACCTGACTGAGGCAGACATTGACGATTGTGCGGAGTTTGGGCCGCTCGTGCTCGACGCGCTCGGCAACGTGAATCACAGAAACAACAGGAACACAGGCGACAACCAAGCCGTCTACAATGGCATGGGGAAGGCCAACGCCCTCGTGAAGGCCAGGCCACCTCCCTTCTGCGACCCTGACCACCCCAGCTTTGGCGGCCCGGGTGGCGGGAACGCTGGTGGCGGGAATGCTGGTGGTGGCAGTCAGGGGAACCAGGGCAGACGCCGCTTGATGGATGCGCACCTAACCGAAGAAGAGCAAAACATCCTGGAAGGATTGCAGACTGTGCTGGAGACGCTTGGGGTATGTAATTTGGTTTGTGGAAAATATGTGTTTGTGTGTGTACGCGCGCGTGCATGTGTGTGTGGGGGGGGGA
>LKMJ01005164.1_pt1 | contig 12308 bp, 13 predicted proteins | sample 643391 | NCBI WGS metagenome assembly LKMJ01 (sample SAMN04112250, study PRJNA286221) | soda lake metagenome | biome: soda lake; feature: Kulunda Steppe; material: water; isolation source: sample PL-Br10 brine of Picturesque Lake | place: Russia: Kulunda steppe | collected 2010-07
GGGGGCGTCATCTTAGCTAGTTGGCTTTTCTGGCAGTTCTCCTTTTCCTAGCGTTTTTCAGCTCTTCTGCCTTGCCTGCCTTAAGGACATTGCTGTGTCCGCTCGCGTCTTGTAACAAACAAACATAGGTGAACTGACGACAGAATCGAGTTCTCCACCAACCGACTCAACCAAGGTCACAATGCAGAATAAATCTGGCACAGCACTGATCTGGTGTGACAGCTGCAGACAAATTAGCGGGATGGCAGCAGGATAAATCTGGTGCCCCACTAATCTGGTTTGACAGCCCCCTTAGATTTTGCATGCCTTGCGTGCAGTATGGAGGGAGCTGGATGGTGCAGATCCCAGGACACGCGCTCAAAAACTGGCTAATTATCATGCACTGCATGATCATCCATGGCATGGATGGCCTTGCCTCTCAAAGCAAGCAATGTACGGGGCCCTCCCCATTTGTTGTCTAGGTACCTGGAGCTGGAACTAAGTAGGCACGTGCTCGGAACATTGCTCGTTTTCGTTTGAGAGCCCATACCCTAAGAGTTGAAACCGATTGTTGGCAATCCACAATAGGCTCCATGACAAATGTGATTTGCATGATGTTTAGGACGAAAAGCATGTCCTTTTTTTGTGCCCTTGCTTTGAAGTGTGCTATTTGAGAAGGAGATTCGAAGAACAATTCGCTGATTTTGCTGGTAGGACTTTCGTTGGAGGCACAGGCGCTTTTTTTTGACAACATTGGAGCTGAGGATGTGAAATTGTTTCTCTTGAAGCAGACATACAAATCATTCCTTTTTCTCTCTGAGACTATGGATATTTTTTGTTGGGCTGGCAGTGTCCAGCAAGCCCAGCAGTCAACCCTGGGCCATCTGGCTGAAGGTCTAAACCCATTCTAACTTAACTTAGATTTTGCATGCCTTGCCTAATCAGACCGTCTTAGATTTAAAGACCAGCAACAGACCAACCAGCCTAACAACCAGGCTGGCGGTTACTGCTAACTTGTAAACTTGGTGCATGCAAAAAATCTGTTCCCATACCTCATAACATACTTAGGCAGGCCACAAAACAATCAAGCTAACAACCTGGCTGGCTGTCCACTGTTTGTTTATCTATGCACCTCCCTTGTACTCCCTAAGTAGGCCTCCAAAGCCGAGTTTGCCAAGCTTGCCTTGCGTGGCAGGCACAAACAGCTAAGAAAGCTGTCTCTTCCTTTGGTTTCTCTGCCACCAAGCCGCTTCCGTGCTGTCTCTCTAGGGACTAGCAATTTTGGACACCGATTGAGTAGTATACAGTGCCCTGGTCACAGCTTTGCTCCAGCGTTCACATCATTATGCTTCAGCTTGGTGTAGGCTCCATTTGGGCATGAGGCCGGCACCAACCATGGTACATCTTCACTCCAAGCAATGGTCCTCCCTGGAGCTCAAAGGCTCACAGGCCCGGGATGGGAGCTCACAGCCCGAGGCAGCGCAGGCGCCCGGAGTTCGCAAGCACACGTTGCGCCCTGGAACGCTTGGGCATCCCACAGAGTTCGCAAGCACACGTTGCGCCCTGGGACGCTTAGGCACCGCACGGCGCCACGGCTGGGACCCCCTCGCTACCTGCGGGGCACCCGGCCTAGCAAGCCCCCTGAGAGCCCGGGCCTGTGGCCGCCCCCTGGACTCGCCTGGCGGCACCAGTGCGCCAAGGTCAGACCCACCGCTACCCCCAGGCCGCACGCCACTCCCGCCGTCACCATCCCCATACCCAGCCAGCTCACGTCCGCACCGCCCATGGCTCCTGCCGCGCTGGCCTGCTCGCCGTGGCCCCCCCTGGCCACACGTGGTGCTTTGCGTGCAGGCGGGTGGGTACTGCTGCTGCTGCTGCTTGGGCGGCCATGGCGACCGTGCAAGGATGCCTGCCCCTGCAAGCCCACCTCTTGGAGCAGCATGCCCAGCAGCCCGGGCCGGGCAAGTGCAGGGCAAGCTGGACCTGTGCCAGTGCCCAGCAGGGGGCCTGCGCAGCGATGCAGGGGGGATGCAGCGGAGAGGTGGGCAGGCCTTGGGTGGGAGCGGAGAAGGGAGGCAGCGCACGACGCAGATGCAGCTGCAGGGGCGATGGCATTGCGCAGCGCGTGTGTGCCTGGGCGTGTGCTGGCCTCATCACGGCAGCGCGCGCACCCACCCACCAAACCAGCCCCACCAGAAATGCACTCACCATGCCCACTCCAGAATTTGCAGACAGAGGCACACAAATCATGCTGCATGCCTGTCTTCAAGTGGTGTGTGTGTACCCGCGTGTGTGCATGTGCGTGCGCGTGTGTACATATGCACGCAAGTGTGAATGCGTGGCCAAGAGGGCCCCGACCCAGAGCGCCCATATTTTGGTGTGTGGTACGCCCTTCACATCGGCACCATCAGGCCAGGTTGTGCCTCACACACCCCTGTGTCCATGGCCACCTGCACCTCCCATCCCCAGCCCAACACCGCTATACACACACACAGCCTTCACTCTCAACAGCGCAGTGCAGTGGCCGGAGGAGATGCAAGCCGGCCAACACCTCCACGCGAGCAGGCTCCTCAAGCACTAGGACCCACACCTCACCACCCCCACCCCCACTACCCTAAACGGCCACCCCTGCCCGCCAGGCCTCTGCCCGGCCGCCGCACCTGTGCACAGGCCAGGTATCAGCACGCGCGCAAGCTTGAGCTGCTGCTCCTTGGCCTCAGCCCCTCCAGCAGCAGCCACAATGTCCAAGCCCTCGGCATGGCTCAGGCACACCCCGGCAAACGCGTGCACCACGCGAATAGGGTGCTGTGCCTGGAAAGCCTGAGCCGCAGCCACGGCTGCGCGGATGGCACGGCGTCGCTCGTAGCGCCGCCTGTCTTCCTGCACAACAGGCCCGCAGATAGGGAGGCAAGGGCACGGGCCCATTGTGTGTGCAGGTCACTATAGGAGGCCAGCAAGTGTGCACGTGTGTGTGTGTGTGTGCGCGCCTGCACGTGTGTGTGCGTGCATGCGTGTGTGTATGCGGGTGTGTGTGCGCGCGCGCGTGCACGTGTGTGCGCGTGCATGCATGTGCATGTGCATGTGTGTGTGTGTGTGTGCGTGCGTGCATGCGTGCATGCGTGCACGGGCAAGCATCTAGGAACAATACCCTGTAGGAACGCACACGCATGGGGACCACATCAGTGGAAGCCTGAGCATGCAAAAGTATCCTGTGATTGCACGGGCCTGCAAAGAGCAGAGGGTTCTTCCCGGGGACTGACGCACGCCCACAGGGCTGCCACCGCTGGGGTCCCCTTCCAGCACAAACATGCCCCTACTGCAGTCGCTTCCCAGTTCGACAGGCGGCAGCAGGCCTTGCGCAGGTGCAAGCCTCCAACACACTCTCAGCCAAGGTCAGCACGCACGCACACCAACCAGCGCATACATGCTGCTGTGCGCACACGCTCTGAGGCCGCGCGGCAAGGCGGGCGCAGCGCATGCCACATGCACGGGTGACACCCGCAGCCTCTGACGGCAGCACACAGGTGGCATAGCGAAGCGGCCTGCCTGTGTGCGCCCGCGCTCCCACCTGCCGTGCAAACGCCTCTACGCGCTTGCGTCCTCTGGGCGTCTTGATTAGCCCTAGGTGCTCCACCACCACCACCAGGAACACGCCCAGCCCATCCGTCAAGACGATATCGCACCCGGCGCAATCGCCCGCTGCCCCGGGAGGCGCGCTTGCCCGGCCCGCAGGGGCCCGCCAGCGCAGCTGCACCAGCCACGCCAGCCCCGCCGCCCCTAGCAGCCTACCCGGGGCAAGCGCGTGCCCATCAGGGGGAGCCGCGCAAGGGGGCGCGTCGCCCACGACATGGCGCACAAGGGCCACCACCTCCCTTGCACTGGTCTTGGCTGCCGCCTGGCCATGGGCCTGCAGGGACGCCCACGCCGCCGTGCTGGCACGCCGCAAGTGCGCTGGCCCCAGCACCTGGTGGCTGTTGCAGCGGCTGAAGCGCGGGTACCAGACTTGCAGCAGCGCCCGCACGCCAGCGGCCACAAGGGCATCTTCGTGGGCTGGCCAGCTCAGGCGCCTGTGGCCCAGGGGGTGTGCGCTGCCTGGGGTACGGAGGGGGATGTGCAAGTGCAGGCAGGTTTAGGTATGGTACAGGCACAGGCAACCATGTGCCATGTGTGAGCTTGTGCATGCAAGCTTGTGCGTGTGTGTGTGTGTCGCGTGTGTGCGTGTGTGTGCGTGCATGTGTGTGTGTGTGTGTGTTTCGCGTGTGAGTGTGTGAGTCTTAATGTGTGCGCGTGTGTGCCTTGGCGCACATGAGTGTTTGTGTAAAAGCACATGCACACAATGTTCGTGACAAGATGACGATGCAGATCGCTTAACTGCCGACCCTTTGCATGCATACACATAGGAGTGTTTGTGGTCTAGGCAGATGTTGGTGCAGATGTGTTTACCTGGACCAAGGAGCCAATTGACCTCTCGCCCACCTGGACAGCTTTGCATGCCTTGGCATCCGTGTTTCTGCTGGAGCTCTGCCACCATTATGTCAATCACTGACACAGGCGCATGCCCAGCGGCCGCCTCTTCATAGCAGTGACCCTGTTTTGGCTGAGCAGGATCAGCCAAAATAGCGCCCTGTGTTACGTCCTTGACAACAACAGTGTGCTGTTCGCCGCTGTGGTTGCCTAAGGGCAAGTGCTGCTGCTGTGCTCCTGGTTGGCTGGGTGGCGGCAAGAGGAGCACAGGGGCACAACTGGAATCTGGCTGCAGGCTGCGCGTCCCCGGGCTAGGATACGTCTGCGGTTGCCCCTCCAGCACCCCAGATGCGGTTGCTTTGCGCCGCCTTCGATCTTGTCTGTTCGTTAAAGGTGGGGGTGCTGAGGCAGGGCTGCAACAGCACTTGTGCAGGTCTGAAATGATCTGGGCGCATGCGGCTACAACGAGGCCTGCAGGTGAAGCTGAGCCATCCATGCTGTTGTTTTGTATCTTTTAATTTTGAAAGGTTGACTGGTGTTGTTTGACCAACAACCTTGTCTTCAAATCCGATCTGCCAGTCATTTGTTTCAAATTCAGTGTTGGACAAGGTATGCTGTGAGAAAGAGAGAACCTATCCGTGAGCTGTAGGCATGCAGCCATACCCTGACAGCATGGAGAGCGTGGGGTTTGGCGGGCCAGAGCGCAAGAACCAGTATGTTGCCCAGCAGCAGGCGCAGGAGTCTCTGTTCCTTGAGGAGCTCACGCAGCGGCTGTCGCAGATGGGGCCGAGCAGCTCCAGCCAGCAAGGTGAGCGGAGGTTGATTGCTGTCGTTGAACAGGTGGCTTTTACGCTAGAGACTCCGTCAGCTTCCTGCGGGTGAGCAAGGGGCGCAGCACCTTGGGCTTCAGGGTGCCCATCCTCCCTCACCACGCGACGCGTCGATTTTCCATGCGTGCAAGAGAGGGAGCTGCATTTAGGAGGGCGAGCGGAGGGGGACTGTGGGGGATTCTTGAGGCAGGGGCAAGCTCGCTCATTTGTTGCCTTCTGCGGGGCACCCGGGGCTCAGAGCCTTGTGTTTTGTCAATGTTTTCTCCTATGTTGATGAGGGTTGCGTCTCTCAGGATCAAGACCGCGTGGAGGGGGGGGGTAGGGAGAGCAACGTGTTTGATAGTTGGGTCGCTGTCGTCTTGCCTTTGCAAGCTCGTTCCTTCGAGGGAATTCAGAATCGCGTCCTTAGTGTATGCGAGCGCGCGTGGATTGGAGGGAAAGAGCCTAGGCCGTCAGCCACGCAAGCAGCAAATGCCACTACATCTCCCTGCCAGCCATCGCTCGCTGTTTCGTCCCTGAGGGCGCCCGGCCGTGCCTCGGCTGTAGTGTCCAGTTGCGCGTGCAACTCGCTTTCTAGCACCTGCGTGACGTCTCGTGAAGGCGATGGGGTGCGAATGGAAGGCGATAGGGTGAGGCAGTGCGCTTCCATCCCGCACACCCTCGCACGTCCTCTTGGTTATGCACCGCAATCCTCCTTCCAGCGCGTGCTGTCGTTACCTGCCTCGTTGCTCATGCTCAAGCTGATGCGCCCCCTCGCCTGATGCCTGCAGACTGCATTCGCAAGCTGAAGAGCCTCAACTTGGACGACCACTTCTGGATGTATATCTTCAGTAAGTACATAGCTGGCGCTGAAACTGCCGCCAGGGCTTGCCTGCTCGTATGCGGTCCCCAAGTGCATCAAAATTTCAGGCCTGTGAGTGCAGGCAGGTGTAGCTAGGTGTTGCCAGTGCTCCAAGAGCTCGAAGCTCACGGGGCGAAGCTTCTTCTCCTGACCTGCAGAGGTGGCACCTTGCACCCGATCCTATGCCCACAAGTGGACGCTCTGTCCATGTGCCCATGTGGGCGAGACTGCAAGGAGACGGGACCCCAGGACGTCAAATTACAAAGCTGTCCTCTGTCCCCTTGTTAAGGCGGTGAGTGCCTAGGCTCTTCGCAATGCAGCCTGCGTTTCGAATCCGACGGTCAAAGGACGCCCAAATATGAAGGTTGGCCAGCTCTCCTGCTAGTTGCCAATCCTTCTCATGGAATGCACAAATTTCCCTTGCAGAAGAAAGTTTGCCCCCTTGGCGATGCCTGTACCTACAGCCACAACGTCTTTGAACACTGGCTCCATCCCTCAAGGTATGCAAGGAAGGGAAAGAAGCTGTAGTGCAGCTTTCCTGATTGTGTTTGTAATCTTAGCACTGCAGTCCTGTTGTAAGGCATACATAGGGGTTGTTTGCGAGGGGGGGCATCAGAGACAGAAAGCTGAAGGTGCAGAGATGCAGGGAGTAAGATGTTACACCTGCCACGCCTGTTGTCCCTTTGAGGGACATCAGGCGTGGCAGGTGGTGCCGTGTTCTGGAAAATTTTGCCCCAAGTGCATCAAGGTAGACATGTGTGTGCCCCCAAAACAGTGCAAATGACATCTAAGGTTGATGCCCAAATTTCAGGTTGCAGACTGGAATTGGGCAATGGGGTCACGTGCCAAGCAGTGCAGTATCACCAGTGGCTGTGCAGAGGGTGAAGCTTTCCCAGCTGTACCTGCCAAGCAAGGGCAGCTCAGCTGAAGCCTGTCAAGCATCAATAAGTGAGGCAGGGTAGTCTCTGAGAAAGGTGGAGAAGGCACCAGTATGCTGATACAATACCGAGCAAAAAATGATGTCAATGGATGATGAATCTCAATTTTGAACAGATGTACAAAACATGGGGTTTGCGCACAAACAAGGAAGATGTCACCACACAGAGCGACTGCCCAGGGCAGTGAGGCCATGAGTGTACTCTGCAGCCTGACAGGTGTATCCAACGACTAAATGTCGCAATTTGATGCGTTGTCTACGCCTTGTAAACCCTGACATGTGCAGGTACAAGACACGGCTGTGTTCGTTTGGCAGCAGCTGCAACCGCTCCATCTGTTTCTTTGCACACACCACGGAAGAGCTGCGCTGTGTGCCAAACGTGGATGATGGCAAGGAGGTGGATGAGCGGGAGTTCCTGATGCAGCTGATGATGGCGCAGGAAAGTGGGCTGCTGCCTGGCGGCAGTGGCATGCCGCTGCAGCATCAAGAGCAGCAGCCCCCGCCGCCGTCGCAGCAGCAGCAGCAGCAACAGCTGCCGGTGCTGTACACCATGCCGCAGGATGCGCTGCAGCAGCCCATGCAGATGCTTGCGCAGCCCATGCGCAGCAGCTCCTCGGGCCTCAGCTCCAGCGCAGCGGCTCGCCGGCACGCGCCCGCGCGCAGCCTCACAGGCATCCCCCTGTCCTACCGCCAATCCTTGCCCTGTCACCTGCACAGTGGTCACACAGGCACTCACCTGGGCGCGGGTGGTTCGCCCTACAGTGAGCTCCCCTCGCGCGCGCACGCCCAGAGCATGAATGGCAGCATCAGCAGCGCCCCGCCCTCCTCGCTGCAGCTGCCCCCTGCGGCGGAGAGCGCGTACCTCAGCCTGCAGGAGACGCTGGCAGGGCTAGGCCTACAGGGGCCTGCAAGTATGGGGTGCGGCATCCGCGGCGCGGACCACATCTATGCGGACCAGACGGCAGCCATGCTGCACAACCTGCAGTCCATGCCCTCGGGCGAGCAGCCGCGGGCATTCTGCGCCCGCAGCGCTGCTGCGATGCAGCGCGCGTCCGACCCAGGCATGCATGCACTGCTGGGGGGCGCGAGCGCGGGTGCGGGCGGCAACGTGTCCAGCGATGATGAGGGCGGGATTGGCGGCTTGGCCGGTGCAGACCGGGTGTCTGACTCAGGCAAGCCTCTAGGCAGCCTGTGCCAGGGAAGCCTGATGCCGTCCAAGGAGTTTGCGGAGAGCCTGAACACGCTGCTGCCATTCATGAACTATGCCCAGCAGCAGCACCAGCAGCAGCAGCAGGCGGTTGCGGCAGCGGCAGCAGCAGCTGTGGACATTGCCGCAGGTGGCCTGCACGCAACAGGGCGCGGGCCCTCCTCCTCCCTGGCCAGCAGTGGCTCAGCGCGCAGCAGCAGCCCCCCGACGTCGTACGATACGAACTCCTCAAGCGCCCCTGCCACGGCGCTGCTCGTGCCCAGTGGTAGCCCTACTACACTGGGCTCGCCACCCCTTGCTGCCATGCAAGCCGCGCAGAAGCCATCCGTCGTGTCACTGCACAGCCCGCAGCAGCAGCAGCAGCAGCAGCAGCTGAAGAAGGAGGACTTGCGCGTTCTGGCGGCATCTGCGGGCCAGGCAAGCGGCATTAGCCCATCATATGTGACCAAGATCTTGACGGACCTGCATGACCAGGGCCTGGCGGGTGCGCAGTTGGCAGATATTGCATGCTCACTTGCGTCTGCGCGTTTGCACTTGTGACTGTCCGCTGCACTTGCGTACGCAACTGTTTTAGAGCGTGCATGTATGCACGCATGAAATATTTGAGGAGAGGTGCTCTGCACTAGTACAATGCTCGCACTTGTATCGCTTTCACTGACCTGCCCATCTGGTGGATGGAAGTTGAGGAAAGTTGAGGAAATGGGTAAGCTGGCGGAGTATGGCGCATGTGTTGCTGTGTATGAAGGCGTGAGGCCTTCCGGCTTTCAACGACAGGTGTTTTGCTCGGATGATTTGCCCAACCACAGAGTGCGATGGTACAATTTATACACCCTTGCAGCCTGAGCATCGATTCATTCAATACCCTGAGGTCTACCCTTTTTATTCCCTCCTAAGACGCCAGTTCCTTAAGTTGCTGTCCCTGACTTGGTGTCGAAGCAGGATTAGAATAAGACTGCCATCCACATGGAACATGTGCCTCGATCTTGGCCATTCCTGGCACCATCTTGACAGATGTATGAGGGCTGCTCCCTTGAGAGAGAGCCTTCCCTTTGTGCTTGATTTTGTCCCCACAATTGCTCGAGGTTCCTGTCTTTGATATTTGCTTGCAGGGTCAAAGGAACAGCTGGTTGCCAGCTTATCCCAGCTGCTGGCGCACCTGCTTTCAGTGCCTTGACACTGTTCCTTCCTGGGGGCAGGTTGCGCTGTAGGTGCGTGACTAGATGGACGTGAGCTTATGCTCCTTTTTTAATGAGAGTGCATTAGGCTGCAGCCGCGCCTACTGGCACTCGAAAAAATTGTGCGCTTGGACCGCAAGGGTGGCTCAAGCACCCGTGCCTTGCCTACGTGCTAGAGGATCGGCTGAGCCCTGAACTTGCTCTTTTTGGGCATCTTGGGCTGTAGTCTTGGGTTTCATTGGCATTCTAGGCCTTGCGCGTTTATTGAATTGCATTCATCTAGTCGACCAGTTGAGCTGCTTGTACCAGCCAATACCTCAAGGTTTCTTGAGAGACATGATGTGGAACCATGGAAACAACGAATCCTTGGGTAATGAGAACCAAAACCAATCATTCATTCCGCCTCAAATGCTGGAAATCGTCATGTAGCACTCTAAGCATGTATGGCTTGGAATTGGAGGGTTGAGCATGTGTGCAAACATCTGACTTGTGTGAAAGCAAGAGACTTACTGGTGGCCCCATAGTGGGGGCATGTCTGCAGGATTTGTTTGCTGATTTGAGGGATTGAAATAAAGCTGGAGTGAGATCCCTGCCAATTGTACATATAACCATGATGGTGCTCGAGAGCCTGTATGGCAAGTTGAATGGTGCTGGATCAATCTTAATTCACGGGTTTCATGGTCGTGTGCTTCGTACGGTCAAAGCACTTCGAGCAACATGGTGGCAAGGAGAGCATTGCCAGATGTTTCATGAAGTTTGAGTAGATTACCAGATCTTCATTGCACTGTGTACCTTTTGAACAGGGCTCATCATCAAGTCAGGTTAATTTTCTCTTGATTACAGCATGCGCTTGAAGTAGTCAATTTATGCAAGCCTCAGTCTCAAGCAAGGAGTTGCAGATTGATATTGTCTGGCATTTTCCGCTTCACAAGTCTTTCATAGTACAGGAACCTTATTTTGAAGCTTTCTACATCAGTTTTGCCAATGAGTTGGTTAAATTAGGTTACATAGCTGTATCTGCCAAACGAGGGCAGCTGCCAATGAGTTGTGCGAAGATAGGACTGGACTATGCACTCATGAGGTGCGCTGATGATTGATCAAATTATTAACAAATTTGGTATGTTTGATGTCTTGCGTGGTCATGCCTTGCGTGTCTCATAATTGATTGGCTTATTAAACATTTGTTGCAACCCTTATTATTTTTTGTCGTCTCAGAGTTATGCTATTCTTTTCCTCTCGCTGGCAGATCCAGGCCTGTGTAACTCAGCCTGGCTGCTAGCTGGATGAGTGTTCCTCTGGTCTTCACTTACCCATGGGAGTTTTCAAAATCCTCTTTTTGGTACTTCCCAGAGGGGGCATTACAATGAGGATAGGGAAGACACTGGGCTTATTCGACCTGATGGTTGATTGCTTGCTGGCTATTGGTCAGGTTTGGTTAGGTTACAAAGCTGTACCTGCAGAACGAGGGCAACTAAGCTGAAGCTAAACAGGCCTGCAATCAAAACCAACAAAGGCCAGGGGTGGTTGTGATCTGAAATCTAGAAACAGTATTCCAGGCACTGGTGCACGAACAAGGCCAAGCCCTTAGTGTCTGCTTGCCTGATGAAGTCTCTTGTTAAGTTACAATGGGTTTAGACCTTCAGCCAGATGGGTTGACTGCTGGGCTTGCTGGACACTGCCAGCCCGACAAAAAAATATCCATAGTCTCAGAGAAAAAAGGAATTATTCGTATGTCTGATACTACTAGTATCTCTAGTAGAGAAACAAATGTCTGCTTCTAGAGAAGCAATTTCACATCCTCAGCTCCAATGTTGTCAAAATAAAAAGCGCCTGTGTCCCCAATATAAGTCCTACCAGCAAAATCAGCAAATTGTTACAAGGCGCCTTAAGTTAAACAGGCAAGCGAGCGCAGCGAGCCCGAGCAAGCTGTCAAGGCGCCGAACGCTAACATTGAACCATTCAACACTTTTTTGTTACTCTTTTTGTACAGCCCACTAGAGCTCTTGAAAACAAGACACTTTTCCAGAGGGGGCTATCTGAGGCCTAAATTGGGTATGGTTTTGGCATGCTCCCAGGGCATGGTCTCCGTGAAGCGCAGTTTTCAGGCTTAGTGTAAGATGGTAGCTCTGGTTGCAAGCTTTACACAGCACCTGAGCTTGAAAACTGCGCGGCACGGAGACCATGCCTAATGGGCTGCGGCGTGAACCCTACTTTTCACAGCCAGATGTCCACAGCAGATCAGCCACTGCACCAAATCACATGTTTTTTGGTGTTTTGGTGCTCTTGTAATAAATGAACATCATTGCAAAAGAATTGAATTGAATCCACTCAGTGGTTGGTGAGAGGTTTGGTTTGGTTTCAAGGCTGTATCCGCCGAACGAGGGCAGCTTAGCCGGTTGTGGCCGGTTGTGGTTGGTGAGATGTGCATTTGGGTCATTTCCCTTCGAAAAAATCAGCAAAAGGGGTGCCAAAATGGGTCAAAATCCGATCTCCTCCAAACCTCAGTTTCAACATCCAATATCAATGTGCAACATAAAAGAAATATGTTGATGGTGTTTTGGGGGTAAAAAGACGTGTGGTTGGGGCGTGTTGAGGGCATACGTGGGCTGTTTATGCCAAAATAAGCCACAAACAGAGGCTGAGCACCCTCCCAGGCCAACAGGGGCGTCCATTTCACCCCAAGTTCTGCCAGTAGCCTAGTTATATGATAAAAAATACAATTTACCTAAAAAAGGAGCATGCCCGGACTTTTGGTCAGATAGCCCCCTCTGACACTTTTCAGCCCGAAAAAGTGAATTGAAGGCATCCTCAGAACAAGCTTGGGAGAAATAAAAAGCCCCAGTCTGATTGACAGTAATTTTGTGTGCCATTGGTA
>LKMJ01005165.1_pt1 | contig 12306 bp, 18 predicted proteins | sample 643391 | NCBI WGS metagenome assembly LKMJ01 (sample SAMN04112250, study PRJNA286221) | soda lake metagenome | biome: soda lake; feature: Kulunda Steppe; material: water; isolation source: sample PL-Br10 brine of Picturesque Lake | place: Russia: Kulunda steppe | collected 2010-07
ATGCGTGCGTGTATGCATGTATGTGTGTGTGTGTGTGTGTGTGTGTGTGTGTGTGTGAAAGAGAGAGGGGAGGCACATGCGCGGAGTGATGTGAGGGGACATTGGGGTAAAGAAAAGGAGAGGTCGGCTACAGGGAGGGCAACAAATAATGTACGCGCACCGGGCGGCTGTAGGGCCGCGCTTGCACAAGCAGGTGTCGTCAGCACAGAGCCTGCAGCCTCTGTGCCGTAGAGACGCACGCTGCACTGTGTTGGGGTGGATGGGACAGGAAGGAGCAAGGGCCTCTCCGTCCGGTGAGGAGGCGATATGCAGGGCCCAAACAACGCCTGAGATGCATGCCGTGGCCCTTGCAATGAATAAACAATGAATGACATGGCTGGCGCGGCCCCTGGCCGCAAACATAATTCAACACTTGGCCCACCATGGATGTTGAATGCGGGCAAGGGGATACGCAGGCACTGGAGACCAGCTGCGTGCATCCAGCTGACCCTCTGCTCACTCTGCAGGGGGACCCTCACCTTGGGCCGCCGGCCACGGTGCCTGTTGGTGCCAGCCTTGCCCGCATTTGTCAGCTTGCGCAGCAGGTTGGACACCACGCCCACGGTAGCATGGCAATTCTCGTCCAGCTTCCGGATCTCCCCTGCAGGCATATGCGTTGTGCACAGCATGCTGAACAGCGCATGGCCAGCATAGATGCTCTCCCTGGAGTAGCAAGTAAGTCACACGCACAAGCATAGAGCGCAAGGGCAGCATGTACGTGTTGTTCAACAGCAGAATAACACGATTTTGCATGGAAGCCAAACCAGGAACTGGACTAGTGACGACTGGCCTCCCCCATTTATTCTCCTTTAGCATGTAACATCCTCCATGCAATGCAAAGCTTGGAGCTTGGTAGTCTGCATCCTTACCCAAAAGCAAATAACGGGCCTGCCACCTCACTCAGCACCCCACCAGCGTGCATCCAAGTCTTCAAAACCTCCAGAGTATGGCGATGCAATGGAACATGCCTCATTGATAGGGATGGGTAAACAGGGTCTGATCAAAATGCCTAAGATGCTCTACAGAGGCTCAAATAGGCTCTAAAGAGGCTCTACAGAGCCTCAACAGCCAAACCCTATTTAATCATCCCTACTCATAGGCTTCCAGGGCTACCATGCCCTCCTCTAGGTATTAAATGAAACATATCTTAGTAACATCACTTTCATGGAGCTTGCAGTTGGCCCCAAAGCCCACAAGGCCCCCCGTGAACTGTGAAGCGCACAGCCATCCGGACACCTGCTCCAGCCGTCAGCCCGGGATCCGGGCCCTGCACATTGCCTGCGTAGCCAAGGCCACACTCTTGCATGCACTGTGTGAAGGCCCAACCTGACGGCAGGCGGACCACAACACTGTCTTTCTCCTTGAACTGGATGATGGCACTTGTCCCGGCTGCTCTCGCCATGACGCCACCCTGGCCCGGCAGCTGCGTGTCAAGCATGTGCCCGCATGTGTGTGTGTGTGCGTGTGCGCACGTGTGCGTGTGACCTTGCTCGTGTATGTACACACATACATGGGTGTCTATATGTGTCCGTCTGTGTGCTCCATGTGCATGTATCTGTGGTTGAGTTCATGCATGCGCATGCATTCGTGTGCCCGTGCTTATGTGGGAGTGGGAAAGGGGAGCGGGTGCCTGCCTCACAGAAACAGTAGGGTATGCATATCAACCATCGCACAGAAAGCACAATAACGAGAAAACAAAGTCCAGGCAATAAAACTTAGTAGCATGCAAACAGCTTACACACCACACGCACCACAGACTGCACATCACATGTGCCCGTGCTTGTGTCTGCCTCAAGAGCTTACAAGTGCACAGCATTAAGATAAACCTGCATCTTTTTTGTGGAAACCTATCTAATGGGACGTGGCTTGCACTCTTTTAAGCCGCCTCATTGTCTGTCCAGCTGTAAAGCAGATCAGTGCTGTGGGTTTCCAGAGGCTCTGTCTTCCTAATACCAAGGGAGGGAAGCAGCCCCATGGCGCAGGGACGCGCTGGTAAGCTGCCTCTGCAGCCTAAGCTTTGGGCACGAGGACATGTATGAGCACTCGGCCACCTGAGAACCAGCAGCACCAGCAGCAGCAGTGTGCGCACCAGCTCTATGTTGTGGATGTGCACGCCCATGGGGATGTCCTTGAGCTTAAGGGTGCTGCCTGCTTGGATTGGCGCGTCCTTGCCTGCCTGCAGCACATCCCCCACCATCAGGCCATCTGGCGCCAGGTGGTACTTGTAGTGGGGGGGGGCCAGCCCGTCTGCGAAGGCAGGCACCACCCACGGGGCATGCACATGAAGCCTGGCGCTCGGAAATGCATACGGGAGGAGAAATCTTGCAGGGACCTTTGCATTGAGTGTCCCTGCCTCAGGACAGCACCTTGGTGCTCTTTCAGGCAAGCTGTTCTGGGGGCATCAAAAATGAACAGATAGAGCGCTCCCGCTCCCAGGCTATGCAGGCTAGCATCAGGCCATGCAGAGCAAGGACTCCAGGGCTATGGGCACGGGCTGCACAGGTCTGGAGATCATTCACACACACCCACGCCTCCATGCTTCCTATCTCCATCAGGGCCTGCCCCTCTTGATGTGCGCCCGCCTTGCCGCTTGCACCCGCATCGCTCAGTGCCTGTGCCCGCCCCAACTGCCCCCCTGACCTGGGGACTCATAACGCACAAGCGCCAGGAAGCCTGAGCGGTTTGGGTCATTTTCTATGCGCTCCACAGTGCCACTCTCTGAAGACGTGCTGCGCGCAAAGTCCACCTGGCCAGGCACGAGTGCATGGGGCGCCTCAATCAATGGCATGGCACCTGCCTGCTGCGCACGGTCATATGGATGCTATGCTGGTCAGGGGCCACAGGGGGCGCTGCACAACAAGGGTGGTGCGGGCTTGCAGAAAGGTGAGATTAGTGACGATGATGATGATGATGATGATGATGATGATGATGATGATGATGATGGTGGCGATGATGATGATGATGATGACGATGACAATGATGATGGTATTGATGATGATGATGGTGTTGATGATGATGATGATGATGATGATGATGATGATGATGGTGTTGATGATGATGATGGTGGTGGTGGTGGTGGTGGTGATGATGGTGATGTTGAGGATGAGGGTGATGAAGCTGGCGCTGGTGGCAGCCCTCAGAAAGGGATTCCACCTGGGTGAGTGGAAGCCCCACCACTAACCATGCCTTGCGTGCAGATCTCAGCCCAGGGCACATGGGTACAAGGGTTGGGGAAGCACCACAGGACTCCCTCAAGTCCACGCGCGCTGCCGCCTCCCATCAGCCACCAAGATCACGGATGGAGTGGGCCCCTGATCAGCAGCACCTGTCATGTGTGGGGATGCGCACGCGCCCAGCGCAGCCCCTCCTCTGAATACCGCCTGCAGCACGCCACATGCCTCGGGAGCCTTGTCAGCACGCACCTGGCGCAGCACCTTCTTCATGCCACCCCCCCTCCCCCTCACAGTCACCCGCCCTGTCCATGCGCGCCCGCCAGTGTTGGGCACGCGCATGGACAGCTCGGGCCTGGGCGGGCCGTCATACACGCCCAGTGCCTCGTAGTCCAAGGATATCTTGTGGCGCTGGCCTGGAGTGGTGGGCCTCCAAAATATCAGCCCTGCGTGCCACCGCAGGAGGGCAGGCCAGGGGGGCGCATGCACATGCATGCACGTGACCATCACACTGCACCAACTGCATCTAAAGAAAGCAAAGGCATCCTGGCAATGGGCACCGACCTGTGTGCTCAACAGCAGCGCATGAGATGCACCAACGATCAAGCAGGACCTTGCATGCTTCACCAGCGATCAAGGCCAGACCCTGCATGCTTCACTTGCGATCATGCTTCACCATGCTTCACCAGCGATCAAGCCGGGACCTTGCATGCTTCGTTGCTCAAGCAGGGTGGAGCAAACAGGTTGGGGAGTAGGGAATGCTCAGCAGGCCCAACCTTGGGCAGCGTGCTCGGTTTGGAGCAAGCATCCCAGGATGGACTGTGCCCAAGCCCAATCGACCCTAGCTCTCTAGCCAGCAGCACCCCATGAGACCTGCCAATGCGGTTGAGTATGAACGCATTGCAGCTTTGCGGAGCAGCAAAAGGCATGCAGTGCGAGCTGCAGCATATGCTTGGTCTGCGCTGACTTGTGTACTGCACTGCACACCCATGCGTCCATCCATACCTGGAACATTTGCTGCACGCTTGAAAGCATACGTATATTTGCTACGAGTAATAACCAGACTGCTTGCTTCATCCCCTGTGGAAGTCATGGCGTGGCGCAAGTTTCTCTGTGAGAGCCTGGCTTAACGACAGAAAACTGGGCGCAGCATTGTAGAGGAGCACGCACTCACCAGCTGCTGCCCTGCCCAGGACACATCCCAACAGTGTCCTCCCACTTGGTCCTGCCGCTTCCTGGAGGTATAAGGAAGCACGCAGCGCATATTTAGAGGCAGTACGCTAGTCATGCGCTCACAGATACGCAACAGTATCTGGCTCACCACAAGGGCAGCTGCAGATCCCCTACACGGCAGCTCCTGAGCCTTGGTTATGTGTGATGCTAAAGGTGAAAGCCACGCCTGCAAGCGCCGGGCTGCACTCAACATAGTGAATCTGCACCCCTCATCACAATAACCTTAATTATATTTTTCACAACGTTGAAATCCTGAAACCCTCGCATCTGATTGCTAAGCTTGCCAATACGATATACTTTTGTTTCTAAGCTTGATATCATAGAATATGCTCATTTACCCTGGCGCCGGTTATGGACCAAACGTGCTTTGTAAAAGCACGCTTTATCCTCCAAGCATAAGCTTAGGGAGGCCTACATGGCTTCACTCCTCCTCCAGCAGTCTTTATGTGCACCAGCTCAGGCATGCAACACACGTCGTTAGCGTGGCGAGGCCAAGCACTGCTGCCGCACAGCCGCCTCGTCCAGTTGAGGAAAAGCAGCAGGCCCCCAGCCATGGCAGCCCGGCCCCTACATTTTCTGAGCTTGGAGTGGATCCGTTTTGCCTGGTAAGAAACAGCCCATCAGTGCACACCGCGTTCCCTGGTGGCTGTTAACTTGTGTCTTGTCAGCACGCTCACATGTCCAGCATTCTTACCACGGCCCCTGTACCTGGAACTTGCAGCCAGGGCTAGCTAAGTTGGGCATCACAGAGCCTTCTGCAATCCAGGAAGCAGCTGTTCAGCAGATCATTGACGGAGCCAATGTCGCTATACAAAGTTACACAGGTTCCGGAAAGGTAAGTAAGGACGACAAGGGCTGTGTTTTATTTTGCCGTTTGCTCATGCTAAGTAGGCCTTGACTGGTTTTGCCTGTGTTGATGGGGTCGAGCACCTTGTGCGTTTCAACTCACGTTTGCAAGCCCCTTGTGTGGTTGCACAACATAGCAGTAAGCTATTGAAACCATTGATGTCATTCAAGTCAACAGGTTGCGTCCTCCCAAGAGCAATCTTGCCTTACCCTTGTACTCTGCAGACTTTGGCATACCTCCTGCCAGCAATAACCATCGCGCTTAAGCGCGCCGACGGCATTGCTAGAGCAACTGGTGGAGACATTCCTATCCAGGTGCATGTGTGTGTGTGAGGTTGCATGCTTGAGTGTTTGCGCTCTTTGGGAATGCTAGCGGTTGCTACGAGCATACAGGGATGCAGGTTTTTTTTGGGGTCATCAACATGCAGCGTCATATGGCGCCTAAACGCATGTTCCCCCCTCTGCGCACTTTGCGCAATTATGAGGTGTGCCTCACATGCAATGTTTCACCCGTACCGTGAGTACACCTGTCACCTTGCTGTTGTGGAATCATCCACTCACTCATGGCTCACCTCATAAGGCTCCTGGCTGCCCAGAAACAGCCCAGGGCCGCGCATCGTGCTCATGCGATGTCACATCACCGATGTGTGGTGTGAACAATTTTATTTGCTAGCTGCCCATGTGCCATGCCGCACTCCTTGCTTGTGGACTCATGGGCTTGGCGCCCCATGCTTGCTCATGGGCTTGGCGCCCCGTGCTTGCTCATGCCGAGCATGGTCAAAGGGGGACAAGGCTCTGCTGCGTGGCAGAGGCACACGCTGCCTGCAAGCCTGCAGCAGAACGCGGCACGGAGGGAGGCTTCTGCTCGTCCTTGGAGGTATCCTCCTTGTTGCGCGGCGGCTGGTCTGCGCTTATGCCCTGGTGGCTGATGGCCTTGGTCGTGCCGCAACAGGGGATGGCCGAGCTCTGTGCTGATAGAGGTGGTGGTCATGCTCTGCGCTATTACCCTGACAGGGACAGGGGGTGGTGGTCATGCTCTGTGCTGAATGAGGTGGTGGTCATGCTCTGCACCACTGCCCTGACAGGTGGTGGTGGTGGCCCCTAATCAGGAGCTGGGCATGCAGATCGTGCGCGTCGCCCAGTCAGTGCTGCCCGAGATAGCCAGGCGCATGGTGCAGCAGTGCATTGGGGGCGCGAACATCAACAATCAGCTGGTGGGTGCTGCACAGTTTTGCCTTAGATCGCCGAGCCCTGTTGCACCAGGGTCTGCTCCCCTCAGTGTGCAGAGGCGAGCAGGCAGAAACAAGCAGGCAGAGGTAAGCAGGCAAAGGTGAGCAAGCGAAGATGGGCAGGCAGAGATAAGCAGGCAGGGCTAAGCAGGCAGGTCTGTGCCTTGTTTGTCTTGCATTGCTTACTTTTGGTGCAGTCCTACAGCTTTGTCCAGCCAGCTGCCCTCATGAGCTCCCTTGCGTTTGTCGCCCACCGCTGGTGGGTGCATGCCCCGTCTGCTTGTGTGGAGGTCACAAGGTCGGCCCACACTCGTGTGGGTAGACCAGGCAGTCTGTCAAATTATTTGCACGCAATACGATTCACGCATTGTGGTACCCGGTGTGTGTAAAGTGTGCACAAGCTCAGACTCTGGGTCAGAGTCAGAGTCATCAAAAACTGATACCCGCTGCCGCAAATTGATGATCTGTTGGGTCGTAGTGTGGTGCTCACTGGCTTGACTTGTGGTCAGGGTTGCCGTTGTCTTAAGGGCAGCTACCAAAGCAAGTGGGAGAGCTTGGGTCGCACATGCTCTCAACCTGCTTGTGCTTACAGCTAGCATTGGAGCGGAACCGGCCGATGATTGTCGTGGGCACACCAGGGCGTTTGGCCCAGCTCATGCGCATGGGCGCACTGCGAGTCCACCGCACGCCACTGCTGGTGCTGGATGAGGTGAGAGCCTGTGCGTGAGGGTGCTCGCGGATGCATGGTCACATCGCATGCTTGTGAGGATCCCTGTGTGGGTACGAGTGCAAAGGTCCGCGCTTTTGCCGGTGCGCATGTGTAACTCCCAGCATGGTCACCAGCGCGCGTGTGCTGCCTGCCGGCACTTGCAAGGGTGTCATCCGCTGCAGGCGGAGAGGGGCAAGTGTCCTATAAAATTGTTTAAAGGCAGAGAAAGTAGTCACTTCAGAGGGTATTCGGGTGAGCTTTTGTGTGAGTCAATGGGTGAGTACATGCGGGTATGGGAGATGGTTCTGGCACATGTGAGTGCCTTTCTTGTCGCTCTATCGCCGGAGTGGCCATCATTTGAGGTGCTGACAGGGGGAACTGTCCTCGTGTGGATGCTTCTGCAAGCCTTGATGTTTGATTCATGCTTGTGCGGCCTTTTGCCAGTTCCATCCATGTAGGCCAAAGATGGGGATGGTGGGCACTGTGTGAGGGGCCATTTCGAGCACCCATCCATTTGCTCCCTGGTGGCCTTGCACCAAGCGCAGTTCTGCATGCAACATGTGTCCTTCCCTAATGTGCATGTGCTCGGCCATGCTGTCAAGCGTGTGTGTTGCGTGTGGCCCCCAAACCGCAGGCTGACCAGCTGCTGGCTCCGCATTTCACAGAGGACATGTACAGCATCACAACACAGACGGGCAAGCGCTTGGGCGATGGGGCAGTGGAGCCGTCAGGGGCAACCACAGCAGCGGGCAGGGGCAGGGATGGGGCGTCGGCAGGGGGTGATGCAGTGCCTGAGAAGTGGCAGCGGGAAGGGCGCCAAACGGTGATGGCGTCCGCAACTCTGACAGAATCCGTGCTGGTGAGGGGGCACAGGCCTGATGGGCTGGTGTGTGCTGGGTGGGAGCTCTGACTGAGCGGGATTGCTAAAGGACTCCTGCCTCACCGCCGGAGACGTCAGCAGTGTGTAGTGCCAGAAAAAGGCTTGTGCATGTGCCTGTTTCAGCGAGCACGCCTTGGCAGGAGTCCAAGCTGCAGCAATTGTTATGTACTATTGCCTGATTAGGCCATGTGACAGCACCAATTGTCACATGGCCACGTGGCCACATGATTGACTGATTAGGCCATGTGACAGCGCCAATTGATTGCCTGTAGCGTGTAATTGGCCCGTTTCTTGGACGGTCAGATTAATGTGAAAGCATGGGATTAGGGCATAAGGTATTGTTGGCTGGGGAGAGCATGTCGCGGGGACTCCGCCGGTGATCGCGGCTCGGCGAACGGTGCACTCAGGCACGGGGTCCCCGGCCTGCAGGTGCCGCGCTGTGCCTCTTCCCGCGCCCCGCGTGCGTTATTTGGTGCCTGGTTTGTGTGTGCTGGCGTTCTTGTGACAGTGGCGAGCGCAGGAGGGGCGAGGGGTGCGCTGTGCTGGACCTCGGCGCGCGTGCTTGCAATTGTTTGACGCCGGTCGGTCCGCCCCCCCCCTTCTGCATAGCGCTCCTCACAGCACACGGCGCACCCCCCGCATTGCGTGCAACAGGCATCAATATCAACAATGGTGTGCAGGGGAGGAGACGGGGCAGCGGTGCTGGCGGACACCGACTTGATGCCTCGTCACACACACACACACATGTACACACACACACACACACGCAGCGTGGCAAAATTTTATGGAAGGCGGGTTGTGCTTGCATGGGATAAAGGTCGCTTCGCCGTGCCAGCGTTTGACTTTCGCGCTCGCACACACGCCCGATTGCACACTCGCCTCTTTTCGCTGCGATGGTGTCAAGCATGCACAACATCTATACTCACACACACCTGTTTTGGCGCCAGCACAATGGCCACGTCGCGTGCTTGCATACCTGCGGACCCCACCACCCACGGTGCTCGTTCGCATCGCCAGGAACTCAGCAATGCCGCAAAAATGGTATAAACGCGAAACTCAATTGCCCCCGCTCCGTCGGCGCCTGCCCGGTTATTCCTGGCGCCGCATGCCAGCACACGGCGCCAGCTCAGCACTCAGCAACTCAGCAACTCAGCTCAGTGGGTGTCAGGGCCATCGTACGGTGTCCGCTGGCACACGGCGCCAGCTCAGCACTCAGGCGCTCAACGACTCAGCAGCTCAGTGAGAGACAGGGCTCCTCCTGGGTGTCAGGGCTCCTCCTGGGTGTCAGGGCTCCTCGTCGGTGTCTGCTGGCGGATGGGGGCGTGGTCAAGGGGAGGCGGTGTGCGTGCGCGCGTACATGCGAGCACACACCCATTTTCAGTGACCCGCAACAGGTGCAACATAGAGGCCATAGTACAAAACAATTGCTCTGCGGCACAGCCCGCAAGTGTAGGGTGCGCAGTGCTCCGCAATGGCCCGGGCGCTTTCAAGCAAGCAAGGCGCCCCTCCAGTGCTGCACTCACATGCCTGCCTGCCCCCATGCCTGGATGAAGCTCAAAGGCCGCTCTGCCTCCTGTGGGTTGCTTGACAGGCTAAGACAGCCGCCTGGTGCCCGTCTCCCGTGTATACAACAGCGGGCGGGCCAGCACCTGTAGTCAACCCTATAGGCGCGCCACAGGTGCGGTTCAGTGTGGGGGGTGAAGCAGGGTCTGGGTGCAGGGTATGTGTTGAGCCGCTCAGCTTGAGCGCACCGCGTCGCCCTTGAGCATTAAGAGCTGCCGGCTGTTCCCAGCAGCAATCATGCCGTCTGCATTCTGTTGCTGCTACAGTGCCGGTGCAACACGCAGGCAGTCCCTTACTATGTGTGCCTATGTGTGCCTGCATGCATGCATGTCAGATTTGGAAGTGTGTGCGGGCGCCTGCATGCTTCTGTGCGTGTCTGCAGAATGCCTCAAGGCATATGGGCTTGAGAAGCAAGGCATGGGGGGCATTCACTCACTCATGCTCCTCCTCATGCTGCTGCTGGCATTGCTCTCTCCTCTGTGGGTAATGCAAGGGATACCTCAATGATTGTTGGCACAGGGCTCGAGCACATCAGGTGCAGCCCCCCTTCTACCCCCTGCCACGCCCCCACGGCATGCAACAGCTGCAGCAGCAGCGGCGGCGGTGGCGGCGGCAACAGCCATGCGCTCATACGCAGCCACAGCCATGCGTAAGCACTCCCTTGGACTTCACAGGGGCTGCAACACGTACGTGACGCATGCTGGGCCTGACCCCTGCGCGCAGGCCAAGCCAGCTGGTGGAACTCCCGAGTGGGGATGGGGCCTGAGGGGCTGGGATGGCCCAGCCTCCACTGCAACCGGGCCGCGCACCTTGGGCTCTGCTGGGGGCGTGGAGCAGGCGGAGCTGGTCCCTGCCATGCCACCACAGCTCAACCACATGTACATTGTGACACAGGGGGAGGGCAGGAAGGTGGGTTTGGTGATCTAGTGTGGGGGAAGAAAGGCAGGTCATGCCAGGAGGGCAGGAAGGTGGGGCTGACGCACATGGTCGGGGCTACATTATCTGCAAGCCCCTCTCCCCCCCCCAAATCACCAGCATGCGCCTGCCTGCTTGCGTGCGCCATGCCGCATCAGGGTAATGAATGCTTGCGCTCGCGCGCTTGCACAGTGTGAATCACCTCAGTGAGCAAACCCAAGCAAGGGCCTGTCTGTCCCAGCCTGAGCAGATGCTCTCTGAATCATGCAGTCCTCACAGCAAGCCTCCCTCAGACTTTTGAACCACACAGTCCTCACAGCTAGCACCCCTAGTGGAGTGCTGCTGCTTGCACAGTGTTTGGTCAATCTGCCTGTCTGGCAGGCAGACACCCTGCGCAAGGCTGTCCATGCCCTGGACCTGAAGCGCGCGCTGGTATTTATGAACTTCCAGCAGCGCCTCAAAGACTTCCAGTTCAAGCTGGAGGCAAGCAAGATGAAGGTAGGCCTCTCGGAGCCTGTCCCGCAGCACCAGTGTACTGTGGATTGATCGATGGCTCGTAAAGAGCCTGCCTGCTGCGCGCCCAGTCCACATGGACTGGATGGATGGCCTTCTGGTGTATGAGGAGGTTTGCGGGCTGCACAGGTGCCTGTTCATATGCGGGCTGCGGGCTGCGGGCTGTGGGCTGCCTCTTCATATGCGGGCTGCGCAGGTGCCTCTTCATATGCGGGCTGCGCAGGTGCCTCTTCATATGCGTGTCGCCGTTCGAGAGTGTCTTTGACCAGGGGAATCTTGAAAGCCCTGTCTGCTTCTTTGGTCGCCTGGTGCTTGGCTGCCTACACCCATCCTTCTTGTGGGGCCTCTGCAAGAGCAGCTTCACTGGCCCACGCAGTCCCATGAGCTATGGCCGTCAAGGACAGCCCCCCGGCCTCCTTGAGCAGCTCGCATACGCCTGTCACACAGCGGCTGTCTTCACCCCCACCCTAAGAGGGCATTATGGACTCCCCCATCATTGGCACAGTCCAGTTGACCGCCCCCCTCTCTTCCTCCACCCAAGTCATGCACTGCAGTCCCATGCATTCTCGATCCATGCTGTGCCTAAGTGACATCCCCTGCTGTTCAAGTGCTTGCCGCATCCGCATCCGCGCCCGCGCCATTCCAGCCTGGATTTGACCTGCACCGCAGCCGCTAGTAAGCACAGGCACAGCCTGGTGAGCACAGGCACTGCAGCCCAGCCTGTTGAGAAGGCACAGCCTGGCGAGCACAGGCACCGTCTCCGTCTGGGCCCTTTCAGGTGGCCTCGCTGCACGGAGAGATGTCCAAGGTCCAACGCGCCAACATCCTGAACGACTTGCGCCGTGACCGCCTGCGCGTCCTGATGGTGTCTGACCTCGTTGCCAGGGGGCTTGACGTCGCCAACTGCGACGCAGGTGTGCGCATGGTCGTGTGTGTGTGTGTGTGCGCGTGAGCACGATCAGATGAATGGGTGTGGGCATGCGTGCAGCGCGCGTGGCTGAGGCGCTGCGTGCACCTCCTTGTTGCGCGGTCTTTTCACAGAGCCTGAGGGTCAGGAGCAGGGTCTCTGCGGTTGGTTGCCTTATGGATACATATGGACATGGTGTGAACGCCTTATGGATACATATGGACATGGTGTGAACGCCTTATGGATACATATGGACATGGTGTGAACGCCTTATGGATACATATGGACATGGTGTGAACACC
>LKMJ01005166.1_pt1 | contig 12306 bp, 9 predicted proteins | sample 643391 | NCBI WGS metagenome assembly LKMJ01 (sample SAMN04112250, study PRJNA286221) | soda lake metagenome | biome: soda lake; feature: Kulunda Steppe; material: water; isolation source: sample PL-Br10 brine of Picturesque Lake | place: Russia: Kulunda steppe | collected 2010-07
CCGCAGAGTTCGTCAAACTGATTCAAAATACGTATCGTGATGCCAATATTGCGATTGCAAACGAGATCGCAAAGCTTGCGCATGATTACGAGATTGACTCTCGGGAAGCAATTGAGCTCGCTAATGAACATCCGCGGGTAGATATTTTACAGCCAGGACCTGGTGTTGGCGGTCATTGTTTGCCGATCGATCCGTGGTTCCTCGGGCAGGGGTCGGACCAGCTGGACCTGATTGCGACTGCTCGTGCGGTTAATGATGGGATGTCTGAGTATGTTATTTCGATGCTTCGTGAAGAGCTCGGATCGTTGTCTGGGACGAAGATCGCTATCCTTGGTGTCGCCTACAAGGGTAACGTCGGCGATACACGCAAGAGTCCTGGACTAAAACTGGCTCGCGAGTTGCAGGCAACTGCGAATCACGATGCCGACGCTATTGTAGCAGACGGTGGTGCGGCTATTGAGGTGGCTCTGCATGACCCTCACGTCGACGACCAGACGCTAGACTTGGTTGATTTCGATACTGCTGTCGACGGTGCAGATGCTGTTGTGGTTGCGACAGATCATAGTGAATTTGAAGCGATTTCACCAGCAACGCTTGCTGATCGTATGCGCCAGCCAGTTGTTGTCGATACGAAAGACATGCTTGATGCTGACGAATGGAAAGATACAGACGCGACCCTTTGTAGAATCTAACTAATGTCTTCAGAGAAAGTATCTGCATGGGTTGATTTGGTCAGTCCTTCTCATCCATTCTTTTTCAAAGCACTGCTCGACCATCTTCCCGATGTAGACGTTACGACGACTGTTCGTGAGAAGACCGAGACTGTTGACCTTGCGGAAACAGTTGGGTTCGATCACAGGGTCGTTGGTCGGGACTTCGACAATGGATTCCTCAGAAAAATCGGCATTCCGCTTCGGACAGCGCAACTTACGCTCCAAGCACCGACTGCAGATGTGTCCCTTTCATCGCGGAATGCGATGTGTATTCTTGCCTCGAAGGCTCGGGGCATTCCATCGATTCATTTTACTGATAACGATATCACCGCACACGTTGATGGGCTCAAATACGAGGAGCTGTACAATCGGTTGGAGGCGATGGCGACGCACAACGTCGTTCCGACCGCTTTTGAGACGAACGAACTGATCAAACGTGGGGCAGATCCGGATTCTGTCCATACGTACGATGGATACAAAGAAGACATCTATATTGCTGACTTTGAGCCTGATCCTGCATTTACAGAGCAGTTCCCGTTTGAGGAGTATATTGTTGTGAGACCCGAGGCACTGGGTGCGGCGTATGTCGACGCCGAACAATCATTAGTGCCTGAGTTACTTGCGGGTGCTGCTGAGCGTGATCTACCTGTCGTTTACCTTCCTCGTGGACGTGGTGACGAGGAGTATGCAGAGTCATATGATGAGACGCAGGTGTATGCTCCTGATAGCGCGTTGAATGGACTACAACTCGCTTGGCATGCGAAGTGTATGCTCACGGGTTCGGGGACAATGGCACGCGAGGCGGCATGTATGGAGAAGCCTGCTGTTTCGTTCTTCCCGAACACGTTGTTGTCCGTCGATCAAGAGATGGTAACCGAGGATCGGATATTCCATTCTCGTGATCCAAGTGCAATCCTCGAGTATATTGATTCACTGAGTGAGCAGGATATTTCGCCGGATCGTACCCGATCAGAGGAAGTCAGACAGGAAGTTGTTGAGACTGTCTCGAATATTATTCATGAACAAATCGACCACTGAGGACGGAATAGTGTCGTCCCCCGGAACCATATGCGATCTGTGTTTAGAGTGGGCCGCGGAACGAGATTATGCAGGGTATGATCCTTATGATGGTTTGAATAGTCCGTTAATCGACTCTCTTGCGACAAACTGGCTAACGAGATTGATTGGAATGCACACAGTAAACAAAGCGCCAATCAACCTTCGACCGCTGCTCGGAGTACCAGCGGAACGGAATCCGAAAGGGATCGCTCTTTTCGCGATGACATATCTGAATCGGTACCGTGAAACAGAACGGTTAGCTGATAAAGAACGAGCAGCGACTCTGCTTCGGTGGCTCGATACTAACCGGTCACAAGCGTACGATCAGGCTGCTTGGGGATACAATTTCGACTGGCAGAATGCGCGTAAATTCTATCTTCCGGCCTATCACCCGTCGATAGTTGTGACTGTTTTCGGTGGCCGGGCGTTTCTCGAATACTACGAAACAACTGGTGAGCAGTGGGCTTTAGAGACGGCGCAGTCGGCTGCTTCGTTTATTCAGGAGAATATCAATCGTGAGATTGTAAACGGATTTGATGTGTTTGCATATACACCACATGATTCATTCATACTTATAAATACGAATGCACTTGCTGCTGGCTTCTTTTATCAGCTTTCTGCTCATACGGATTCCTCGGAACTCTTCGATCGGGCTGCTCATCTTTTCGAATTCGTTGTCGATGCGCAGGCCGACAGCGGTGGCTGGTACTACTCAATGCCTGCTAATGAGTCACACCTAAGCCACGATAACTTCCATACAGGGTTTGTTTTGGAAAGTCTCTATGGGTATGCGATGGACCAATCAGTCGATCATCCGACACGGAAATCGTATCGGAACGGGATGGAATTCTACCGGAACAATCTCTTCGATGAAGATGGTGCGCCACGGTTTGAGGCTGACAAGCGTTATCCGTATGACGCTCATGCTGCCGCACAAGCAATACTCACATTTGCTCAACGTGGCACTCATAAGGATTGTGAAATGGCACAGTTAGTGTACCAATGGTCAGTAGCGAATCTGCTTGATGAAGACGGATACTTTTATCGACGTATCGGTCGAGTGCTCTCTGACAAGACACCGTATATGCGGTGGAGTCAGGCCTGGATGTGCCGTGCAGTATCGGAATTCAGTTTACAAGTTCCAGAAGACGATTGATCGGTATATTTTCGATCTCCCCATGACCGGTGTCCGTATTGTACGGATTTATGAATAGCCCACGTTCCGGATGTGCTGCGAGAAATATGTAGGTGTTTGTATTGATGAAGCTAGCTAATGGCGGTGAAGAGTGATCGTGTTCAACGAGTGTTGTCCACGTTTTGAATCCATCTACACTTGAGCTGTGAAGGACGTGAGCAGAGTGTTCTGGTGTCGTCGCAGGTTCTATTGCTGTTGAGAAAAACACGTGCTGCTCTCCATCTATATTCCTTGTCGCAGAGAAATAAACAGGGCTTGACACAGTATGTAACGTCTCTACAGACGGATTCTCTGTTCCGATCTGATCCCGATCAATTTTCACAATTCGGTTTTCTTCTACGTACGGACAATCCATTCCCCAGAGTACAGCATTCGGGGTAAACACGAGATCAACGGCTCGCCACAGTTGACTTCCGGTACCGACAATATCGAGACCAGTATCAGTTACACGAGCGATCATCGATTCCTCATCAGAGTCACCAGTCGTAATCCAGCGGTCTCCAGTGAACGGGTCGACCGTTACTGCGTGAATGTGACGCGCGTCCGGTATCGCAATCGTGGTCCAACTATCTCCACCGTCAGCACTCTCAAGCAGACGCGGTTCTGTCGATCCGTTCAACGGATACTCTCCAAGGAGCAACGTCTCATCGGTTGCATAGAATCCTGTCGGCAGTATTCCCATTGGTCCGGATGACGGAGGGAGTTGATGAATTGTATCCCATGTTTCGCCAGCGTCTTTACTTCGGAAGACGGACCGACCACGGCTCCCGTATATTTGATTCGTGTCGACCGGCCAGATGTTTACTGTTGGAAACGAACCGAATAGTCGCGTCAGAACGGCCTTCGTCAGGCAGTTCGTCTGAAGGAACCGCTGAAATGACTGTTCTTGGGGTACTGTACTTGGAAGCCGACTGCACTGCCGAAAGTCGAGGTGATTCTGTTCAGTGTATAGGCTTCGACATCCGGATACGTAGACGGCTCCCTCACGGATCCCCTCAAGTTTCACAGAGACCAGCACTCACGTCGGGGGTTAAATGGTTCCGATACCGATAGTCGACTACGTACTTTACAGTATGAAGATCCAAGTGACAACATATATTATAATGTCTGTTTAACGCGAACACAATGGTAGACACCCCAAACGTCCTCTTTCTCGTCCTCGACTCTATGCGGACTGATAGAGTCTCGTGTTATGGGCATGATCGGGAGACGACACCAAACCTCGATGAGTTCGCATCTCGTGCGACCCGTTATACAAACGCTTATACACCCGCGCCCTGGACCCTGCCAACTCATACATCACTTTTTACTGGTCTCTTCCCATCTGAGCATGGAATTACGAACGCCTTCCCTGACAGCAACCTCCGACTCTCAGAAGAGATTCCAACACTTGCAGAGAAGCTTCGCAGTGACGGCTACCAAACTGCAGGCTTCTCAAACAACCCTTGGGTTGGGAAGACATCCGGACTCGATAGGGGATTTGACGATTACGTCGAGTGGAACCTAGAGATTAGTGAGGGGGGGACTCCGTCCATACACTCTCAAACTGACCGTCTCGTCTCACGGTTCCACTCACTGGTCGGTCACGCTGCTCGACAACCGGTTTACGCGCTCAAGCGTCCATTCTTTACTGATTCATTAACGCGGCGAGCATCCTCGTGGATCGAGTCGGCGTCGACAAACGACCAGCCGTGGTTCTGCTTCATGAACCTCATGGAGGCCCACAGTCCGTACTTCCCTCGCAAGTGGGCGTTCAGTGAGTTAGAGTTAGAGACGCCAGGACCTATCGAACCCCGTGTGCTGAATACGAAGCTGTTAGCCTACGTTATGGGGAAAGCCGATCTCGACACAGAGACCCGTGACCGTGTGATGGAGTTCTACGACGCGAGCCTTCGCTATCAGGATCGAAAGGTGGCCGAGCTGCTGGCACTACTTCGAGAGAATAACGTCTTTGAGGATACTGTGATCGTTATTTGTTCTGACCACGGGAAGACACTCGGTGGGTTCGACCGCACGGGAAGCCCTCCTCATTACCTTCGTGACATCAACACGCGTGTTCCACTCATCGTCAAGGCACCTGGGCAGGACGACGGCGAGATCGTCGACAGGCCAACTGAACTTGTTTCGACCCACGAGTATGTCTTGGACGGTGCATCACAGCCGCTTGGTGAATACCAGCCGGATCCTGACCATGCGCTGTTTGAGGATTATATTCCACACACCGGTCGACAGACACCTGATGAAGAAATTACTTGTTGGCAGGGGATCGGGACTACAAATGGAAAGTTTGTTCAGAGTGACACCGGAAAATCTTATTTATTTAAGGGCCGAGGATTTAATGAAAGGACTGTTGATGAGGTAGCCGAGTCAGAACTAGTTAAGACGCTTTCCAGTCGTCTTGATAAGCTTAATACAACCGTCAACAGTGATGAAAGCGGTCAAATGGACGATCTTGAAAAAGATGTACAAGCGCAGCTCAAAGACTTGGGATATATGAAATAAAGTGATTACTGTTTAGTTGTATATTGAACAATTTCTTCCCAGTCCTGTTGAGCATTCATATAAGAAAATGATTGTCCAACTGAAACTGCATTTTTGCTGATATTCTCTCGAAGATTGTCGTCCGTAAGAAGTCGTTCCATCGCGTCTGCGAATGATTCAGAGTTGTGTTCTTCTACAAGCAATGCGTTTCGCTCATGGTCAGCAATGTCGGGAATGTTGCCTACGTATGGAGCCACGCAAGCAAGTCCCATTGCCATTGATTCTATTAAAGATAGTCCTAATGCCTCTCGTTTAGAAGTTAGTACGAACGTTTGTGACTTAGCATAGTATTCTGATGGTTCTTTGACCCAGCCAGGATGATCAATTTGGCTGCTGAGTTCTTTCGATTGTATTATTTTTTTCATTTTTTCTTCCAGCTTACCGTCGCCGAGTATGACAGCACGTACATCATATCCTCGTGTCTGCAATTTACTGATAGCATTAATAAACAACACTGGGTCTTTTTCAACCGATAGCCGACCTGCCCAGACAAAATCGTACACTACATCGGTATTTGATTTTGGCTGATAAACATCAGTATCAATTCCGTTAGTAAGTATAAATATCTTCTCTGGACCAACATTATATCTGATCAGTTGGTCACGGTGTTCACTACCCAAAACCGAGATAGAATCAAACTGTCGGAACGCGTTCTGCGGCAACTTTCCGTACCAAGCGCGAGCATGAACGTCGAGATCTGCACCCAATATTCCAAGATGTGTGGGCACTCGAGCTAATTTTCCGATTACGATTGTATATAATCCATATGGAAATAGGGATAATGAAATAATAATGTCATAGTCGTTTCGGAATGATTCAATTAATCCAACGAAAAACATTAATAATATCCCAAAATATCTAAATCCATATGAGGGGACTACTTTGTATGATAAGTCCACGTCTTTGTTGGGTGTAAGGCACACCATCGTAACTTTATCACCAACGGGTCTAAGCGGTCCGAAGTGACGCTCTATTTTATCTATGTTTGTGTGTTCTGAAATAATTAGTATGTTTTCACTCACAAAGCTTAATAACTTTCGTCTTAAAAAAATATTATTGTTTCACTCGGTCGTTGAATACACTCTTTACGAGAGCAGAAAGCTTGTGAACATATGGGACCAACAACAGCGGTGACATTTTTGTCTGACAGTAGCTCGGGTTACGGCATCATAGATAACACTACAACCGACGAATAACGTTATTATGTACGCTATATGATTGAAATCGTAAATTCGGCTGTCAGGCGCTCGATCAGATTCACCGTGTGAGTGCAATCTTGATTCGGTGCGATCCGAGAAATCGCTCTTCTGTGTGTTGCCTACAGTTCACACATACACATTTAATTGGATGTCATGGTATTCACATTGTTACACTGAGTTCGATAAGAACCTATTTTATTATCACCGCTATGGTATATCTTTGAGGAGTATACGCAATTGAGTGGTATTTTGGGTAGAGGTCCATATCCTCGAACTGGGTTATTTATGCTAAGGTAATACGACGATTGTAAAGTACGCGTGTACGGACGCTCCATTATATAAACCGATTCACTGGTTGCAAGTTCACCATCGGGTGTAAAAGATAGCGTTGATGCTTCTCCTCCGAAGTGATTTTGAACCACAATTGCACTCAAATGGTCGCTCTCAACACTATTGTTTTTATTAGCTGCCCACTGAAACATTTGATAATCTGTTTCGGAGATAGCAAACTGCTGGGCGCCAGGTGCTTCTGATTGTATTGGGTCATCAATTGACCCCATATAACTCGTTCCCATAACTCCTGCAAAAACAGTCAAGAACAAGACGATGGTGACTGCCATAACTTGTTTGTTGTCCGATAGTAAATTTGCTAGATTGACAAGGCCGATCGCTGCCGGTAGAGCAAAAACGAAGAACATGAACAGAAACCAGCGTTGTGGCTGAAAAAAGCGGAACCCAACGAGTGGTCCAGCAAACGTAATGGCTAGTCCTGTCCACATTGTGATTCCGATTGCGAGCGAATGCTGCTTCCTGATGTTAACCCGAAGCAGAATGATTGTTCCGTAGCTTGCAAATATAAAAAAGATCCCGCCGCCAATAATATGTGGAATCGTCAACGCGTCGGCCCCGGTAAGCCAAAAATCCGAAACCATAATTGGCCCATTACTTTCTCCATATGACAGGTTTACTAAACGTAGTATGATGTCTGCGGCCGCTACAGCGACGAAAGATTCATCTGATCCAAACGGCCCGCGGTAGTATGTAAATGTCCAAACAGTTGCGGTTATAAACCAAATTAAAACGATAAAGTTCCACATTTTCGGTAGGCTTTGCTCTTGTATACGATGCGTATCAACGCTAGAGCGACACAATAGATACAATGATACGATGACTAACGACACAAATGTTGTCAAATGATGCATGAAAATGAGGGCGATAAAGATCGGAACAAGTGCTAACAACAGTTTAGTGTCTGAGCTGTGGTTACCCGCGCCGCGGAGCTGTCTGTAGTATCTTATACTTGCATAAAAAAGCATACTGAAAAATATGATCCCGAGTGTCGTCGGCTGCGGTGTCACTGACCACCCAACCGCATAATCTGATGTGAGATACAGAAATGCAGCAATAAAACCGTACTGCTTGACTCCGAACTCTCGACCAAGTTCAAAAGCTATGATGCCTGGGATGACGACACATGGAATCGTGATCACAAGAAAGCCAACTGTTGTTGAGGTGAACTGAGTAAATAAGGCTCCCAGAGCAATCAAGACATGGAATACTGGCGCATAAAAGTAGCGGGGATTATCTGAGTGTCCGAGCGGTTCCAACCCACCTGTTTCGGCGATAAGCATTCCCATACGCATATGATACAACGAGTCATTTCCGAGAGGGATGGGTGAGGATGCAACCATCGTTGCTCGGTGCGTGATAGCTGCCAACAGAAGCAAAGCTAAACTTACTTCCGGTTGGTTGGTGAATAGTGATATCACAGCAATGCAGTACAGGAGCAGAGTCAATACTAACACAACTGGTATCCTATTAAAATCACTGGCGTAGAATATGGCGACGAGGCTGATAAACGTGAACACGAATAGGATAACTACCGGTTTCGCAGCGAGGCGAATGTCGGGCAACTGAATTTTATTACAGTCTAAAGACGCGTAATATATTATTCCTGTGAGCACGCTAGCAAGTGGATAGACGACTGCAAACGGATTTTCTATCTCTGTTGATAACAGAAGACCGACTAAGCCACCAAAAAAAAGAACTGCTGCAAGAATCGTCTCAACATGACGTTGTATAATGAACTGCATCTATTTTGGTTCAATAAAAATAGGGTAACGAATATAAAGCTATACTTTTAATTGTCGACGGTGTCCGAGTTACTTGGGATTGGTGTCATTTAAAAATGGAGTCTATATTTTCTCTAGCGCATCTTTTTAATATATAAAATAATAAAGCAAATTCATGTACCCAAACCACATTCTGCCCAAACGAAGTATTAATTATCTTTGGAGAGCATCTCTTCTTACAATATCGGAACCAGTAGTTGGTGATTCATTATTTATTCCGCTCACACAATTTCGCAAACAGATTCAAAAATACCGGTACACTGCGCCTGCACAGCCATTCAAATGTATTGAAGTCACTCCATCTAAAATTTCTCGATGGAATCAAGGTGTACTAAAAGGGTGGGGCCTCGGACAGATCCGTGGCGGTGACTGGGATACAAATAATTTTTCTTGTTTGATTGAGGAGAATCCTATCCGGCGTGGTTTGCGACAACGGTTCATACAGAATAGAGCCTGGGATGATACAATATACGTTGAACATGCTACTAAACATATCCTTGAAAATGGATCTTTCTGGGGATACCAGAATATATCTGAGTTCAAAAAAGAGCGGTGTGCGTACGTAGACGAACTATATGAATCTATTCGTGAACAGGGCTACAATTCTAATTCATCCCATGATGTTCCGGATACAGATATTCGTCAAAAAACACAAAAATCACGCCATCAACTTGAACCACTAGTTTCTATTGGTCGGAACGGTGATGTTTTCTACGTAGATGGTATTCATCGGTTCACCATCGCTGAGATTCTTGATATAAATATACCAGTCAACGTGCTCGCTCGACATCGCCAGTGGCAAGAGATACGCGATCAGGTTGCTACTGCGGAAACAGTCGGTGAACTCAACAAAAATATACGACCTCATCTTGCCCATCCTGATTTAGATAACATTAAAAAATAATACCTCTGACAACTAGAATTTATCTGAATTTCTATGTAAAATATCGCAAAGGAGACGATTGTCCGAGAGGGGAGATCACGGCTTTGGTTGCTAATGGCTATAATTGAGTGATGTGTTTTGATGTACGTTGTCGATTACTAATGTAGCAAATGAGCGATTAAACGAACATTGATTTAATATGACTGGTTTCAATTAGGCCAAGCAAATATGATAGAACTGTCCAAACAATAACTCCTGTGCCGATTGGCAGTATAAGCGCAAGCCAGCCTGTAACATATAATTGAATTATAGATACGACAACTGCCATTACTCCTGTAACAACTATAACTTTTCCTACTCTTTTTAACAAAAACCGAATTCGAAGATTAAATTCTGTGTGAGCAATATAGATATTGGCAAATGTATACACTGAGTACGTGATTGCGGTGGCTATTGCTGCACCAACAACACCAATTCTAGGAATTAGTAGAACGTTGAATCCGACATTTGCAACGGATGTAATAATTTTTATAATCGCCCGCTCACGAGCTCGACCTAAAAAATCTAGTCCGTTAGTAGTGACTTGTGTAATTGCTTGAAGAACAATGTACACACACAATATTTGTAGGACCACGACAGCACCGCTATATTCTTGACCGAATATCAATTCAATGAATGGTTGGGCAACAAGCACTAAGCCGACAGCTGCAGGCACGTAAAGTACGAGTGAGTAAACTAATGCAGTTTCATATAAGCGTGCTGCACGATCTATGTTTCCACTCGCTTTTTCAGCGCTATATGTGGGTGACAATGTAAATCCTAGTGCCTGGACCGGTTTTTCTACAAAATCAACGATTTGTTTCCCAAGAACATAATAACTCACGTGTAATGGTGTGAGAAAAAAACCGACGAGTATTGTGTCAACGCGTTTATCTAAAACGTTTGCAGTGCTTGTGGTAGTCAATGGAACAGCATATTCTGCAATCCTCCGCTGGAGGCCTGTCTCTATTGGTTCTTGTTCAAGATCACGGAAATAATGAATATATATGAGTATGAAACCTATTCCTGCTGCAAGAGCGTATCCAATTACATAACCGGCTAAAGCACCTAGGACACCGTAACCAAGTATGACAAATCCAATAGCGAACAGAAGACGTGTCACACGATCTGTCGCTTGTACTGCAGCAGAGTATTTGATGCTCTCAAAGCCCTGTAATATATACCGAGAGTACTTAAATAGTACACTAAACAAAACATAAACTGTTCCAAGGAGAAGTAATGGGGCTAAGTTGCTTTCACCAATAAGAATTGCAATTTGTTTGTGGGTTAGCGCTAACCCTGCTATTACGATGGTAATTGTCGCTAAGTTCAACAAAATTGACCCGCGGAGAATGTGATAGAGTTGAGAGGGATCACGCTCTTTATATTCTGAAACGTACCGCGCAGCAGATTTACCGATCCCAAGTTTTGCTACAAGCTCAATGACTCCTAAAACTGAGATCGCTAAAAAAAGTAGGCCATAGTCATCTGCAGTGAGTAACTGAGTGAGAGCGACAATTAATGCTGCCCCCGTTAGTGCGACGATTATTTGTGCTATAAATTCGGCTCCGAAACGTGATAATAAATTAGACGACTGATTCACTCACTGAGTGTGAAGGTCTAGTGAGCATTATACATTAGCATCTCTATTTACTAAAAAACATTTTCACCTTTGATAAATGGTTGCGGTTGGTGGGTGTGGGGGTGACGAGTGTCTTAACGCGTTATGATATGCGTTCAGCATCTCAATCAACACCGAGCACACGACTTTCAGAGAGTAATGTCGGACACACTCACGCCGATATCTGGAAAGTGGCCGAACTGATTGGCTACATACCAAGTCGCGATATCCGTGATGGTGTCAGTGAATTCATCAACTGGTACGAACAGAACACGAGTGATACGAGTCGTTGGTGATCAACTGAACGTAGCGATACACCCCACACCCCGTCGACCATCCCACAACCAAAGAGACCAAACACCAACCCCAACAATCTAACGCAGAGTAGTTATCCAACCGTAGCGACTACCACGACACAAACGGATGCTCCCCCACGAACATTTCGTCGTCGCCTTCCTGCCGGTCTTCGCGTACGTCGCGCTCCGTGATCGACAGCTTATGTCACTACAGTTGACCGCCATCGTCTTCGTCGGCAGTCAGTTTCCAGACCTCATTGACAAACCACTGGCCCACCAGTTCGGGCTCATTCCGAGCGGACGAGTCTTCATGCATTCGCTCCCGATCGCTATCCCATTCCTCCTCATCGTCGCTATGTATGGCTGGCAAACCGACCGGAACCGATTGAGCGGCGCGTTCATCTTCGCCTATCTTTCGCACCTGGTCGTCGACCACTACACACGCTTGTTCGGCCCAGATCCACACATCCCTGCACAACTACTGTGGCCACTCTTTTCAGTACCCACACAGACCCATCCCCCACACTGGGCTGGCCCTGATGGCATCAACATCGTCCTCTGGACGCTTTTTTCGGCTGTCGTGCTCTCAGGTACTGCCTACTTCGTTGCTCAAGATGTACGAATACAA
>LKMJ01005167.1_pt1 | contig 12305 bp, 12 predicted proteins | sample 643391 | NCBI WGS metagenome assembly LKMJ01 (sample SAMN04112250, study PRJNA286221) | soda lake metagenome | biome: soda lake; feature: Kulunda Steppe; material: water; isolation source: sample PL-Br10 brine of Picturesque Lake | place: Russia: Kulunda steppe | collected 2010-07
GCATCTCCTGGCGTGCCATCACCGGACATAAGCTACGTTCATCGCTGACAACTATTGGAATCGTCATCGGAATCGCCGCGGTCATCGTGTTCATGGTCCTCGGCGGCGGGTTCGAGGCCGATGTTATCGGTGACTTCGAGGACGAGGAAGATTCCTCGATGCAGATCGTAACTACCACAGACGCGGACATCGGTCAAGGATTCGCTCAGAGCAACATCTACACCGAAACCGATGTGGAAACTATCGAGAGTATCGACGGGGTCGACTGGGTTGCTCGTGATGGGGATTTACCTGCAGTCCAGCTCTCACATGACGATGAGACAGTTACTGGTGGTGGTGGCATGGGAACGTTCAGTGTGAGCGCCAGTCAGCCCGACCGTTTCGAGACCGACCTCTTCGAACTAGTCGAGGGCGAGTCCTTCGAGGAAGGGACCATGGACGAAGCAGTCGTCAACGAGGAGCTGGTCGACCTCTATGACGGTAACGTCGACGTTGGTGAAGAGCTCGAAATTGGGTTCGAAGACGGAACCGAGCGGACAGTAACAGTCACAGGTATTGTCGACGACGACACCGGTGAAGGAATCCCGCCACGAGTTCATGTCGACCTCGAGTACTACCAGACGACGATTGAAACACCGCGAGGGACCCAGGAACGGGCGTATCCGTTCCTCCTCGCAAATGCGGAGAGCTTCGACGAAGTAGACGAAGTCCGTGACGAAATCCAGGAGTACCTCGATACCGAATCGGACGCTCGGGAGCTGAAGGGTGAGGACCACACCATCGATGTACAGACTGTGGATGACGCGGTGGAACAGTTCCAGGATATCATCAACGAGATTGCGGTGCTACTCGGCGGTATCGCTGCTATCTCACTGGTGGTCGGGTCGATTGGCATCGCCAACATCATGATAGTGAGCGTCACGGAGCGAACGCGTGAAATCGGCATCATGAAGGCTGTCGGTGCTCGCAAGCGGGACATTCTCCAGCTGTTCATGGTCGAATCGGTTATCATCGGCACGATTGGGGCAGTGCTGGGTGTGCTCGTCGGTCTCGGAATCGGTTATCTCGGGGTGATACTTATCGGGTGGCCGATGGCGTACCCGATAGACTGGATTCTCCTCGCTGTCGTCGTCGGCGTCGTCGTCGGGGTTATCTCGGGGCTGTACCCCGCCTGGCGTGCCGCGAAAACTGACCCGATAGAAGCGCTCCGCCGGGAGTAAGGACGCCACGCTTATCTCTGGGAAGGACCAATTACTTCGTATGCCGGAAGAAGTCCTGTTCAAATCTGAGAGTCGGATGGACCGTGGAGAGATAGCGTCATACCTTCGAACGGTGGCCGATAATCTAGACGGGGACGAGAATATCACACTGAAAGCAGGGGATGAATCGGTCACCCTCGACCCACCTACCCGGCCGACCTTCGAGGTCAAGGCCGAGCGAGAAGGACCAGAAGGAGGCCCATACGAACGGAGTATCGAGTTCGAGCTGGAGTGGGACGAACACGACGAGGGGGAGAATGGCAGTCTCGAAATAGAGTAACTGTCGGCGGTCACCCGTCGACTGCACAGTTGTTCGGGCCGAGTTCGAGTTCGAAAGCGACCTCGCTCGTAACCGATTCCTGGCCGAGGTTGACGGCGATGATTCGCTCGAAGTTGTTGGGTCGCGGCGGTAACTCCGCCACGATGCGCTCGATGAACGCATCGCGGCTTTCCTCGAAAGCCGTGAGTCCGTGTCGCAGGGAGCCGAGCGATGCCGTGAAGCTTCCATCGCGTTCGAGAGTCGTCGACGGGCCAACGTGACCCGGAGCGATTCTCGTGTCATCGGGGTAGCTCTCGATACTCCGTAACGTCTCCCAGAGCGTCCCCGCTGCGTTCCTGGCTGCAGCCTCGTCCTCGAGGTCGGGGCGCGCAACGCTGTCGAGAAACAGGGTGTCGCCGGTCATGAGGACATCTCCACAGCGGAACCCAGTCATCTCGGTCGTGTGCCCCGGCAACTCGACAGCCTCGATGTCCGTGTTCCCCAGCGACAACCTGTCCCCGTCTTCGACGAGAGAGGCGTCGAACGCAAGACCCCGATCGACGGCCCCCTCTGGCAGGATGGGTTGCGTATCGCTCGATTCAGCAACAGCTCTAACGCCGCTAACGTGGTCGGCGTGAACGTGCGTATCGACTGCATACCGGAGTGTTGCGTCCCGTTCGCGCGCTTCGCGGGCGTACTCGCCGGCAAACGCGCGGAGCGGGTCGATAACTGCGGCTTCGCCGTCGGCGACGAGAAGATACGCGAGACAACCACTGGATGGTCGGTGGTACTGGACAACATCGACAGCATCGTGGCTTTGCACTTGCCGTGGCTCGTACAGCGTTGCCCATCCTTCCATGCCCTCTTCGAGTGCAAGAACGTCCCACCCCTCGCGTGCGAGGAACTGTCCAACGTACAGGCTGGATAACCCCTTTGCACAGCAGGTGACGAGCGGTTCGTCGGGAACGCCGTCCGGAACGTGCTCGGCTGGCTGTTCGCCGGTTTCATCGAGGAACTCGGTGAATGGGACGTTACAGAGCGTCAGATTCGGGTGGGTAAGCTTCCACTGTTCGAAATCCTCTTCTCGACGAGTATCCAGTAGCGTCCAGTTCTCCCCGTCGTCGAGCCGGCGTTTGAACGCCGTTGGGGAGAGCGTCTGGACGGACACCGCAATCTGTGGGAACGAGACTGCCATACACATGGCATGGGCCGTTCGCTCCAAGAATGTTCCTCATTCCGCCTCGGAATAATATTTGTTTTGACAGTGCCGTGTTCAGTACGGACCTCGCACGGAGAGAAGACGCCTCCTGAGACTCACCGCAGTGGCAGTCTCTGGGACTGGGTACACTTGGTCCGAGAATCACTGCGATGGCACTGGATTTGTCTCCATGGTCTCACTGTGCCTTCTCGTCGGCCCCGCCTGGCACGAGCGGGAGCGTTGACGACTCACCCAGTGTGTGAGTAGGCCATAAAATTCCAGACCTCGTGGAGCTCTTCGGGGCAGTTTGTCCCCTCGTACGGTGGTGTGTACTCGAACCCGACATCTTCGTACAGCTGCTGTGCACTCTCATGATACGGAGCGACGCCAAGCCGAAGCGTGTCGAACCCGTCGCTAGCTGTTTCTTCGAGTACGTTCCGCACGAGCTGTCTTCCGACACCCCGGCCCCTGTACTCCGGAGAGACGTACAGACGTTTCACCTCAGCTGTCGTTTCGTCCAGTTGCTTCAGCTGTACCGTTCCGAGGACATCGTCATCGTTGTCGACCGCGAGAAACAGCGGCTCGTCGAGAGTTGCTGTCGCAAGCCGGTCGATGTCTCTGGCGACAATCTCATCGACGGGTGCGCCAAAGTCCTCGGTACTGAACCACTCTTCACCCTGTTGGTTTGCCGCTGAGTGGTACGTTTCGAGCAGTTCTCGAACGTCGTTTTCGTTGCCAGTCAAAGAAACGCGAACAGTAGAAATATTCATCTCAGTCACCTGTTGATGTGCGCAACGACAAGTCGACACCGATTTCCAGCCCAGGGTTGCAGGCCCTACTCGGCGTCGTGAAGGTGCTCACCACGGTGGAGCCGTCGGGCGATGTCGAACGTCTGCTCCGAGGAGCGACGCGTCGGGAAGTGAGCGGACATATAGCGGGCTGTCGCGACGAGTGGAAGGCGCTCTCCGAGCTCGCTATCGGCTCGTTCGTACCTCCTGACGGCGGCTTCGACGTTCTGGAGCGTGTGGAACTGGGGCTCCTCGCGAAGCAGCCCTTTTCCGAGGGTCTGGATGAGCGCTTTCGGGTCGCCACCAGCTTCGAAGTGCTCAGCGACGAGACGCCCGGATTCGTCGACCTGGTCCTGCTGATCAAACGCTTCGAGCAGCGCTTCTCGAAGTGCTGCTGGTTTCTGGCTGGTGGACTCCGGCTCGGGTATCGGCGTCGCGGGTTCGTTGAGGAACCGGCCCAGGTAGACGCTGATTGCTCCGTCGAACGCTGGTCGGTAGGCCACAACTGAGTCGGTCCTGCGTGCCAGTTCGTGTGCGGCGTTCGCGTAGCTGAACGTGTGGTGGACCGTATTCCAGTCGTTGAACTCGTTGCTCGTTCCGAACTGGGCTACCCGACAGGTCGCAGCTCTTGCCACGGCATCGGTCAGCTGCTCGGCTGTTGCCCCTGCGCTGATGGCGTCTCGGAGACTGTCGACGATGGCCTCAGGGTCGTCCGAAAGGACGATGTCGACGAACTCGTCGGGTTGCTCCCAGCGTTGGCCTTCGCCAGCGGCAACGAGTTCGGGGAGCGCGTCGTGCGCGTCGAACACCAGACTGGCAACGTCGACCGGCTGTCGCCAGGCGGAGCGCTCTTCTGCTCTGTCCGCATCGGTGAGCGTCTGAACAGCGGAGCCGAATACGTCAGGAGCTTTTTCCCAGCCGACGTGGTCGAGCGTTTCACACGCCTTGTTCAGGAAATCGAGCGTGTGGCTGCGGTTCATGTACAGGTGGTCCGTCGCCGCCGCGACGAGAATCTCGACGACATCTTCGGGTGGCAGGATGGCGGCGGCAGTCCGAATACACCGCTCTGCTCCGTCACTGTCTCTCACCTCGCAGTTCTCACGGAACCACGATTTCAAACGCTCTTTGGTCAACTCATCGTTGTCGAGGGCGTACTGGTCGAAGCGTGCAGGTGAGCCGGCCACGTTATCAGCGACCTCGCGTGTACCGACGTACATCGCGCGTAGCTTCTCGTCGTGGTCGACCCAGTCGTAGAGGTTCGCCATCGCACCCAGTGTCGTCAGACCGCGCCCCCAGCCCATCTCCCGATAGTTGATACCGAACTCCAGTGTCGTCGAAAGGGGTGTCGTGAACCCCTCGCCGTGGTTGTCGAGGTTGATGATTGACTTCGCCATCACGAGCGAGATGTTCTCGCTCAACCCGTCAACGAGACGGTTTCGCCAGTACGTTTCAGCCGGAACGTCGGGGTCGGGATGAGGGTCAACGTACACGTTTCCGTCGCGAACGTCGGACGGATAGGTCTGTACGTCGTCTGCCCAGATGTCGAACGTGTCTCCGCAAGCCAGTTCGAACCGGGCGTGATGCCAGTGACAGGTCAGGATGCCGTCGTCGACGGTTCCTTTCGACAGGGGAAACCCCATGTGTGGACACCGATTGTCCACGGCATACACGCCGTCTTCGTGATAGAACAGGACAATCGACTGTCCCTGAACTGAGACCTGCTGGCGACCGTCCGATTCGAGTGAATCCAGGTCAGCTACCCGAACAGAGTTGCTCGAAGCCATGGCTATCGAGTCGCCGGGTAGCCGTGTAAATCTTTGCTGAAATGCAGTACTGAAATCTCTCTGTCAGGAGTGGGGAGGGCTTGGCTGACGGTGCGGTATGACAGCTGACTCGCAGACCGGTATTCGACTCCGAGAATACTTTAGGGAGACCGTCGAACCACCGCCATGACCAATCGGCACAGGTTGACGAGCATCGAAGCGGTCGAAGAGGATGGCGGCTGGCTGTTCACCGTCCGTGACGAGGACGACAGGAATCAGGAGGTCGTACTCGTCCCCTGTCAGGAGGGCGAAACGCGGGTCAGTGCCTGGGTCAACAGCTGTACTCACGAGGACCAGGCTCTCCATCGAGAGGATATCGGCGTCGTTATGCGTGATGGCGGCATCGTCTGTCCGAAACACGGCTCCGTCTTCGATGCCTGCTCTGGCGACTGTGCAAACGGACCCGCAGCCGAGACGACGCTGCCGGATGTCGATATCGCTGTCGAGGACGGACACGTGTATCTCACTGACGAGAACGTCGACTTTCTCTGGGCCGGTGGGGACACTGACGAGGATGACGACGACTCGCCCAGCTCAACGTCACATCTTCGGTTCTGAGACAGCGACCGATTTACTGGTTGCCTGTCTGAGTCGTCTATCCTGGAGTCTCCGGGCGAGCCGAAGGGAGTGCCTTTTGTATGAGAATAAAGTAATGGCAGGTAACGAATGAGCGAGGACTTCTACGAGATACTTGGCGTGTCGCGGGACGCCTCTGAAGAAGAGATAGAGAAGGCATACCGCGAGGCAGTACGGGAGTATCATCCTGACGTGAGCGACGACCCTGACGCCGAGGAGAAGTTCAAGAAGGCGAAGAAAGCCAAGGAGGTGTTGACAGACGACGAGAAGCGCCGACAGTACGACCAGATGGGCCACGACCGGTTCTCCCAGGCCGAGAAACGAGGGGGGACTGGCGGCCGTCGTCAGGGTGGAGACCCCTTCGGTGGTGGCGGATTCAACGATATGCAGGACATCTTCGACCAGTTCTTCGGTGGTGGTGGTCGGTCACGGAGCCGTCCACAGAGCGGTCGTGACCTCAAAACCGCCCTCGAAATCGACCTCGAAACCGCCTACCACGGAGCCGAAAAGGAGTTGACTGTCGCCCGTCCCGAAACGTGTGAGGATTGTGACGGACGGGGACATCCACCCGGGACTGGGTCACGCACCTGCCCGGAGTGTAACGGACAGGGACAGGTCACACAGGTTCGGGAGACGGCGTTCGGGCGGATGCAACAGCGCGCCCCCTGTCGGCGTTGTGAAGGGGAGGGGACGCTGTACGATGAGAGCTGCTCGACCTGTCGAGGTGACGGAATCGTTCAGAACGAGGCGACCCTCCAGGTCGAGATTCCGCCCGGGATTCGCGACGGACAGACGCTACGGATGGACGGTGAGGGCGCACCGGGAGAGCGCGGTGCCCCGAACGGAGACCTGCTCGTCGAACTATCCATACGTGACCATCCGGAGTTCGAACGCGAGGGGGACGACCTCAAGACACGCAAACCGATTTCGTTCCCGCAGGCAGTTTTCGGCGATAGCATCGAGGTCGAAACGTTGGATGGCGCGGTCGAGTTCGACCTCGAGGCCGGCACCCAGAGCGGCGAGACCTTCCGGATGAAAGGGAAGGGGATGCCACGTCTTCAGCGACGTGGAAACGGCGACCTCTACGTGCAGGTCCAGGTCGTCACGCCCGAGAGCCTGAACGCCGAACAGCGCGAAGCGCTCGAACAGTTCGCCGAGGCCGGTGGGGAGAATATCGAGGTCGACAAGGGCTTTTTCGACCGCCTCAAAAGTAGCTTCTGAGATGGTCGCTACTGAAACCGACGAGTTCGACACCCTCAAAGACCTCGTTGCGGCGGGACGGAAACGCGACGGAACGGCTCTCGATATCGTCCGCCGCCCGGCACCGTATAGCTACCACGATTTCTGTACGAACGTCTGGAAAGCCGCCAACCTGCTGGGCCACTACGGGGTGCATGCGGTCGGCGAGATGGCTGTCGAACTCGGCCCAAAATCTACAGAGTCACCTCAGTCGGGTAATTCCAGTATAGACGCGTCCGAACCGCTGCTTGCTGTTCTCGGTGGGTCGATACTCGGAAGTACCGTCGACCTGACCCCAACGGAACCAGTCGACGGCCCTGTTCTGGTCGCGCCAGCACACGGGATGTTGGAGGTGACTCCCAGTTGTTCACGCCTCGCCTATGGTGGGCCACCGACTGACCCCGACGTTTCACATTTTGAGCGTGCCGTCTGGAGCGAGAACCCGATTGAGCCGCCAGAGCGCGTCACTCCAGACCAGGAAGCGCTCCGGTTCGGGGGGACAGCCTGGACACACGCGGAGCTCCTTGACATCGTCGAGAAACTGATTGAAAAGCACGATGTTGGCCCTACCTCTCGTGTAGTGCTGCGCGCGCCCCTCACGGAACCTGGCGGATTCGTCGCCGGAGTCCTCCTCCCACTGGCAGCTGGCGGAGCAATTGTCGTTCCAGAGACAACGACCGAGGAGTCGCCTTCTAGTGCGGAGATTGACTCAACAGACGACACGATTGTCCTCACGCCGGCGGAAAGCAGCGATGGTGTGGTTTCAGCGACGGACGTTACGCACCTGATGCGCGATGCTCACCGTATTTAACGCCGATGACGAAGTTGATGGCGGCGAAGATTACCATCGAAGGGAGGACCATCGTGAACAACGTGTCCTCTGTCATCATCTGGGCTTGCCACATGCCGAGGACTCCAGCGGCGATTATCGCGACGACGATTCCGACCGATATCGGGAGGTTGAACTCCAGTTCCATACCAGTTACTGAGGTCTGCGCGTGTAAATAATGCAGGGAAGGTCGTTCGCTACTCGCCCTTTGGGCGGATGAGGTCGGCCATCGTGACCAGGATACCCAGCACCCAGCCGACGGGGAAGGAGACGACGAACCAGATTATCGCGTGGTGGTGTTCCTCTCGATCGAACCGCTCTCCGAGGGGGTCGGTAATCGATTCAGGGCCGGTCTGGAACGCCCAGCGGAACAGGTCGTCGCCCTGTCCGATAATAACGTCACCGAGCGGCTCCCAGAACAGCGCAGCGACGACGGGGGGCAAGAACAGCGCGGTCATCGCGAACGGATAGGCGAGCAAGACGGTGATAAACCGTCCGCCGAGTCGCCAGAAGATGTACGAGAGCGCTGCTGCAACGACGGCGACGGTACTCGCGGCGGCGATTCCAGCGACTGCTCCGTCTTCGAGTGCACCCTGTAACTCGAAGTACACGAGTGCTGTCAGTCCGCCCCACAGGAGCGTGAACACCAGAACAACACCGAAGAACCCGAGGCGTGCAGCGGTGACGTTTATCTTTCGTGCCTGATACCTGAAGAAGTATCCGAGCAACACGAGCGGATAGAAGATGCTGATGACGGGAATCCCGATTGCGTGCCATAGTCTGTACGTAATGACTTCACGTGTTTCCTCGGGCTTCCACTTTCCCAGCACAGTTCCCTCTGCCCCTCGCTGTCTGGGAAAGAATATCTCCATCCAGGTCTCATGCATCACCCTGACATCGTACTTGATTGCGTCTGCGAGTCCCTGTTCGTTCCCGGCAGCCATGTACGTTCCATTCAAGGCCCCCCTGTATATGCTTTCCTGACGAGGGTTATCTCATTCAACGAGCCGACAGCTTACTGAATCAGTCAGGACCAGGAGTCGGGGCTGAAATCAGGATTGACTTTCCGCTCCTGGTGACTGATGTTCTCGATTCTCGCCAGCTCTTCCTCGCTCAACTCAAGCTCGAGACTCTCCCAGTTGTCCCGGATGTGGTCTTCACCCGTCGCCTTGGGAATGGCAGTAATGTCGTTCTCTCTGAGCCACGCCAGGGCGACCTGCGGTTCGCTCGCACCGTGGCTGTCGGCAATCTCCGACAGTGTTTCGTTCCCGATGACATCGCCTCTCGCCAGCGGCGAGTACGCGACGAGTTCGATATCGGTGGACTCGGCGTACTCTCGAAGCTCGGTCTGGGGAAGAAACGGGTGGAGCTCGATTTGGTTGGCAAACAGCGGTGCATCGAGATGGTCGCGTGCTTCCTCGATATGCTCCGGCTCGAAGTTCGAGACGGCGACATTTCGGATTACACCGTCGTCGTAGAGCTCGTCGAACGCGCGGAACGTCCCCGCTGGCTCGTACTCGTTGGCCGGCCAGTGAACGTATAGCAAGTCTACGTACTCTGTTCCGAGCTTGTCGAGGCTCTCCTCTGTCGATTCGAGCACATCCTCGTAGCTGAGGTTGCTCGTCCAGACCTTCGTCGCGAGGAATATCTCGTCACGCGAAACGTCTGCACGCTGTATTCCCTCGCCAACGGCGTCCTCGTTGCCGTAAATTTGTGCCGTATCGATGTGTCGATACCCCATCTCCAGAGCTGTTTCGACGCTCTGGACACAGTCGTCGTACTCGTCGTTCTGCCAGGTTCCGAGTCCGAGCATCGGCATTCCGTCCGCCACTGGAACGTCCGCTGGTGTCGGTGTCATAAATGACAGTCGGGGCACCATCCCAAAATGTGTTCGGAAAGTCCTGTCTAATTGTGTGAAAACGAACAATAGACTGTCGGATAAAAGAGCGGTACCCTTTTGATTCACCGGGTCGGCGATTCCGAGTATGCGCGTGGCAATCCTCGCCCACGGAAAGTTTCCAGATTCGGCGAAGACCGCGGTCGGCATCCTCCGCTACGCCGACCACGATGTCGTGAGCGTGCTCGACCGGGAAAGCACCGGTAACCGGGTCCACGACTATCTCCCCCACGTACAGGATGCGCCGATTGTCGAGTCAATGGCCGAGTCCCCTGACTGCGACGCACTGATTGTTGGTATTGCCCCCATCGGCGGCGGGTTCGATGAGTCCTGGCGTGAGGACGTGGTGACGGCCCTCGAACGTGGCAGTGATGTGATATCCGGACTCCATTACTTCCTTACCGACGACGAGGAGTTTACCACCCTCGCCGAAGAGCACGGTGCCGAACTGCGTGACGTTCGAAAGCCGCCAGAGGACCTCACGGTTGCGGAGGGGAACGCCAACGATGTCGACGCCCAGATTGTACTGACGGTCGGGACCGACTGCTCATCGGGGAAGATGACCACCTCGTACGAGCTCCGCAACGCTGCCCGCGAGCGCGGACTCGATGCGGTAGTCGCGCCGACCGGACAGACCGGGATTATGATATCCGGGTGGGGTATCGCTATCGACCGGGTTATCTCCGACTTTGCGGCGGGTGCTACCGAACGACTCGTGAAGGAAGTGGGCGACAACGATGTGGTGTTCGTGGAAGGACAGGGTGCGCTCGTTCATCCTGCATACTCCGGAGTGACGACATCGATTCTCCATGGGGCACAGCCCGATTCGATGGTGCTCTGTCACGTCGCAGAGCGAGAGGCATTCGGTGGCTACCCGTCGTTCGACTTTCCAGGTTTGCCGAGCTACGTGCAGCTGTACGAGGATATGGCCGAACCGATTGTCGATGCCAGCGTCGATGCCGGCGTTATCAACACACACGGGATGGACGACAAGGCGGCACAAACGGCTATCGACGAGTACAGCGATGCCATCAGCGCACCGGCCACGGACCCGGTACGACACAGCGCAGACGATATCCTCGACGCTGTCCTCGACTGACCGGAATGGCGAACAGACCAAACGTCGTTTTGCTCGTTCTCGATACGGTGCGACGTGACCGGCTTTCCACGTATGGCTACAGTCGCGAGACGATGCCGGTTGTCGATGAATTTGCGGCAGAAGCCACCGTCTTCGAGGATGCCATCTCGCAGGCGTCGTGGTCCATTCCTGCCCACGCTTCGCTGTTTACTGGACTGTACCCGTCTGCCCACGGAGCGGTAACAACAACGCCCGTACTGCGAGCGAGGCGACCACTCGCTGAACAGCTACAGCGGGCGGGATACGAAACGTATGCTGTCTCTCCAAACGAGTACGTTCGACCTTCAACCGGGTTCGGCCGCGGTTTCGACGAGTTCGACACCTGCTCACGTCTCAGCGTTCCTGAGTCTCTCGTCTCCGCGTACGCTCCGATTGTCAACCGGGCGACTGCGAGTTCACGCGTACGCCGCCCGCTGGAACTCGGCTTCAACCGCGTGCGCCAGTGTGGTGGTGAGACGGGAACCGTCCCCCCACAGAAGTACGGAACTGCGGACAGAGTCGAGACAGCGCTCAAGAATGCAAGCGAGCCCTTCTTCCTTTTTATCAATCTCCCACACGCTCACCTTCCGCGCTCGCCCGAACCCGACTACCGGGAACAGTTTGTCGACGGGAGTCTGCCCGTCGAGTCCGTGGTCAGAAACGAGCGGACGCACAGTCTCGGTGAACAGCCGATGGACGAAGAGACAACCACGGCGATGAGTCAGCTCTACGATGCGGACCTGCGCACGCTGGACGACCGAGTACAGGACGTTTTCTCCGTTCTTTCGACCACTGACTGTCTCGAAGATGCGCTGGTAATCCTCACTGCAGACCACGGCGAACATCTCGGTGAGTGGGGGTTAGTAGGTCACCAACACAGCGTGTTTAGCCCTGTCACTGACGTACCGCTCGTTATCGACTTCCCGGAGAACTCGACCGCTCGTGTCGAGTCACAGGTCGAAACCCGCCGAATCTATCACACTGTTCTGGATGTGACGGGAGTCCGGCCGTATCCCGAACTGTCGCTGGCCTCGGGAACTGGCGACGCAGTTGCGAGAGGGTCCTTTCATAGCCCCATGCTGGACCTGGCAGCACTTCTCGAAGGCGGCCGAGTCGAATACGACCCACAGTTTCTCGGCGAGCCGCTCAGCTTTCGCCGCGAGAGTGGCCACAGAGTCGTCACCTTCGCTGATATGCGCTGGGAGCTCCCCGAGGGGGGACCGCTGAAAGGATGAACCGTGATACCTGGTGAGGCTAGCGTTCACCCTCGTCATATCGTTCCCGCTCGAAGGAGCTGTCGGTGTACACGACGACTTCCAC
>LKMJ01005168.1_pt1 | contig 12305 bp, 6 predicted proteins | sample 643391 | NCBI WGS metagenome assembly LKMJ01 (sample SAMN04112250, study PRJNA286221) | soda lake metagenome | biome: soda lake; feature: Kulunda Steppe; material: water; isolation source: sample PL-Br10 brine of Picturesque Lake | place: Russia: Kulunda steppe | collected 2010-07
AGAATTTGAACGACCGATTTTCTAGCGGCTCGGTGGTCAAGATTGACCGCACGTGGGTCCAATCTACAAAGGAAAGATTCGTCTCCGTTATGAAACCAACTCGAAAGGGTCGAATCATGATTGTGCAATCCCGTGCTTTGCGTTCGAGTAGGAAGTCTCAAGCTTGGCTTGGGGCCTAAATACAACTGGGGACAACACGTCGTTGTGCAAAGCCAATTCTCTTGCATACCATTTGCAATATTCTCGTCCTTCGCCCCTTGCTACTTACCGTGAAGGCAATTTGCAAAACTCAAAGTTCATTTCGGAGCGGAACAATAGCCTAGCATATGACAAGTTCGTACTTTGTCGAAGTGGCAAGTGGCAATAAAGTCAACCACAAACGATTGCATGCAGCTCGTTTTGGCATTCTTCCACGTGGGTTCCTTCGTATTGTATAACAAACAACATCCTACTCTGAAAGGTTTTGCTCACTCAACGGGCGTCGATAATGGCTACTATAAGTGGCAAAAACGCAACAAAACTCTCGAGTGCAAGCGCATGCAGTGGCTCAATGGAAATGATTAAAGGCCTGTAATTTCTGCATCGCAGCCGCAATGAAGGTCGTGCATGCACCTGATTGGACGCGGAAGCATTTAAACCCCCTTCGCTCAAAAGCGTGAGTAGCAGTGTCAAAATATCGATGCATGTATGCTTTATTACGAATTATAGCATCCCATAGTGATCACAAGGCCTAGAGCAACGCCTCGCACCCCCCTTTAACTTGACCAACTTGACAGCATGGTGAAGCAACGACGTATGCATGGTGTTCACTCCCATCCCCACAAGGGCGTGCTTCTTGAAGGCGACACGATCATTGGCTTTCGCACCAACCCTCTAACATATAAGTTGCATGGTTCAAGGAAAACTGCACTTTCTTCCCAACGAGGATGTCAAGCGCCACTCTAGAGCATAGCCTACGTGGGAGGTTCTTCCTTGCTCCGAGAACATAGCTCGTATTGGCGTGACAATTCCTTCGATACGGTGCAAATTGATGCGAAAAACCTTGGACCTCCCTCCATCACCATGCTTTTAAAATGTTGCTATGAAGAGACATATGGGAGCCATTGGCAAAAATGGAAGTTGACCCAAGACTTTCTCATTCACCAAATGAGTGACTGAGTGTGTTCGTGATTGTAGAGGCTGATGGCATTTTGCACTGCCGGCTAAACAATGCTTTGGACTTTTGCGGGTTGAATCTTATCACATCAAATGATAATGACGAATATTAAAATTGCATGCTTGGTCCTAGATCGCTCCGCCTCGACAAGCATACAGGGGATCGGGCTTTCTACCATTGGTTCCAACACAGAAAGGTAGCAATCGCCAACCTTGCATGGTAGGCATCTTAGCATCCGCAAGTATTCGAACGAAGGAACTGCCAAAGAAGAGAAAAGACAATAGATTTTTAGAAAAAGAGGAATGTCACACCCTACGCGTGGGAGCAACTAAGATTCTCACGCGAAACTACACGACATAAAAACATCATGACTTCAAGAAGTGGGTTACAGGCATAGGCCGGTGCTTTGTCTTTGCCCCATGCACTATCAGTAATGATAGAGGTGCACAGTTATTCCCTCGACTGAGTGTAGGCCATGGCCTGGGAATCTACTACCTCCTTGACAAAAATTCTCGCCCATTCGTCAAAGTGGACAATCTCTTCAAGTGTGGGCTGTTCCACAAACTCCTCCACATGCTTGTCACAAGCTGCTTCTACCACACTCATTATATCTAGATATCCAATTTTTTTATCCAGGAACATCTCCACGGCTTGCTCATTTGCAGCACTGAGTACTCCTGTCATGGTTCCCCCTTTCCTTCCTGCAGCATAAGCTACTCTCATGGATGGGTACTTTGCGTGATCTGGTTCTCGAAATGTCAGGTCCCCCATCTTGACAAAATCCAACCTTTTCCAGGTCTCCTCTGAACATTGGATGCGGCGGGGCCAGGACATAGTGTAGAGGATAGGAAGTCTCATGTCTGGCCATCCCAGCTGTCCGATGATGGACGAGTCAGCTGTTTCAATCATGGAATGGATGATGCTTTGTGGATGAATGATGATTTCGATGTTATCGTAATCCACCCCAAAGAGGTAGTGTGCTTCAATGACTTCAAGCCCTTTGTTCATGAGAGTGGCACTGTCCACAGTGATTTTTCTTCCCATGCTCCAATTGGGATGCTTGAGTGCGTCTTCAACCTGCACATCCTTGAGCTTCTCCACGGGAAGGTCGCGGAAAGCACCTCCGGATGCTGTGAGTATGATCCTGCGCAATCCATTCTCCGGCAAGCCTTGGATACTCTGAAAGATGGCGGAGTGTTCGCTGTCGGCTGGAAGGATCTTGACGTTGTGTTCGGCGGCCAAGGGGAGGACGGCGGGTCCACCTGCGATGAGCGTCTCCTTGTTTGCCAAGCAGATGTCCTTCCCTTTCTGAATGGCTGCGACGGTCGGTTTCAGGCCTGCACATCCGACGATTCCCGTCACCACCGCCTCTGCCTGGGCGTGTTCGGCCACGGCGATGGCACCTTGCATGCCGTGCATCACCTCAGGAAGCTTTGCACCGGGTCCGAGTCGATCACGCAGCGCTTCCACCAGTTGATCCGCCGTGGCTGCATCTTGCACAGAGACCAGTTCAGGTCGAAACTCCGCCGTCTGTTCGAGGAGCAAAGGGACGTTCCTTCCTGCACCCAAGGCGGTGACGGCGAAGTGTTGGTGGTGTTCACGTACGATGTCCAACGTCTGGGTGCCGATGGATCCCGTGGATCCCAACAACGAGAACTTCCGAGGTCCGTCCTGCACTTGCATCCGTTCGGGTGCCACCGCTCTTCCTGGCCATGCCGGGGGTGGACCGTGGCGCGCACGTGCAGGCACCGTCGCCATGCTTCCCAAGGTGCGTCGTGTGTGTTCACCGTTCGACGGTCTCTGTTCCCATCCGTTTCCCAATCGATCCGTTTCAGATCCCTTTGAAACCGAGATCCTTAGAAGGTGCCAAAAGGCGTCGAACCCGGGTCTGTTGGACTCGTTTGGTGTCTTTGAAGGACCCATCCACCACAAGTGGATGACTTGGACCTGGAACCATCCTGCCATGCCAAGCATTTGCATGGAAGAACGCAGCGGTGAGGTGCAGGAAGGAAGAAAGGGCAGGTGCCATGATTCCACGGAGGCCCGGGATTGCGGCGGAGGGAAACAGGGACGTGGATGAAGGTCCTACCTATGCTCGAGTATCCATATCTGGTGCTGCACCCCGTTGGGAAGGCGTGGCAGATCAATGCCTTCATACAACAGTGCACTTCCACATTTGCGCACGCTATTGGTGGGAAGCAGTCACGGCCATGCACGTGCATTGTCCCCTTTGAGTTTCGGCCATCCTTCTTAGGATACGATGTGCTCGACTTGGTGGAGTCGTCCCATGGTCTCTCCTATCACCACCCTTCTCAGTCCTACTAGCAACAAGGGAACTTTCAATGCTGGGCACAAGGTGCTAAAATTCAGCTCGCGGTAGCGGAGAACGTTAGCAGCGTGCATTGTGACAGTAATGTCCCACTGTTACGTTGTCCACAACTGTACGTTTCGAAAGTAGAAAAGATAAAACTTCATTTCACGATGAAGGCATCGCACCGCCAGCCCTTGCCAGAAGATAAAACGGGAAAAAGAGACAGGGACCACGAAGCCGTTGTTCGATTTGGTAAAGATGGAGATGTCTGGGTCCGGTCCATTGCCCCTTCTGATGCAGCAATCCCGACTCGTACCACCGATCGAGCTCCTCCCCCAGTAAACTGCAGATGGCACATCGTCCATGAATGCAAAAACCATGCAGCCGACCCTCCACTGTCTTCGTCCCAGGCGCTCCAGGTTTGCTTACCGATCCCGAAAGTACGCCTCCACCAATTCGGCCATGTCAGGTACGGCAGGTGTTGGCAGAAACTGGGACAGCGGCAGTTGCTTCTTTCCTCCGATTTTGATGGGCACTTTGTCGACTACGGTTTGGACGGCATCTTCGTAGTCCAGTCCATCAGAGACACGGTCTGCAATGAGGGCGGCGAGGGCCACGTGCAGCTTGGTACCAGCGACGCTGACGTCTCTGAGGTATAGATGCCATCCGTTGATATCGAGGTACACTTCCTTTCCGATTTTGGAGGCCAATTCGTCTCTCGCTTCGTCTTGTTGTGTGGGCGAGCTGACGATGGACGCCACGTCCAACCACGCTTGCACGGCGTCTTGGGCTGGATTCCTCTCCGCCTTGGCCGCCACACTTCCCCTGGCTTTCCTTCGGATCCTTCTGGCGTCCGTTTTATTCCTTTCTTTCCATTGCACCGTCCGTTTCGGAACGGCGAACGCGCGCATGTCCCACGGTTGCTCCGACAATGGTGTCGATGGTCATCGTTGGTGAACCACCTTCGATCCTTTTGTTCGTCCCATTGTTGGAACCACCAACCGGATGGAGCATCCAATCAAACCCGCATCCTCTCCGGTCCCCCTTTCGTTTCCGTCGGGACAGCCCCGTCCGATCCGTTTCCAAGGCCCAAAAGGGGGGCATTGGAGATCGTCCGATCCGCCCCATAAAAGGGGGGCATTCGTGGTTAAGCGAAGGGATCTCCCTCCAGCTCCCTCGAACCAGGAGAGGAACGTGTCTAGGGTTTAGCGTGGCAAACCCTCGTGCTGCGGTCGCCTGCTGCGGAGTTGGACGCGGCGGCGATGGCTTCTCCGGAAGACGTGGAAGCATCCACGCGAGAGAAGGTGCGTGGAAAAGGGAGAGAAGAAGGCGGTGGAGCTTGTGGAGATGCTGACGACGCGAAACGGAAACAGGCGCGAAAATGGCAACAGGCACACGCCAGACGGTTCGGAGACAAGCAACAGACGACCTACGTGGACACACGGAAAGAAGACATGCCTCCGGAGCACGTGAGGAAGGTCATGAAGGATCATGGAGACATGTCTTCGAAAAAGTACAGGCAAGACAAAAGGGTTTACCTCGGAGCCCTGAAATTCGTGCCTCATGCTGTGCTCAAACTCCTAGAGAACATGCCCATGCCTTGGGAACAGGTCAGAAATGTGCGTGTGCTTTATCATGTCACGGGAGCCATCACGTTTGTACACGAGATGCCCAAGGTGATCGAACCAGTCTTCATCGCTCAATGGGGCACCATGTGGATCATGATGAGAAGGGAGAAAAGAGATCGAAGGCACTTCAAGCGAATGAGATTCCCACCATTTGACGACGAAGAACCTCCTATCGACTACGAGGAAAACCTGCTGGATATGGAACCGCTCGAGAGCATACAGCTAGAACTAGACGAAGAAGAAGATGGGCCAGTGTACGATTGGTTCTATGACCACAAACCCCTCATTGAATCCAAATTCGTCAATGGACCGTCCTACAAGAAGTGGAGGCTTGATCTGCCCATCATGTCGACACTCTACCGGCTTGCAGGGCAGCTCCTCAGTGATCTTACAGACAAAAACTACTTTTACCTCTTCCAGGACAAGTACTTTTTCACTGCCAAGGCACTCAATCTGGCGATCCCTGGAGGCCCCAAATTTGAGCCACTCTACAGAGACATGGATGCGGGCGATGAAGATTGGAACGAGTTCAATGACATATCCAAGCTCATCATCCGTACCCCCATCAGAACAGAGTACCGGGTGGCATTTCCCCACCTGTACAACAATCGCCCGCGCAAGGTAGCACTGGCGAATTATCATACGCCTATGGTCTGTTTCATCAAGAACGACGATCCGGACCTTCCAGCATTCTACTACGACCCACTCCTGCATCCTATCCCTGCCTACAAAAGGAAAGGTGGTCATGAAAATGGATTTGCAAATGGGAGTAAGAAGGGAGAGACCGTGGATATGGAGGAAGACACAGAAGAAGCAGAGGAAGAATTCCAACTTCCTCAGGGATCGCAGCCGCTTCTTTCAGACCGACCATTGTACACAGAGAATACAAGCGATGGAATTGTCCTCCTTTTTGCACCACACCCATTCAACAGGAGGTCTGGAAGAACCAGGCGTGTCATCGATGTGCCGTTGGTCAAGTCCTGGTACCAAGAACATTGTCCCCCCAACCAGCCAGTGAAGGTCCGAGTGAGTTATCAGAAGCTTTTGAAATGTCATGTTCTGAACAGTCTGCAGCACAGGCCTCCCAAAAGCCTGAAAAAGAAGAATCTTTTCCGAAACCTGCATGCTACCAAGTTCTTTCAGACTACAGAGTTGGACTGGGTCGAGGCTGGGCTTCAGGTTTGCAAGCAAGGGTACAACATGCTTAACTTGCTGATTCACAGAAAGAACTTGAAGTATCTCCACCTTGACTACAACTTCAATTTGAAACCTGTCAAGACGTTGACCACGAAGGAACGCAAAAAATCAAGGTTTGGCAATGCATTCCATTTATGCAGGGAGATACTTCGCCTTACAAAACTTGTAGTTGATGCCCATGTTCAATACCGCCTCGGGAACGTTGATGCATTTCAACTTGCAGATGGTTTACAGTACATCTTCTCGCACATTGGCCAGTTAACCGGCATGTACCGCTACAAGTATCGGTTGATGAGGCAGATCCGCATGTGCAAAGATTTGAAGCACTTGATTTACTACCGTTTCAACACCGGACCCGTCGGGAAGGGACCAGGTGTTGGATTCTGGGCTCCTATGTGGAGAGTTTGGCTCTTTTTCATGAGAGGCATTGTTCCTCTTCTTGAACGCTGGCTGGGAAACCTTCTTGCACGCCAATTTGAAGGTCGCAACAGTAAAGGAGTTGCAAAGACCGTGACAAAGCAGAGAATTGAGTCGCACTTTGACTTGGAGCTTCGAGCTGCGGTCATGCATGACATTCTGGACATGATGCCAGAGGGCATAAAACAGAACAAAGCGCGGACAATTTTGCAGCATCTGTCTGAAGCTTGGCGCTGTTGGAAGGCCAACATTCCATGGAAGGTTCCTGGGTTGCCTGCTCCTGTTGAGAATATGATTCTCAGGTACGTGAAGTCCAAGGCCGACTGGTGGACCAACGTCGCCCACTACAATAGGGAGAGGATCAGAAGAGGATCTACTGTGGACAAAACTGTGTGCCGGAAAAACCTTGGTAGGCTTACGCGTCTTTATCTGAAGGCGGAACAGGAGAGGCAGCACAATTATCTGAAAGATGGGCCATATGTCACCCCTGAAGAAGCGGTTGCTATTTACACCACCACAGTCCATTGGCTAGAATCCAGGAGGTTTTCTCCCATACCTTTTCCACCCCTTTCCTACAAACATGACACAAAGCTACTGATTTTGGCATTGGAGCGTTTGAAAGAACAATACACTGTCACAGTTCGTCTTAATCAGCAGCAGCGTGAGGAATTGGGGTTGATCGAGCAGGCTTACGACAACCCACATGAAGCATTGAGTAGAATAAAGAGGCACTTGCTTACTCAGAGGGCTTTCAAAGAAACTGCCATTGAGTTTATGGATCACTACAGCCATTTGGTTCCAGTCTGCGAAATCGAGCCGCTTGAGAAAATCACAGATGCTTACTTGGACCAGTATCTATGGTACGAAGCAGATAAGAGGAATTTATTCCCGAACTGGATCAAACCTTCAGACACTGAGCCAGTCCCCCTTCTTGTTTACAAATGGTGCCAAGGCATAAATAATCTTACCGATGTATGGGATACGCAGGACGGAGAGTGTGTGGTAATGATGCAAGCTCCGTTGGAAAAGATGTTTGAGAAGGTTGATCTTACGATGCTGAACCGATTGCTACGTTTGATCGTAGATCACAATATTGCTGATTACATGACAGCAAAAAACAACGTGGTGGTTAGCTACAAAGACATGAGCCACACAAACTCTTATGGACTCATTCGTGGCCTTCAGTTTGCGTCATTTATTGGCCAATACTATGGGCTTGTGCTAGACTTGTTGCTTCTTGGCCTCACGCGTGCCAGTGAGATTGCAGGACCCCCTCAGCGCCCGAATGAGTTTCTAACCTATCAGAGTGTGGAGACCGAGACGAGGCACCCCATTCGATTATATTCACGGTACATAGATCGGGTCCACATTCTCTTTCGATTTACTGCAGAGGAGGCTAAGGACTTGATCCAGCGATACTTGACGGAGAATCCAGATCCAAACAATGAGAACATGATTGGTTATAACAATAAAAGGTGCTGGCCCAGGGACGCTCGCATGCGTTTGATGAAACACGATGTCAACCTGGGGCGCGCCGTATTCTGGGATATGAAGAACCGCCTGCCAAGGTCTCTAACTACATTGGAGTGGTCTGGATCCTTTGTTTCTGTTTACAGTCGGCATAACCCAAACCTTTTGTTCAGTATGGGAGGCTTCGAGGTCCGTATTCTGCCCAAGGTCAGGTCTGCAGATGTTCTTGTCAGCAAAGATGGCGTTTGGAATTTGCAGAATGAGAATACGAAGGAACGCACAGCTCAAGCTTTCCTTAGGGTCTCTGATGAAGGCATGAAAGCGTTCGAGAACCGCGTCCGCCAAATCTTGATGAGTAGTGGCAGCACAACTTTTACGAAAGTGGCCAATAAGTGGAATACTTGCCTAATAGGCCTCATGACATACTATAGGGAGGCTGTTGTTCACACCCAAGAACTACTTGACCTCATTGTCAAGTCGGAAAATAAGATTCAGACTCGTATCAAAATCGGATTGAACTCAAAGATGCCTTCGAGATTTCCACCAGTCGTCTTTTATACGCCCAAAGAAATTGGTGGTCTTGGGATGCTCAGCATGGGACATATCCTTATTCCGCAGAGTGATCTTAGATACAGTGTGCAGACAGACACGGGGGTCACGCATTTCCGCAGCGGGATGACGCATGAGGAGGATCAGTTGATTCCAAATCTCTACAGATACATTCAGCCATGGGAGAGCGAGTTTATTGACTCCCAGCGGGTGTGGGCTGAATATGCGCTCAAGAGGCAAGAAGCGCTGTCGCAGAATAGGCGTTTGACGCTTGAGGATTTGGAAGACAGCTGGGATCGAGGTATTCCAAGGATCAACACTCTGTTTCAGAAAGACAGGCACACCCTTGCGTATGACAAAGGGTGGCGGGTACGCACGGAGTTCAAGCAGTACACGGTCTTACGCAACAATCCCTTCTGGTGGACTCATTGCTTGAAGAGGGGCACACTAGTGAAACTGGCTGATGGTAGGGATGCAAAGATTGAAGATGTTCAAGTGGGTGATTATCTGATGGGAGATGATTGCTTTTTGCAGGATGGCACCACCAAAAATCCTAACTATCGCCCCCGGAGAGTCTTAAAGTTGCACTCTGGAGATCTTGTGCAAGGAGACAGTAATCTTTTCAAGGTTGACTTTGCCGATGCAGAGTGTGTCTTATCTGAGGGATTCGTGGTCACACCTGCACATGAACTCACATGCAAGCTTTCAGATATATCTCCAAGGGTTAATAAATCACAGGGGAGGCTGGACGGTGCTTGCTCGGTAATGTTCGTGGATCAAATGTTTACACGTTGGATTTTTGATTTCGTAGCGGGTGGAAGTTATGTATCTTTGGTCTATATACGCTTCATGGAAGAAGGGGAGATGAACAGTAGCCTGAAAGAAGCAGCATGTGTATGCTTTGGCCAGGACCATGCAGAAGTGGTGTCACACAACTTGAAATGTGAGTCGCAACCCCACTTCATGCCGTTTGTGTCTCTCCTGTCATCACTTGGCGCTACATCACCAGATGAGAAGGCTTTAAATCGTTCCAAGATGTTGGACAGTGTCCAAGATCAAGCAGATGCGTTTTGCTGCAAGTTAGCAGCCGATCCTAGAGTTCTACATGATGGTGACCTCATTGATATCACGGTTGCTCGTTGGCAGAAGCTGGACAAGTCTATTCAAAGTTGCATGGGCCTGGTGCGTGCACCTGTCTTGTATGCACGCGATCTTGAACCACAATTTGAAGCAGACCCCCTTCCACTTTCCCCATACATGACAGGCCTGTGTTTGTCTGCTGGAGCAGTCCTTGAGAGGAAGTTGGGCCGTGTATGCATCTGCTGCAACCAAGAACATACTTCTATGCTTGAATGGCTCTCAAGGTTCTGCAGCGACAACAGTTGGCCAATCCGAGAAGAAGCTCTTCGCCTGAGGACAGGAAAGGAAATTCCTTCAACTGCGCCATCCTTGATTGTAGAAAACGATGAAAATTTGGAGTCCTGGAGCAAACAAGGAGGTAGTGCAAGTCAAAACGTTGTTGAGGAGGCCTCATCTCTTTGGCGATCTCAAAGTCGTGCTCCAATGGCCCACCTGGATGCAATGTCCATGCTCCACCAGTGTAGCATGCCTCACACCATTGTTTCGTGGACCCTTCAGCAATGTCCGAGAGGAAAAGGGATCCTGGGATTAATGGAACAGCAGCGTATACCGCAAAGCTTCCTCATGGGTTCTTTGACTGAACGCCGTGAACTTCTTGCTGGAATTCTCGATGGACAAGCATGTCTGCTGGCGAAGGGGGGTGTCAAAGAGTACAGGGTGTCCCTTCTGGAAGATCAGCAGGGCTTGCTAAAGGATACTCTCCAGCTTGCACGATCGCTTGGTCTTGGGAATGCGCCTGTTGAGAGGAAGCTACTGGCAGCCACCAATGGATTGTCCGTGCATTTGTTGGAGACTCTTTTGGATGGCCCAGGCATTGACCTTGTACCCACTCGTATTGCCAGAAATGCTAGCAAGACATGGAAGAGTATGCCAGGTAGGCCTTTCAAGGTCAGCCCTGTGGCAAACGGGCCGTGGAATGGAGTCACCTTGGATGGTAACCAGCGCTTCTTGCTTTCAGATTTCACGGTGACCCACAACTCCAGACACGATGGCAAACTTTGGAATCTCAACAACTATAGGACTGATGTTATCCAAGCTCTTGGTGGAGTGGAAGGCATCCTGGAGCATACGCTTTTTAAAGGAACCTACTTTCCTACGTGGGAGGGGCTTTTCTGGGAAAAGGCATCTGGTTTTGAGGAGTCGATGAAGTTCAAAAAGCTCACAAATGCGCAACGCAGTGGGCTCAATCAGATCCCAAACCGCAGATTCACATTATGGTGGTCCCCAACTATCAACAGGGCAAACGTGTACGTTGGCTTCCAAGTCCAGCTTGATCTTACAGGCATCTTCATGCATGGGAAAATCCCAACCCTGAAAATAAGTCTGATCCAGATTTTCAGGGCCCATCTTTGGCAGAAGATCCATGAGTCCATCACCATGGATTTGTGTCAGTGTTTTGATCAAGAGCTGGATGCACTGGAGATAGAAACGGTCCAGAAGGAAACTATTCATCCGCGCAAGAGCTATAAGATGAATAGCTCATGTGCAGACATCTTGCTTTTTGCGGTGCACAAATGGGCAATGAGTAAACCCAGCCTTTTTGGAGAGCCAAATGATGCTTTTGATCAGAAGGCTGGGAACAAGTACTGGTTGGACGTTCAATTGAGATGGGGTGACTTTGATTCGCATGACATCGAGAGGTATGTGAGGGCCAAGTTTTTGGACTACACCACGGATAACATGTCCATCTACCCCGCACCGCATGGCGCAATGGTCGGAATCGATTTGGCCTACAACTACCACTCAGCTTATGGAAATTGGTTTCCAGGAATGAAGCCTCTTATGGTCCAAGCCATGAAGAAGATCATGAAGGCAAACCCGGCCCTGTACGTTCTAAGAGAAAGAATTCGCAAGGGGCTGCAGCTGTACTCTTCGGAACCTACAGAACCGTATTTGAGCAGCCAAAACTATGGCGATCTTTTCAGCAACCAGATCATCTGGTTTGTGGATGACACGAATGTATATCGCGTTACCATCCACAAGACGTTTGAAGGCAACCTGACCACCAAACCTATCAACGGAGCTATTTTTATTTTCAATCCAAGGACTGGCCAACTGTTTTTGAAGATCATTCACACCAGCGTTTGGGCAGGGCAGAAGCGATTGGGGCAGCTTGCCAAGTGGAAAACTGCAGAAGAAGTGGCTGCATTGGTGAGGACCATGCCGATCGAAGAGCAGCCGAAGCAGATCATAGTTTCACGCAAAGGCATGCTCGACCCCTTGGAAGTTCACCTGATGGACTTTCCAAATATTGTGATTAAAGGGACTGAACTGCAACTTCCTTTCCAGGCGGCCCTCAAGATTGAGAAATTCGGAGATTTGGTGCTGAAGGCCACCGAACCTCAGATGATTCTTTTCAATATCTACGATGACTGGCTCAAGAGCATATCTTCCTTTACTGCCTTCTCGAGGCTTGTTTTGATTCTCAGAGCCCTCC
>LKMJ01005169.1_pt1 | contig 12303 bp, 19 predicted proteins | sample 643391 | NCBI WGS metagenome assembly LKMJ01 (sample SAMN04112250, study PRJNA286221) | soda lake metagenome | biome: soda lake; feature: Kulunda Steppe; material: water; isolation source: sample PL-Br10 brine of Picturesque Lake | place: Russia: Kulunda steppe | collected 2010-07
CTCGTGGGCTTTCCCCATCTGCCTCTGGGTCTTGGTCCTGGAAATTGTAGGAGTCAGCATAATGAGGTTGGTTGCGTGTGTGTGTGTGTGTGTGTGTGTGTGTGCAAATGTGCATGCCCAAGTGCGCCTGTAGAGTGCGCGTGTGCATGGATGCTTTATGTGCAATGTGTTGGCGTTTGAGCATAGGTGTCTGAATGGCCAACAGTTGTCAATGGTTGCAGGCGCACGCGTGCGTGTGTGTGTGTTGTGTGTGTTGTTTGTGTGCATGTGTGTGTGTGTGTGTGAGCGTGCGTGCAGTGCACGCCGTGGATGTAAGCGCGTCAGTGTCAGTAGCTGCAGCCAAAAACATCATTGCTCACACCTTTCGTGGCCAGCGGTCTTCCATCAGAAAATGGTTGAATACCCTCACACGAGTGTCGGCCTGCGCGCGCAAAGTAATGGAGATTGAAATACACAGAGTGCGGGGGGGAGAGGAGAATACAGCATTGCCAGCGTGCGCAATGTACAACCATTGAGAAGTTGGTAAGCACCATACCTGTTGTATTGTATGACTCACAAGTCAATGCTTGTTTCATAAAATGGAAACGAGACGATCTGCTGGCTGCCTTTTGGCACGGTCTGCCTACAGGCATCCAAGCCCCAAAAATGCAGCAAGTATGTGTCTCTCAGAGGGTACAGGCAAAGGCCTGGACATGTGTTTCACGAGTCACAAAAAGCTCACCTCCTGGTTGGCTTTGATTGTAGCCACCAGCTGCGCAGCGTACTGGTTGACCAGGGCGCTGGTGCCATACACGCCTGCAGCAGGGCATTGTTTTTAGGTATCATGAACCCACACCTTACCATCTGACCATCCAAGGCAGCACCTGCTCCTTTGCAGGAGCGAGTGCCCGCGCAAGTTTCACCTTGGGTCCATCCTATGCTAGCATCTGACCAAGCGCATCGGACTCTTTTCAGGCCGGATGCTGTCATGCAGCCCCTGGAATGGGTTCTGTATCAGCCACAGAGTTATGCATTTGCAAACTGTCAGTTCCCTAACACTGCACGCACGAGCTCATTGGCCCCTTGATGCTGGACCTCACTAATTCCGGACTGGGTGTGCGCAGCATGAATATGTTGTCCTGCTGGACATGCGGAGTTACTGGGCATGCAAAGTTGCTGGGCGCGCAGAGTCGCTGGGCATGCAAAATCGCTGGGCATGAAAAGTCACTGGGCATGCAAAGTTGCTTGGCGCGCGGAGTCGCTGGGCATGCAGAGTTGCTGGGCATGCAAAGTTGCTGGGCACACAGAGCCACAGAGCGTGCAGAGTTAATAGCATATAATGCCCTGAACTGGCTGCATTATGATGCTGGACACTCAATTCTCGCACGCTCGCTCTGCTCCCCCCCCACCGATTCTGAAACACAGTGTGAGCTTGCTCCGCATCATACTGGCCAGGTGCTAAAACAGCCAATTTGCCAGTGTTGCTTACACCATACCAGCCAGGCGCTGGAACAGCCAATTTGCCGGTGTTGCTTACACTGCACTAGCCAGGTACTGGAACAGCCAACTTGCTGGTGTTGCTTTTACTGCACCAGCCAGGCGCTGGTACGCCCAATTTGCTGGTGCTGCTCACACTGCACCAGCTAGGCGCTGGTACATCGAATTTGCCGGTTTTGCTCACACTGCACCAGCTAGGCGCTGGTACATCCAGTTTGCCAGTGTTGCTGACACTGTACCAGCCAGGCGCTGGAACAGCCAATATTTGCCAGCATTGCTAATACCCTACCAGCCAAAAGCTGAAACAGATATTTTACACCGTACCAGCCAGGTGCTGGAATACGTAGTCTGCCAATGGGATGGGCTCCTGCGGCGGCGCCATCTTTGCACGCGCCTCATCCGACACCATCTTGCCGCGATAGATGCCATCGATCAGCTGCAAGCACACGCACGCGCGCGCACATTCTGCATCAAGCACCAGTGAGGGCTCCAGTTGCTGCTTGTGCCTTCTTTCTGTTGACCTCACCCTGCCCCTCAGCATGGAACCGCATCTAATTGCTGTCCACTTGGAACCTTTCTCACACGCAGTGTCAAAAGTTCCCATTTTAGAACTTGCAACTCCCACCAAGATCTGCAGTAGGTGCTGTTTCACCCAGGCTGAGCCACCTCAGAGCTGTCCCTAGAATCCCCTGAGAAGCAGGACAGCTGCGCAGAGGACACCTGTGCATGACATGTGCGCATGACAGCATGACCTGCGCATGACAGCTGCGCATGACAGCTGCTACGCCAGGCTAGTGCAGCACCAGGTTAATGCTGCCTCAGTGCAAGTGCAGTCGGCCCCCCACACACCTTGAGCAGCCAGTCAGGCGTGCGCGGCTTGATGCCGGCATACTTGGCCACCGCCTCCTCCAGCCGCATCGCGCCCGACTGCTGCTCCCGCTTCTCCATGCCTCGGTCTTTGCCGAGCAGAAACGCGCGGCTCTCCGCCGGCTTGGCTTGCTCGGGCAGTGGCACGGCCACGTCCCCTGCAAGCATGCCCCAGTGCGCTTGGCCTTGTAGCTGCCAACCTTGCAGTCCACGATGCAAAAATGCAGCAGGGGTGTGGGTGCACACCGTGTGAAGCGCAGCCCAGTGGCTGCTGGCCTCGTGGCCCACACTACAAAGCACAGCCGTGTGTGCGCACACTGACATGCAGCCAGTGGCTGCTGGCCTCGTGACCCATGATGCAAGAGTGCAGCCGGTGTGTAGGTCCACACTGTGGCATGCAGCTTGTGGGTGCTGGCCTCGCAGCTGCCGAGGCTAAGTGCAGGCCGTGTGTGCATTTACAGCACAACCTGGTAGCGGCTGGCCTTGGCCTTCACATTGTGCGCATTGCGACAAAAGCCTTGGGTGAAGTGAGCGAGCGCCCCGGCCCACTGTAAGCATGCTCTGGACGGAGTTGGCAAAAGCATAGTCACAATGGCTCTTGTGCAGCTGATCGGAAGGGGCCACTGCATTGCAAGCATGCTGTCCCAGCGACCTCACAGATGGCGGCCTCCTCACTGCATTGCAAGCATGCTACCCCAGCCACCCCTCACGGCAGAGTACTCACTGGGTATCGGACGCACGCCCTCAGCTGGCGTCCGCCTGCCTCTGTCTCGCTCCCTGATGGACGCCAGCCTGCCTCGCGGGGATGGTGCGCAAAGGGCATGACATGGCGCAAAAATGGCATGGCACGCAGAGGGCATGGCGCACAAGAAGCATGGCATGCAGAGGGCATGGCACACAGAGGGCCATGCAAGTGCTGGGAGGCCCCTGTGGCAGAGGGCATCGGTTTCACTGCCAGGTGCTCCCGGGCAGGAATCTGTATAGCACGCCTATGCTGTGCTGTGCTGTGCATGCATGTTGATGGGCTACTCATGCTTTGAGGTATGATCCTGCGAGGGGCACGCACACTCATGGGCTCACCATGCTAACGGAATGCATTTTTATTGACTCTGCTTGCGGCATGGATTCTTGCTGACTCATCATTCATAACGTATGATTCCATGAGGGGCCCTGCTGACAATGAGCGGCGTGCATGCACACATACACACATGCCTGCCTGCCTGCCCGCCCACCTGCATGTCTATGATGCCTTCATGGTTCCAAACATGTGCAAGGGGGTACCTCACAACAAATATACTGCAGCAAGGTAGTGGCGCACGTGACAGCAAGACCCCAGATCTGTTTCTGGGCAAGCAGCTCATTTGCGCGACGCTTGCTGTCCCAAAGGGATCCGAGACCCGCAACCTTTCAAAGACCTGCATAGGCCCTCAGAGCCTGAGCAGGTTTTGAACTTGGGCGTCCGGGCACGTTAAGTGGACCTAGGACTTGGCTCAGTCTGTGGCCCATGACTGTGTTTGCTGCCAGCAGTGGCTTGCATGCCAGACTGGTCGTGCTCTGCCCTTTGTTCCAGGTGCATGTCCCTGGGAACCCGTGGGGCGTTAATTCCGCCGCAACATGGCCTGACTTATTGGGTGTGCGGGCAGCGCGACGCCTGCTGCGCAAGGCCTGCGCACACACCTCTGGCTAGGGCGGTGCTGCCGAGACTTGGGAGGGTGCAGAGCCTCAGCCGCCTTCTTGACCTCTGGGTCTCTCTCCCTCTCCTTTTCCTTGTCCTTCTCTTTTTCTTTGCTCCTCCTCTTGTCCCTGTCTGGGCTACCGCCGCCCCTGGCCTCAGTCTGTAGCAGGAAAGGACGCATAACAAGAGAGAGGTGGCGCAAGAGGAGTGTGGACTGGCTTACAATGAGTCTTACAATGAGTGGGAGGCGGTGCATGACAAATGAGAGGACCAAGATAAAGATTCCACCCGGAAGGCCACCACGTGGAATGAGGGGACAAAAAGGAAGTGGGTCAGCAATTTGTGGGTGGGTGTTGGGGAAGGGGTCATACGAGGGTAAAAGAGCCTGCATAAAACCAAGACAGCTCATTAGCCTAGTCAGGTGTTGTAGATGCACCCTTGATCTTCAAAGGTATACAAGCCCTGTTAGGTGTGCTTATTAAGAGTCTGCACAAGGACAACAACGTCCAACTAAATGTTGAGCAATTCCTATCTGTGCAGCAAGCCTCAATTTATTGAAATCCTCAACAACCAGCACGCCGACATCCTGCATTCCTCTCTTGCAAGCTGACATCTTCATGGCTCTGTAAAGGGCCGGCAGTCGGACAGGGGACCGAAAAAGAGCGAGGGAGTGCTGCAGCATTTCCCCAGCGCAAAGCGCAAGAGTGCAGTGGTACCCACCGGGCTGGAGAATCCTGACTCCCCATCTTCCCGCAAGTTCATGGATGCGGACAGCCTCGCCTCCTGCGTTTGAGCGCAGGTTGGACAGGTATGTGAACACAGACTGGACTTGCACATGAGAGGACCAGGTCAAATGATCCGTGCTTTATCCCTCCGCAAAAGTATGGTTGCAAACCCTTTAAAAAATGGCCCCAAATTCCCAAAGCACGCACGGCCAAGCATGCCCAAGCTCACAATTTGAAAGGGCCAACCTTGTCGTGTGTGCATGCAAGTATAGAGAGTATTGGGCCTGTGCTTGCAAGGATTGTGAGACATGTAAAATAAGGCACATTACTCATTTGTCTTGTTTGAACGTTGCCAATGGACCCATGCATGAAGAGGCAAGCACTGCCCGGCAGAAATGGGCCTGAGCATGCAGAATCAGGCACTAGCCAGCAAGGGCAAGCTTATGTGCACTAAGCTAGGCGCACACAAGGATGGTGCAAGACTTTGCGTGGTCCGGGATTCCACTCTTGCATGATCCAAATAGCAGCTTTGTTGCGTTTGCAATGGCAATGAGCCTAACAAGCAAAGCACATCTTTGTTGTTGATTCCATCAGCATTTGGCTGCCGCACTCACAGAGCCTGCGTAACACAGATTGTTCGCTCCCCATGCTATGCTTCTTGCACATCCTCAAGCATAATATATGGGTACTGCATGACAGGCAATCTCTAAGCAGCACAGTTCTTCAAGGCCTGACAGATATGCCTTGATGCCCGGAAAATCTTCAGCATTTTAGTACTGTGCTCCCTGCGCACTTTCAACTTGGCTTCCAGCGCGCGGTTCATGCTCCTGGACTCTTTGAGCTGGCCTTGCATCTCCTTTAGGTCCTGAGCACCCAAGGCCAGGTAAAAGAAAGGACAATATGCTGTGCGTTGGCAGCTGGGACACCAAATCATGACAGATGTAAGTGGAGCAAAGGACAAGCTGTCGCGTGTTGGCAGCTGTTGGACACCAAATCATGACAGATGGAAGTGAAGCGAAGGACAAGCCGTTGCATGCTGGCAGCTATGGCACACCAAATCATGACAGATGTAAAAGAGGCAAAGGACAAGCTGCGTATTAACAGCTGTGGGACAACAAATCATGACAGATGAAAGAGTACCCACCATGGCAGATCTAAGAAAAGCAGAGGATAAGCCTTTTCTGCTGGCACGCAGTCCACACATATGGAGGGCAGAGGCTCATAATAAATGCAAAACCATTGCGTCTTGAACACGAAATGCAGAGAGCAGAGAAGAGGACATGTGTGCAAAGCAAGCCCTCAAGTTAGAGGCAGGCATGAGCAGATCGGGTAAGCTAGGTAACACAACCTGGTTACTTGACATCTCCACAATGCGGCATGATGTGTAATGCTCAAGGCACATAAGGCAATTCCCATTCCCACCTTGACTGCATCATCCAGCTTCCGGGCAGCCATGGCTCCTTCAGGGGGTGTCTGTGGGCGTGACTCCTCAGATTCAGTGGCCATCAAGTTGGCCTGCGCATGCAAGCACAGGGAGATAGAATGATGAAGGTTTGGGAGAGGTGCATGGGGATCATCCGGGCCCAAGCCATGCAATGTGCAATCAAGTCAGGGGGAGTACGCCTCAGGCTTCTAAGGCTTGTGATGAGCGCCGGTGCTCTGCAATGTGCAATGGTGCTCTGCAATGTGCAATGGTGCTCTGCAATGTGTACAGAGGCACCACATGCTGCCACAAGAGCACTCCAGGAAGGGGCTCATCTCCTGTTCATGCGGCGTCACCTGCAGCAAGTCAATTGATCGAATACCCAGTCAGGGTCCATTTTGGCGGCACCTGTGCTTGCATTAAGGTGCAAATTCACTGGAAGCTTGATGCCAAAGTTCGGGCAGCAATCGGACCCCATCCCAAATTGTCAATGAGACACAGCCTCCTTAAAGCCCCTCACTTCACTCCTCTGCCATCCTTTCAGCTTGCTCAATACACACACTCAGCAATAGGCTTGTGTGTTCCACCTCCCGCGGCAACCTTGGCACCCAATCATCCATGCGCAGTCATCCATACCCAGTCATCCATAGGCACACAGTCATCCATAAACAGTCATCCAAACGCAGTCACCCGTACCCAGTCATGTATAGGCACCCAGTCATCCACGCGCAACCTACATATGCATACAGTCATCCATACGCAGCTCATGTGCTTTGACATTCACTCCCTGCCACCCCACTCGTGACTTCTCCAGCATGCGCCCTCTGAGTGCGCTGGAAAATACTTGGTATGCTCAGCAAACTGGGCTGCACCACCGGCGGCATCCAGCCATCCAGATGCTGCCCTCTCGCCTAGTGCCACCTCACCTGCAGCTCCTCCAGCTTGTCCTGGATGCGCTCAGCAACAAGCTGCAAGAAGGACTGGGGCTCTTCCCCCTGTGTGGGGCTGCTGCTGCTGCCTTGCGTAGCAGCTCGGCGCAAGGACGCGGGTGTGCCTGGGGGCGGTGCAGGACAGGGACTAGGGGCAGTAGGTAGCTGGAAGCTACTGTTGCAGCTGAGCGTTGCAGCACGGCGCAATGCAAGGATGTTGGAGAGCTGGTGGGGGTGGGACACGTACCAGGAGCATGCATTGACAGCTGCTGCTGTTGCTTGGTTTTGTATGAGGGTGCAAGGGAGCTGGCTGGGGAGCAAGGGCCTAAGGCAAGCATCAGAGAGCCATGAAGTCGGAAGGAAGGCTGCTATCAAGCAGGCAAGCCAGAGAGCCTCTAATAGGTGCACTTCTGCAGCATGCACATAAGTACCCCTGATCCTGTTCAGCCCTCCCCTGGGACTTGGAAAAAGGGATCTATGGGCCTGGAGTTGCACTCCAAGCACGCTTCAACTCAAACACCAACTGGTTTTTGGACAAGTCCACAATCCATGTTCATGAGAGGAGAAAAAAGACAGCGACCAGCCTGCGGTTATACACTCATTCAAATGCTGCGCAGGCGGCACCCTTGAGATGCCCTTGTGATGCAGAAGCGCACCCCTATTGTCATCAGCGTGGATGTGCCCCGGCCTGCTATGGTCAATGGCACTGTGAGCACGATTGACCGGCAACCTGCGCAGCAGATGAGAATGGTGCACATCATGGGCAACAAGCATATGTGACACTATACATTTTAAGGAAACGATGCAAAGCCAGTATGACGTATTTGGGAGACAATGTGCAGCGAAGAGGCATGGCGCTTAAAGTTAACATTGAACCTACAAGGTGCAACACACACAAGCATATAAGCATTCACTTAAACCGCGTCTCTACTTGTCGTAAGAATCGCACGATCCAGGACAGAATCCTATCCAGTAATTGTGAACAGCCAAAAGCAAAGGGACAAAAGCCCAAGCACTTGCTGAGGGGCCGCAAAAGCAAAGCAAAAGGGTTCAATTGCCAGGAAAGAAAAAAGGAATGCACACATTTAGTAGGTACATCCTGTCCGTAAGACAAATATATGTTCATACATACATTTTTTGCTTCAAATATCTTGAAAGTTTGGAAGATGATGGCAGTGGAAACATTAACAAATTACAAGAATCCGCATAAACACGAGCTACGAGACTGGGCACAGACAAAACCTGCAATTTACTGCATCATCGATCTTCCAGTGTATCCGTTAGGAGTAGCATATGGTCAGGAACAATACATAATCATCATCAACCAATTCATCCAAGAATTTTTGTGCAAGCGGCGCACTGTAATCAAGTAGGGCTTGACCTCCCTCTTAGACCTTCCTGGTCCTTGCACTTCTTCCATGCTTGCAGGGTTGCTGCGTAACATCACCAGGGTGCAAATGTGCACAGACAACACCCTTGACCTGGCGAGCAGGCAAACGCGCAGATATGTGGGCAAGATTGCGCGCCGCTGCACCTGGTGTTGTCCAGGTGGTCAGGAGTGGGGCTGCGCGAGCTTGCAGGGCTCATGCCCCGCTTTGCCAGCAGCAGCTCCCGGTCCATCTCCAGGCCAAACTCAGCCATAAGACGCTCGCCCAGCTTGCGCTCGCGCGCCCGCACCAACGCCTGCGACATGAGGCAAAGCGCACTGGTGACGTCAGTTGACTGTCCAGCTCGCGCTCGCGCACCCGCACCAGTGCCTTCAACACAAGATCAAGCAGAACACTTATGCATCAGGTGCTCAGCCGGCTGGACTGTACCCAAGTCCTTGGGCACATGTCAGACCCTTGAGTCATGAAATGTCCTGCAAGGATTTCTTGGCTGCTTCCCCGGATCACGCGTGTGCGCCCATTCAGGCACAAGGCAGATGCAAAGACTACTGGTGCGAGAGCGGGCTGCTTGTCCAGCTTGCCCTTGTGCACCCAAGCAGGCGCGCTTCAGACAGGATGATGCGCAAAAAAGCCGTCTACGATGCCACAAGCCTTGACTGCCTGTGCCGGAGCTTGCGGAGATATTGGCTGGTGCACAAAACAGAGCTTTGCACCTGAGCATGGGCACACGCTCACACAGAAAGCTTTGGTCGTTCTCAATGCTGCATCACTCACCTGGATGCGGCGCTCTTCCTGCTGCTGCTCATCAGCCGAGGGCTGGCTGGGCAAGGTCTGCATGCCCACATCATGTAGGGAGACCGCCCTGCTGTATGGCCTGCGCACAAACACACAATGTATGCATAAGTCAGCAGTGAAAGCGGTCCTTTCAAAGGACTGTGCCCCTGACAAACAGCACGCCCACATTGCGCACAAGGAGGCAGCACTGCTAGGCAGCCTGCATGCTAACAACAAACATATGCACGTTGGCAAGGCAGCACAAGCATTTCTGAGATGCCCCATAGCTACCCAAGCAACCTGATAAAAGGTACAAGCCAGCACTGCCCCCAAGTCCATGCATGCCATGGCAGCTGCCATAGCAGGCAGAAGCTGGTCTCCCCACCTGCTGCTGCTGCTGCTGTGCAAGCCTGCCCGCCGTGCCTCCATCTCCTGCAGGCCCGGCACACACGAAGGCGACGTCGCAACGATGGCAGCCTCCTTTTCCAGCTCCTCCGGCGTAGCGGCTGCCACGGCCTCCCTTGCAGCTGCCAAAGCCGCATCTATGGCCGCCTGCTGTGCAGCTGTGCCTGCTACCTGCTCAGCTTCAGCTGCTGCAACAGCGGCCTCCTGTGGCGGCATGGCAATATTGGGGGCACTGGCTACCTCTACATGTGCTCATCCTCAACCCTTTCAAGTTGCAGACGCATATGCGTGGCCCTTGGGGTGTACAGGGACAAAGGGCAGTGCAGAGGGCGGTGCGGGGAGAGGAAAAAGCTCTGCACCGGTGCAGGCAGGGGGCGGGATGTGCTGGGAAGTTACAAATGACAGGGCAGCGTGGCATATGATGCATGACAGGCAGGCCTGCTTCAAGCACAGAGGCGCGTGCTCCATTTGTTGTCAAGGATACAATTGAACATGCCCTGTCACCTCAGCTGTCAACATTGGGAGCGAGGCTAGCTTCTGAAAAAGGTGCCTGTGAGGCATGCCATGCCGCGCGTAGAGGAGGTCCACGCCATCCCTTGGAGGTTTCGACTCATGGATTCTCCAAAGCCATGGATCATGAGGTTTTAACTGATTACTTCGTTTGCAACCACAAGCCTGGAGGTAAGGTGGCGTTAGACGCATGTATGCCCTGGAATTGTGCCGGTGCATGTGCAGCACAGTAATGCGCCTTAGCCTTGTCTCAAATTTTCTGAGGTTCATCGCATAGCATGCTCGCACCACCTGCAGCACAGCCAAAGCCTGCCTGTGGCTGGAACATAACTCAGTCACAAGGGCCACTGCAACCGCAATGAGCCACGTGGACCACTGCACCTGCTGCCTCAGCCATGTGGACCACTCACTGCATCTGCTGTTGAGCCACGAGCCACTGCACTTGCTGCCTCAGCCATGTAAACCACAGCACCTACTACCTCAGCCATGTGAGCCACTGCAACTGCTGCTCCCCAAGCCCCTCCTAAACCTTTGCCGCAGCACAAGCAACACGCACTTCCAATTGAATGTGCTCGCCCCAGGCAAGCACACCAGCGGCCGCACCTGCTGCTCCCTCAGAGCCTCCTCCGCCTTAGCTGCAGCAAGGCGCGCCGCTGCCAGTTCCTGTTCAATCTCTGCCTTAACTCCCTGCTCCTGCAGCGCCTTTTGCTCCTCCTCCTCACGCTTTGCTCTCTCCTGCATGCGCGTAGGCAAGGCTGCCTAGATGAGTGCTGAAAAACTGTGCTGGTTGATCATCAACTCCCTCGCAGGCACTTCACCTTGAGCCCTTACCAGCCCCGTGTCCTGAACACTTGCTGGTGTTGTGTGCCTTGGCATGTTCCAGATGGTACGAGAGTGACGGATCATGAAACAAGATCCATGCCCAGCTGGCTTTGCTAAAATGGTCAATCGCTACAACGCCCAAGTACAAGGCTGTTTATTTGTTGGGCCGGGAGTGACTTCTTCAGAAGCATTACATTGATCAAGCTTTGAATGCTTATGACACCAGCAGTTTGGCGCCAGGGCCAAGCAAGGCACATCTGACCATCTTTGTGGCTCAGCAATGTCTGGTGCACGCGCTGTGGCACTGCAGAAAGGCTTTTGGGCACAAAAACTGGCAAGTGTAGCCCGCACACCACCACAGTAGCCCCATAACTTTCTGAACAGTTTCAAACTCCCATCTCTGATGCGTTGTCCTTCCATCGAAGGATAAACCAGGTAAGGAGTTCACCTATGAAAAGAACCACAGTGTCAACCTTGTCGGCGCCTAACTCTAACGCTTTTGATAACTGGCATCGCCGCATCCCATAGGCATCCCCTATCAAAAACCACAACCCCACAGAGGATCACCACACCTCTCCACACATGATAGGTCACTATAGTGAGAGCCGCTGCACTACGCAGACACTTCCAAAGTTCGCCCCACCCTCTGGCAGCACACCCGCACTGCCCACGCAAGCGAGCGCTTGGCCAGACGGCAAGAAGGCCCCGGGGGGCGCACCTCTGGGTTGCCTTCCTGCGAGGCCTCTGCAGAGGGGCCGGCCTGCGCCTCCTGGGCTGCCTTGTCTGGGTCTCCACCTGTGCACACAACACACGCGCGCAGGATTGCAGCAGGAATGTGCTGTGGGTAGCCTCATCTGGGTCTGTACCTGTACGCCTGCCATTACATAGGGCCTGGCCCTACAGTAAATGGAGCCTTGCTGGCGTTGACACAGTGCCATGCTTGCCATGACATAGTGCCCTGCATGCCATGATACGGTGCCTCACCTGCCATGATGGCCTCAACCTCATCGTCAGCAAAGTCGTCCGTGGCTGCCACTGCAGTGACTTGCTCTTCCACCTGTGGGCAGTGCATGCAGGGTACACAGAGGCCGGCTTGCAATGCTTGCAAGGTTCACAGGCTTAGTTGCAGAGCAGGGTACAAATCCCTTTTCATGGTCGAAGTGAAGAATGTTCTCCTTCCCTGTTCCACTTATTAACCTTTTGTTGAGTGCTTGGCTTGCATCCCTGGTCCACACACAAACAAGCACACACTATGCCCTTTCCACACTTTGCAAACCGTACCTCCTACACCTCGCCCCTCCCCCCCCCC
>LKMJ01005170.1_pt1 | contig 12300 bp, 18 predicted proteins | sample 643391 | NCBI WGS metagenome assembly LKMJ01 (sample SAMN04112250, study PRJNA286221) | soda lake metagenome | biome: soda lake; feature: Kulunda Steppe; material: water; isolation source: sample PL-Br10 brine of Picturesque Lake | place: Russia: Kulunda steppe | collected 2010-07
AGAATGTGTAGGGAAGGATAAGGGTATCAGAGGCTCCTCAGTCTCATCGCGGGCAACCTGTTGTCTGCTTGGTGTACACTGTCGCTGTCCGCAGCCAGTCCACACACCGCATTTGCTCAAATGTTATGGCCATGCTACGAGTCTAGTTTAGATGCAGCACTCTCTCGGCGTGACAGCCTCTCCCATCCTGGATCTTCAAGCTGGTTCACGCACGCACTCGTGCACGGAACGGGGCTCCTCTGATGCCACCTCACTTTTTGTACCTTGACCTCCCTAAGCATGTTTGAGGAATATGAGCAGATTTCGTTGCGCGCACAGTGTTCGCTGCACACCCCTGCAGTGGAACCCTCCCTTACAAGTTTACAAGGCTTGAAGTAAGGGTTTACCGCCAGCCTGGTTGTTAGGTTGACTTATAACATTGTCACAAGTGCTCTTGTGCTGCTGTGCAAAATGAGGTGCATGTTCTTTTTCACTGTCAAAACTTGCATGCTTTCTGAGAGACTTTTCTTGATTGCTATCCATCCTTTCTGCCGTTCTTTCAGTGGAGGCCCCTTATATTTTGCAAGCCTTGCCTAATCAGACTGTCTTTAAAATCCTTGCTCATTGGCACAACAGACCTTGCTATTTTATCCCGGACATTACAGATTACTTTTTGACCGGCTCTGACCAGCCACAAACCAATCAGCCTTAAAAGGGTTACAAGGGTAGGGGGGTCATAAAACAATCAGCCTTACGGCCAGGCTGGCGGTTATCCCTAGCTTATACTCAGGTTGCACAGGTCAAGCTTACCTTTCCCTTCCAAATAAATTCTCACATGCTTCCACGCATTTCCTTTAGAGCATCTTATCTCCCAAGAGAGTCTCTAAGGCTAAGAAACGATCCGATGTAGACAGAGTCCAAGACGAGAGGGAACAAGCATAAGATGCATGCAGGACCGCCTGTATGGCTGCCTGGTGGAACTAGACAGACTAGGTTAGGTTATAAAGCTGTACCTGCCGGAATTAGATAGGGTTACAAAACATTTTTGATAGACAATGACTTTTGGCTGTCCCAGCATCCTGGTTTGGTCATGCCAAGGCTCACTCCCAGCTCTTTGCATGGGGCACTCACCCCCAACACCTCTCTCTCTCTCTCTCTCTCTCTCTCTCTCTCTCTCTCTCTCTCTCTCTCACACACACACACACACTCGTGTGCATGTGTCTGCCAGTCTTTCCCGCAGACCTGCTCCTACATCATCTAGAAGTACAGTCTTTGCCCAACACGGCTGCCCAGCCTCGCCATCAATGCTGCGCCAGTATGTTAAAGCCATAGCCATACTGGCAACAGCGCAGTCGCGCTGTCATGCAGCAGGGCCTGCACCCACAGCGCTTATCTCCAATACTGCGCCCATCTGTGCGTCGTTTCCACAATCTGCGGCATCAGCGCGGTCGCGCTCTCATTCAGCAGGGCCTGCATCCACTGCACGGCCGCCTCGTCATCCAGGTCAAGGCGGAACTTCTCCTGCAGTTCGTGACGGCATGTTGCTCTGTTTATGAGTGGATGGTATGGCGCTCTGGATGCAAATGGGTAGCCAGACATGTGCGCTGCAGCAGGCGCTGCCAGTTTGTTGCGAGTTTGCGCCTGCCAGTGTCCTGCTGGTGTGTGCTCGCCAGTGTGCCACCAGTGTGGTGCAGTTGAAGTTTCAGGCAGAGAGAGGTGCCAGTGGCAGGATGATGTGCCCACATTCACGTGGGGATTTAAGCAATAAGACAGGAATTTGGTTGCAGCCAATGATAGCAGGGTAAATGCAAGTCTTAGGGCCAATGATGCAACAGATGTCCTCTGCTGCTGCATGGCTGCCCGGGGGAGTGGGTCCAGTAATGGCCCTTTCATGCTTTGCTAAGATGATTCCCCATGGTGGTGTCTGCCTGCTGCTGCGGTGATGGCCCTTTCATGCTTCACAAGAAGGTGATTCCCCGTGATCAAGGCTGCTTACCACCAAGTGCCTGTCCACCCCACAAAAGCTCAGCCCGGGGGCCTCCCGCCTAACAGCCCACGCTTGCATCAAGCTGCCTGTAGATGGCATCCTTTGCATCTTTGCACACAGCCCCTATGCCGCTACCTGCTTGCCACCGCACACTTGTTCAAACACACACAAGCACACGCACACACACGCACAAACACTGAGCACCACCCGCGTGCCACCCACACATGGAGCCTTTTACGGTCTGTGCAGACAGTCTCCGTTCACACACACACACACACGCACACGCACGCACGCACAAGCTCAGCCCTACCCACACCTGCAGCTTGAGGATGGCCTTCTCAGGGTCTGCGCGGATGGCCTCGATGCTGGCCCCCGCCATGAGGTGGAACAGTGACAGGATGAGGTCTGCGCTCTTGCGCAGGATGTTGTACGCCTCGCACGCAAACATGCGGAACTGGCCGTACCACGCGCTGTCCTGGCCGCCCATGGCTTCCACCATCTCCTGCAAGCACGGGCGTCGGTGTGTGCATGAGTGAGCATGTGCACGAGTGTGCCTGTGCGCACATGTGTGCGCCTGTGTGCATCTGTGTTAGCCTGCAAGCGTACCCACACTGATGACATGCTGAGCATTGAAATGCGCAGCGTGTGCAAAGCTTGTTTGCAACCTGCTTGCTTGGCCACGTGCGGTGTGTGTTAGTCCTGCAAGTGTGTGTAAATCCTGCAAGTTTGTGTTATTTTTGCGAGTGTGTGTTAGTCCTGAGAGTGTGTGCACGTGTGCCTGCACACTCGCCGCCCACCGTTTCCTGAATCTGTGCAATACGAACGAAAGCACGTGCGTGCTGGCGTACACGCACAGCATTTTTGCACATGCGCACAGTACAACAAGCGGTGCTGGCAGCAGCCCGGAAATAAGCCCCTGTGCTTTCCCACACAGCCCTGCACGCTGCTCGCTCCCTGCACGCGTTGCGCAGCCGCGCGCGCACCTTGCAGATCTTCATAGGAGGTGGGAAGGGCTTCGGGTCATTGCCCAGGATGTAGCCAAAGTCGATGTGGAACAGGCGGCCATCGGGGCACAGCATCAAGTTGTCCAAGTGTCGATCGCCCACCCCAAGGATGTACGTGGCCACGCAGTAGCCCGCGCACGAGCGCACAAACGTCTCCAGCACGTCGGGGCGCAGCCCAAAGGGGCCTGCGCTCGCAGAGTGCGCTTGTTTGTGTGCAAATCTCTGCGTCTTTGGGTGAACGTGGCCATGCGACGCAAGGGTTGGAAGCGGGTTGGCTGGGAGCGACCAGGTGCTCTCTATGCGGGCAGACTGCTTGACCACAGGTGGGTTAGCCAGGGAGCACAGCCATTCAGAGCCCCAGGCTTGAGATGGCGTTGAGCCTGGACTAGATGACCCCACCTCAGGCTGGGGGGGGAGTGCTGCTCGACCAGGAGGGTCCAGGGGGCGCAGCCATTCAGAGCCAGTGGGGGACTCTTTACAGCAACAATAGCAATGATGATACATGGAGCCCTGAACTACACACACTTCACAATGGACGATGCATTGAGTTCTGTACTACACATACTTGATGATGGACAATGCATGGAGCCCTGAACAACACACACTTGACGATGCACGATGCATGGAGCCCTGAACTACACACACTTCACGATGGACAATGCATGGAGCCCTGAACTACACGATGATGGACAATGCATGGAACCCTGAACTACACGCACTTCCCAACGCACGATGCATGGAGCCCTAAACTACAGACACTTGACAATGCACGATGCATCGGTCCTGAATTACACACAATGCACCACTGCACCTGTGCTCTTCCTTATCTGCCCTGATTTTACCCTCAAAACCACACCTCTGCCTTCGTGCTCCCACCCTGTGTGCCGCATGCCCCTGCACCTCCCCTACCAACCCTCCGCCTCGGTCGCCAATTGACGACCCCCTCACCTTTTTTTGCCTCCACCTCCTTACCTTGCCAGCTGCACAACACCACGCCTCTGCCTCCTCCCCCCTTCCCTACGTGCTGCAACCTCCCACACGTACGCCTCCCCTGCCTGCCATGCACTGCAAACTAGCCTGCACCTGTGGGCTGCGGCGAGGTGGGCGAAGAGTGCTCGTGGATGGTGCGCTTTTCTAAGTGGGTGAAAAGTGTTTGTGCGCGGCGCGCTGCGCACAGGTCCGCACCTGAAGGCTGCGCCGCATTGAGTGAGAAGAACTTGTGGATGGTGCGGTGCTCGGAAAGCACCCGAGACAGAGGCGTGGAGGGCACAAACTCAACCAGGCCATCGTCGCTGGAGGTGGGCAGGACCTGAGGGAGGGAGGGAGGGAGGGGCAGAGGCACATGAGAGCAAGTAAGGACAATTGGAGCAGCAGAGGTAGCAGCAAACAGAAGGTGGCACCAGGGGGATGTGGGAGTTGGGCAGGGCCTGAGGGAGGAAGGGGTAGCGGCGGGCACTATCAGGTTGAAGCTCAGGCAACGAGTGAGGCAGCTCGGTAGAGGTAACGGCAGGCAGTATCAGGTTGAAGCTCAGGCAACAGGTGAGGCAGCACGGGCGTGGCAGCGGCAGGTACTGTCAGGTTGAAGCTCAGGCAATGAGTGAGGCAGCTCGGTAGAGGCAACGGCAGGCAGTATCAGGTTGAAGCTCAGGGCGTGGGAGAGTAAGTGGCAGAGGCGGTTGCTGGTGGGTGTTGAGACTCCCAAGGCACAGCTTTAGTGCTGTTTTGAGGGCTGCTGCCACCTGCGCAGATGCAAGGGATCTTCCTTTCCAAGCACCAAAGCAACACGTCTTGTGCGGTGTGAGCCTGAGCACAAGCGCCAAAGTGGAATGCATTGTCGTATATTGTTATGAGGTGTGATCCTGGGCGTAAGAAAAGGGACAGAATGCGCCTGAAATGGCATCAGTCTGAGGTCCAGGCCCTCCCATTTAGTAATGGAGTCGATGCCTAGGCAAGTGTGTCCGAGTACAAGATCCTTATTTCATTGCCAGCATGTGCCTTATAGGGCGTCAGCCGGAGGTCCAGGCTCTCCCGCTTCAGCAACTTGTCCATCAGCCCAATCATCTGCAGGATGAACTGGTCCTGCCGCAGGTCGTCGCCCTTCTTGTAGATAAGCGCGCAGCGCACCTGCGCACGGCGCGGGCTTGCACATGCTGAAAATAAGTGTGCTTGCGCGCGTGTGCATGCAGATGCTTGCTCATGTGCGCGCATGAGTGCACGGAATATTCATGTACACATCGGGTGACCTGAATGCCTCGTTAGCTCCTCCAAGGTCAGAAAACGCGCACACACATATAAGCAGCACGCCAACCTAAGCATATCATGAGACAGGCAGCAGGCATGCAAATAGCTCATTGAAACACGCACGTCTCCACATGTTCAACAATGCCACTCCCTCCCCACACAATCTCACCCAAACAGAGGGCATCCTTGAGCCTTTGTGGCCGCATCTCCGTCAGCGCTGCAGAGGCGCGCAGCTCACTGCATCATTGCACCGCAAGGCGCCCGTCTGCAAGGGCAGGCTTTGTAGCAAGCACGCACAAAAACAGGCGCCATTGCACAGCATGGCGCCTGAACACGGAGGCGCCGAACTCACAGCATCATCTTACAGAGCATGGCGCCTGAGAATGGAGGCGCAGAGCTCACTGCATCATTGCACAGAGCACGGCGCCTGAGAATGGAGGCGCAGAGCTCACTGCATCATCGCTCAGAGCATGGCGCCTGAAAACGGAGGCGCGGAGCTCACTGCGTCATTGCACAGAGCATGGCGCCTGAGAACGGAGGCGCTGAACTCACTGTGTCATTATAGAGCATGACGCCCGTCCGTGAAGGCAGGCTTGCGATGATCTGCTTTGGGGTGGGAGGGGGCGCCTGCGAAGGAGCCTGCTGGTGGGTGGCGGCATGGGGGGGCTGGCTACCGCTGGGTGCCTGGCCAACTCCTGCTCGATAGGCAAGCAACAGATCATTGATGAGCGTGTTTATTCAAATCACTTTGTTTATAATATGATATGATAGGCCCTCGGCCAGCTCCTGCTTGCCAGGCAAGCCGCAAGTCAATGATTGATCAAAAGATCAATGATGGATCAGTACCAAGTGGTGTTGAAAAGGACTGCTAGGCCCTTGGCCAGCTCCTGCTAGCCAGGCAAGCCGCAAGTCATTGATAGATCAAAAGATTAATTATAGATCAGTACCATGTGGTGTGTGAAAAGGATTGCTAGGCAATCAGCCAGCTCCTGCTTGTTAGGCAAGCAATTGATCTGTTGTCAAGGGCACACAACGCTGGGCAAAAAAGGATGGTGGTATGCGTTCCAAGACAGTGGCAAGGGTGCACGGAACAAGATGGAAGCGAGGGTGCTTTTGCTGCCATAACTCATGACATGAGCAACAGAGAGTGCAATGAGCTAGACGGATGAGGATAAGCTGCTGCTTCAAGCAAGTCAGGAAGTCGGCAACTGCAGTGCATGGCGGTGGTTGTAGCAAGAACCGGTGCCTGCCATGTGCAGCAGTGATAGCCTAGGCGCAGATGCTGCTGACCAGATGGCCGGCTGCTGCGCAGATGGAGCAATGTGGCTGAAGGGGTACAGGAGAGATGAGGGGTTGAAGGGTTGAGGAAAACGAGGATCACCATATTGACAAGAGTGATGGAGGCAGCAGGCTTTGGGACGCTCCTTTTTTGAGAGGGATGCAGACAGCAGATGCTGAGGTTCTTTTAAATTTGCAGATGGTTCTATTCAATCACTCATTTTTCGGGCTTAACTATGAAGGGCACACTCCACTCTCCCTAAATTGTCATGTGCAATTGACACTCTCTGACTTGCCTGTACAGAAAGTGATGATGCACAACACCGGTCAGCGCATGCATGCATGCGGGCAGCACAAACCTGGCGGCGGCTGCCCCGCAAGCCCTGGCGCGTCGGGGCCACTGCCAGCAGTGGCGCCGCTGCCCTGCTGGTGTGTCGCGTGAGGAAGTGCTGGTGTGGCCTTTGGCAGCTGATGGGGTGGGGAGGCGGCCTTGGAGGCGCCCGACAAGCGCCAGCTGATGGGTTGGGGGTCCACCTGCGCGCAAGCCCATGCCAGGCTGCTCTTAGGTGTTTGTGCTGATGGGGTGGGCATCCACCTGCGTGTGTGTGCCTGCACAGTGTCTGACATCTCCTGGGTGAAGCTGGTGACCAGGGTGCACAGTACAACATCTCCTGGGTGGGGCTGGGGATGGGATGGGCGTGATTCTGCTGTGGTTGGCCGGCTGCATGTTAGAGGGAGAGCACAGACATTCACGAGACAATACAAGCGCCGCAAGCCACGCACCCACACAAGTGCTCTGTGCCTGGTGGGAGGAAAGGGAGCCATGCGAGATCCAACTTGGAGAAAGGGTCAGAGGTCAAATTCAAAAGGAGCCACAAGCAATCTGGCCAGAAGAGAGCCGCAAGTGGTCCCCCTTCAAGGGAGTCACGAGCGACGTGAATTGGAGGTACAGATGCTCCTGTGCCCCCTCCTCGTGGCTGTGCAGGGGCAGGTGCGACCTTCTCATGGCTGTGTTTAGAGGCAGATGCCCCCTTCTCTTGGCTGTGTGCAGATACAGGTGAGATCAGGGCAACCGACGCACCTTGAAATGGAGGCGAAGGGGCAGCTGTGCAGATTTAAAGCAGCTGCACTCGGAGGGCACAATACCTGCAGGACATGCGTGTGTGGGCTCGGCCATGAAAAGCAGGCGTGTATGCGGGCTTTGCACTTCAGTGCGTCGTGTGTCCGGGGGGCACACACCAGCACATGTACTGTTGCTTTAGCAGCAGCTGGGTTGACAGGGCACGCGCGTCTCTGGGCAGGGCATGCGCGTCTGTGGAAAGGGCATGCGCGTCTGTGGAAAGGGCATGCGCGTTCATGGGCAGGGCACGTTTGTCTGTAGGCAAGGCACGTGCGTCTGTGGGCAGGGCACGCACGTCTGTGGACTTTGTACACCGCAAGTGCATCAGCTGGTACCATGCCTGGAGAGTGTGCACGTGTAGGCACACATCCGTCCGTGGTGACGCACGCGAGCACACGTACACATGCTCTCCATGCACACACTAAATCTGCGTGTTGCGCCCTGCGCGCACGTGCCGTCCAGCAGCAAACCTAGTTTTGGCTGCAGCAATGTGTGCTTCACACATACTCACACGCACACACACGCACACCGTCCAGCAGCACGCCAAAATCCAGCGGCAGCCGCACGCGCATCACATACACGCACACACACGCACTTACACACACGCACACGCCCATACACAAATGACCACACACAAGAACACACGGACACACAGGCACGCTCATGCGTAAACACACACACGCACCATCCAGCAGCACGCCAGGGTCCAGCGGCAGCCGCACGCGCATCACATACATGCACACACACGCACTTACACACACGCACACGCCCATACACTCATGAACACACATAAGAACACACGGACATACAGGCACGCTCATGCGTAAACCATCCACGAATTTCACCTCTGACAATGAAATACGAATGCCCCCAACTGTCCCTCTTAATCATTACTCCGGTCTTACAGACCAACAAGATAAGCCAGAGTCCTATCGTGTTATGAACACACACACACACACACCATCCAGCAGCACGCCGGGGTCCAGAGGCAGCGGCACGCGCATCACCGTCATTTCCCCACACGGCCCTGCCTCTGAAACCAGCTCCTGCAGACGCGCCGTTGCGCGGGCTGCCCGCAGTCGGCTGCCCTGCATGCCACCATGCAGGCCGCACGCGTCCAGTGTCAGCGACGGGGTCAAGCGTCAGGTTGAGCGTCAGAGTTGGGGTCAGTGCTGGTCCTTGCAGATGGATGTACAAGCAAGTGTGAGCATACAATGCTGGGTGCCAGGCCAGCGCGCAGCTAGCAGGGAGCGCTGGGTTTGCTCCTGTAGCCTGTAGACGCGCTGCCTTGCGGCCCATCAAAAGTAGGCTGCCTTGCCACTGCTGCTGCCGCTGCCACTGCCGTTGTCTTGGGGTCCATCGAAAGCAGGCTGCATTGCTACTGCCTGCATCCCTTGCATTGTAACATTGTAATACACAGGCACACCCTATCATTGTAATGCACAGGCACACCCCAGCAGTCCAAACCCTTGATGCCCCACCCACGCACTGAGCTCAAGGTAAAAGGCTAAACCAACAAAGTGCCTCCGTGTATCCCATAGTAATGCACAGGCACACCCCAGCAGGCCGAACCCTTGATGCCCCACCCACGCTCGGAGCTCAGGGTCCTCAAGGACAAATAAGCACAGCACCTCGCTTGTCCTCAAAAAGCTTGATGCCCAACACCCTGCCAGCTCAAAGCCCAAACAAAAATCATCTACCCTTCGACGCAACGATCCCAAGGAGCCCAACACCCTGCCACCTCAAAGCCCAGCAGTCATCTACCCTTCGTTGCAAGAACCTCATGAGCCCAACACCCTGCAAGGTCAAAGCCTGAAGTCCTCAGCCTTGCAAGTGCAAAACCTCAAGAGCCCAACACCTTGCAAGCTCATGGCCTCTGGGGTCACGTCCTATGGGTCCCTATGAGTCACAGGGCCCCACACCAGCACTGGCAGCGCTGGGAGTGGATCAGCCATCCGGTGCTTGATCAGGATCTTGATGCAGCTGGCTGGGGATTGCACGCACCTTCAAGTCCTTGATCAGGTACTGCATCTGGCTGAGCATGTCTGTCTGACGCCGTATTGCCTCAAATACTTTGGCGCCCTGCGCGATGCATGATGTGCGCACACCACCACCCCTCATGGCGTGACACATCACCACGCGTGTTGTGGCATGCACCACCACGCATCAAGGTCGATGAGCCAAAGATGAAGCCATGAATCAGGGCTTTTGAAAGAGAAGCAAGCACCGGTGCGCCGGTGCTGGGCGGCGCCCCGACTGAGTTGGCTCAAGTGCATGGGGTTGGGTCCTGCCCACACGCACTCACACACCATCACACTCGTCCAGGCCTCAGTCCAGCTTTGCATGCCCTTTGTGGCGGCTTGCATGCCCCTTTTGGCAGCTTTGCATGCCCTTTGTGGCAGCTTGCATGCCCTTCGTGGCAGCTTGACAGACACAGGTCAGAGGTGGGGTTGAGGCCCATGTGCTGCCACGCCACTTTCCCTCTAGTTGTGTATGCAAAATCCTGAGGCTCTTGAAGCGTGCTGCAAGGCGCTCGGCCAACAAATAATCAAACTGATGTCATCAGTAATGGATGCACACTTGCATACCCAGCAGAACATCATGATTGGTAATGGATGCACACTCATGTACACAGCAGCACATCTGCACATATACGGACCCCTCAAAATTTAACAGAAACCTGGGAGAGCAAGCACCTGGATGGTGGTGGCCGTCAGGGCGGGAGGCTCCCTCGCGCCCACCCCTACTGCAGCAGCTGGCTGCGGGGAGGGCAGCTGCGGCTGCGTGCGCTGCCCATGCTGGAGGCTGGCAGCGGTCATGTGATGCTGAGGGTGGGCGGGCGGTGGAGCGGGGTGCGAGGCGGCAGAGGTGGCGGCAGCGGCTGCGCGCACCTTCTCGGCGGCGGCGCTCGCCTGGCGGGCTGCAGCGGCCTGCTGCTGCAGCGCCTGCGCACAATGGACGCATACAATGGGTGCGCATGATAAGAGCTGCGCGCATGGTTAGTAGCGCCCACTCGCAAGCACCCACTCAGCACCCACAAAGCAGCACGCGCGTGGAGGCGCACCTGAAGCAGGTGGGCGTGGATGAGGGACGCACGGCTGCCGAACCCCGCGTCCTCAAATTCCGTGAACAGGTACCAGTGCAGGGTGATGGCAAAGGTGGGGTTGGCCAGCGCACGAGCCACCAGAAATTTGGACAAGCGCGACACGCTATCGCGCTCGTATCGCAGCGCCTGCGTGCGTGTAAGGTGTGCACACACGTGCATACTGCATGTGTGCATTCCAACAGGCGCGTCGTGTGTGGTTGCATTGGTAACGCAGCACGTGCGTGCGTGTGGGGTGTGTATAAGTGCGCATGCTGCGTGCGTGCACTCAGACAGGCGTGATCTGTGTTGTTGTGCTCGTAGCGCAGCGCATGCATGCGTGTGAGGCGTGCATTGGTGCGCTGGGGGCATGTGTGCCCTTAGGCAGGCGCATTGTTGCGATCATCCTGCGATGTGAATACATGAGGAACACAGCAGGGTCCACAGGAGAGGATCTGTCACTAGGCAGGCTGCACAGTTTTTACCTTTCATCCCCGACCGTCACCAGCTGCAAAAGGGAACGCAAGGGCGTGCGCTCAGCATGCACGTCTGCATGCCACACACAACGCAGCCCACAGTAGGCCACCACCACAGCCGCCGCAAAGCTGCCAGGGGCCAGAACACCACGCAGCCCCTGCCCACCTGCACCAGCTGCAGCAGGTAGCTCAGGAGCTCCTCGTCATCCTTCTGCTGCAACACGCTGACGGCATGGCTGCGCACCTGCGGGCAGGACGAGCGCCACAGGTCTGCGGCCATCGAGCACTTTTGTGCGCCATGGCCCCCATCACCCCCATGGTACTAACAAACCTATTTTGGAGTGGGTGCTCATACGCCTGCTCTGGAGAAGGGGTAGCTCATGAACCTAACTGTACTTACTTTCATATACCTACCAGGTCCTCATATACCTACCAGGTCCTCACAAGCCTTCCAGTTCCTCATATGCCTACCAGCCATACACCTGCTGCTATTGAGTAGAGGGACAACTCCCTTGACCGTGTGGCCTACTGTACTCATGCCCCCAATACGCCCCTGGGTGTCTGTCTGTCACGTCTACGCATGCATGCAGGAGAAAGTAAATACAGCAGCGCTGGCCAAGAGGCATAGCTGTGTCCATGGCTGAGAAAGACACCCCTGCAGGGATCACGTGCAGATCATTCCAGGGATCACGCGCAGACCATCGCGCAGACCATCAGGGGTCACGCGCAAATCATTCCAGCAGCCCCTCCGCCCGCATGTGAGCAATCCAATCCAGGGACAGGCTCCGCCCAGAAGCAGAAGCAGCCCCTGAAGCTAGACTAACCTTATTTCCCTTGAATTGCATGGACTCCTCACTCCCTCGCAGGCAAACACACACACGCACACGCACACACACACGCACACATGCACACACATACACACCCCGGTTGTGATCACTCTGTGTAAAATTCACCCAAGACAGTGTGTTTATGCCGGGCAGGCAAAAGCCCAGCGGCTCCCCTGCCCTGCAAGCAAGCCAGCTTACTTGCGCACTGGCCTAGCGAGCCGTTACACTTGCACAGCTGCACAACCGCTTGCCAGCCCGCTTGCACCAATGCAAGCCCAGCAGCTCCCCTGCCTCCCCCCCCCCCCC
>LKMJ01005171.1_pt1 | contig 12299 bp, 8 predicted proteins | sample 643391 | NCBI WGS metagenome assembly LKMJ01 (sample SAMN04112250, study PRJNA286221) | soda lake metagenome | biome: soda lake; feature: Kulunda Steppe; material: water; isolation source: sample PL-Br10 brine of Picturesque Lake | place: Russia: Kulunda steppe | collected 2010-07
ATTATTACAGGTTGGATCATATCGAATGCGGGCGCTTAGCTCAGCTTGGACAGAGCACTTGGCTTCGGACCAAGATGCCGCGGGTTCAAATCCTGCAGCGCCCATTCGTTTTCCGAACGATGTAGATTCAACAGACAGCAGTGGCTTCCTTATAAAAGGATGCTGCTGCGCGCGAAAGAGTTCGTTCCGATCCATCACGGGGGTCGATGCCGTCATGCGATTCGCTAGCGCTAAAGTCTCACCACCGCTACAAAAAAGTGAGGTGCGTGGTGAAACTGATGGGGTTAGTACGGAGATCGTGGTCACCACACGATTTTGGACCGGATTGAGTTTCACCCTGCAATCGAAAATGAGGGGCGACTTGGCCGTCACCGTGGATTTGAGTCCTCCTTGGTGCAGCGTACGAATATGAAATTGCTTTACAGAGGGCGCTTTCTATATTCGATTCGTCGCTACTCTCCATCAATCGGTACAAGCGCGATACTGTTCATTGCCTACCCTGTCACCAGTTTACATCACTTCGCCCTCGGACACTGATTTTGTCGGATCCAAGCCACGAACGAAAGCAAAACCAGCACCTCCGGAGCACAGTAACGCGCCTACGAAAATAACTGCAAATAAGGGAATCAATACCGCTAAGGCTACTTTCGCTACGACTGCCAGTATTACTGACATAGTATTGGGTACGAGAGAGATTAGTAAAAATACACGGGGTGGTGTGAGGGGCGTTGTTCAATTAGCTGTTTCTACATGTAGGCGAAGGCTTGGAGCTATGTTTCTGCGGATTCGGCGATCGCGTGGCAGAAGTGAGTTCCAAAGCAGTTTGTGCCTCGTTTGAGTTCTTTGAAGAGTCGTTCAACAGCATTCCGATTTCCTTGTGTGACGGTTTGAAATCGGATGTTTAACTCGAATAATGCCGTTTTGAGCCACGGTGCGCTATCGACGAGAAACAGACTGTCGCGTTTTCTATAGTCCCGATAATTAATATCACGTCAAGCATATGAATAAATAGACAAGAATGCCCTATGTGGGGGAACTAGACGGCAGGAAAGTCATCCCTCCAGAGGTGGATAATGGTGCTACTGTAACCTGTCCCTCTTGTGGTGATGAGATGTCTGTTGTTCAGTCCCATCACCGGGGCAAGGTATTCATTTCGCGGCACTTTCGTCATCGGACACAGCAAATTAAACGAGATAATTCAGTAGGACAAACCGAGCTCTCTGATCACATGGGTATCTGTCCGGGTGAATCCGACGAGCACGCGAAAATGAAGTCGATTTCGTATGCAAAGCTTGTGGACGAATTCCCTGACGCAGATGTACAGTTGGAGAAGGGAGTGGGTCAACGAATTGCCGATGTACTCCTCGAATTCGAATCTCCACGAGAGCCATATGGGAAAGGGATAGCTGTCGAAGTCCAGTATCGGAATGCAGGGAAAGACATCGGAGAGGTTACTGAGCATTACTTGGAACAGGGTTACAGCATTGTCTGGCTTGAAGAAGATAACTTTGACAAACACGATGTCGATATTTCGGGACTCTTGACTGTCTGGCCGTATGCCATCCCCAATCGAAATGAAACAGAGGGATACGATGATGTAATTCGATGGCTTTTGCAACCGAAATCACCATCTATAGAACTCGAAATCCCGATTCCCGCCGAGTATTGGATGGAATTCGATAAGTCAGGTGAATGGGTGACCGTAGCACAACGGTATCTTAGACGACGCGGGCGGGCATGGGCAACAATATCACGTTCTCCGACTGGTCATCTCACACTCCAACTTGGAAAAAAAGACTGGGGATGGAATGCCGATACTCACCGTATCACAATACAGTTAGAGAAATCCGATTGTAATGAACTTCGGGAATTTGCTGACGCCCTCGCTCGAACTGGATTTAGTAATACTGCCCCGTCCAGTTCAGAACGGGATGAGAAATGGTATGATCTCACCACAGCTTGGTTCGTGGGATCACCCAATGTTACAGCGTGGCTCTCAGCCTCGCTGTCTCCCAATGACAACGTGGTGTTGACCCTGGGAAAGAAACATCCGAAGGAGACAGATACAGTTACAGCAGAGGTTGACGAGACTGCAGTCGAGGCATTCCAAGAGATCGCAGATCTCCTTGAGCGGGCTTTCGAGATTGAATTGGATTAAGCCTGAAATCTTTTGAGAGATCACTCCCTTTGAGCAGTGCGGTCAGTCTAACTAATTAGTATAACTAACAAGTCTAACTATTTAGTCTAATTAAATTTTTAAACAACTGGGTCTTATTAGTATTCATGCTTACGTACACGATATATTCCGAAGCGGGAGGGGTAGGAAAAAGTACCCTCGCTGCCAATCTTGCGCATGCTCATACCGAACGCGGACGAGATGTCCTCGTTGTTGATCTAGATCCACAAAAAGGTTCCTTGACGTACCTATTAGGGGTCTCTGTCTCCCGTGACGATGGAGACGTAGACAACATTGCTCGTCATCTTATTGATCGACCAACAGGCAGTTTCGACCATCTCATTCACCAGACCCCGTTTGGTTTCGATATCGTTCCGTCCCACAATATGCTCGAAAGTCTTCCCAAGCTCTTAACAAAGGCAGAAGAGATGGCAGAGGATCTTGGAGAATCATTCGCTCCAAATGACCGTCTCCGACAAGTCCTCGCAGATGCAAATATCCCAGAACAATACGATACAATCATTATTGATCCGCCTGCGACAGCTGGTCCGCACCTATATAATGCTGTGGCTGCGACGCGCTCACTCGTTCTCCCGATTGAGCCAACAGGAAAGGGAATACAGTCTGTTGAAGGAGTTCAGGACATGGTTGTAAATCTTGAAGATGCATTGGGAATCGATATAGGGGTACTTGCGGTTGTGCCGAACGGCATCGGGCAGACGACGAATCAAGAGCAGTACTTGGAACAAATTCGGGACCTGGGGTACAAAGCCCCAGTCGCGTTACGTGACCGAACATCGCTGTTTGAGGGGTGCTGGGACGAAAGGTGTACTGCGTTCTATTACGTTGGATATTACCGTGGTCGGCGGCGAGACTACGAAGTGGAGACGCTGGACAAGTTACGTGATCTTGCAGTTAATATCGAGAAGATAGGAGGGCAATGACAATGACAGACGGGATGAAATCGGGAGCAGGCAGCGATCCATTCGCTGACGACTCCAACGACCAGAAAACTACTGAAGAAGCAAAGGAAACTAATCAAGAACAAGAAATATCAACAAAGACAAACAGAGAACAGGAAAGATCAAAAGGTCACGTCAACTCACCCGATGGTTCGATAGACTCCGGTAGTGAAGACCTCCCTTATATTTTCAGTCGGAATGGGGTCAAAGACAATAGAACGATGGTTCAGTATTTTTTACGGGAGGAAACAGAAGAAATCGAATCTGAGGTTCAACATTCCGTTGAGCAAGAACTCGGGACCGACGTCTACCTTACAGATATTCGTGAAGCCCTCGTTCGCATCGGAGCGGAGCACCTAGATGAGGTTGCAGGTGAACTTCGAGAGTGGGGCTACCGATATAAGGAAGAGTGAGATCAAGACATCAGACAGTTCCAGCACCGACAGTCGGTTTTCAATACTTCATTACAGATATCAATTGACACGCTTGCTTGCGATTTCAAAAAAACCATATTTGATTCACATTGAAAAACATAATTCCATTAATATATTGCCGAAATTTACATCTTTGACATAATAGTATTTTATCTATTTCCGTCCCTCGATATTGAATAGTTCGTTGGAAAATTCAATTGGTCCTGCTTGATTACCCGTCTGTTGATTTCAAAAACTTCGTTGTGGAACCCAATGTATCATATTTTTGTTAGTGGGGACTATGGCTAATTTGTTCCGGAGCGAAAACGTGCTCTGGAACAGGCCAAAACCCCTAAAAACAGCCAGAATCCCAATCAAAAACACACCAGTATATGTAACGTACTGTATGCCATTTAGTGAACAAAGCTAGCACTGCGGAATAGTTACTTACCAATTAAGTGATGTGATTTGTTCTCGACTGACCTCCGGGCCGTTTGGCCCGAGTGTTTTCTGTTTCAGTTTCCAAGTGGTTTGCCAGTCAGCAACTGCCCAATCATAGCTGTCGCTCTGGTATGCCTCTTTGATTTGCCTTTGTCCTTCACTTATACTATATTCTGAATTAAATGGACCATTTGGAAGTTCTCCGAGTCCAGCCCTATGCCAATGATTGAAGACTGAATATGCCGTCTCTCGTGAATCGAAAATTGCGACCGGTTTGATTCCTTTTTTATTCAGCTCGTCCATCTTTTGGTATGTTTTCCTGTATAGCTTCCAATTATTATGTTCAGTCATAACTTCCCTGGCGTGCAATTGTCGGTTTTGGTCTCTTCCGAAGACATCTAGCACGTAGTCATCAAACTGATGATAGGATCCGCTCGACCATCCTCGGCATTTATCGTACAGTCGTATCAGTCCAACAGTCACGCGATGTACAAGTCCTTCGTATGGATCCCCCTTCAGTTCAGGAAACTCACTTCGAGCATTAAGCAACAGACGGGCTTTCTCGTTCAAGTCGTACCACACCTGCTTTCGAAACAGGTTAGTCGGCTTTAGGAATCCGTCTGTTTTATTAAACCAGTCGGCATCGCCAAACGCAAGGAGGACGTCATGACCAATATTCGTGTCGTAGTATAGGCGCTTGAGCGATTCCTCATCCAAATCCGCTGTTATCTGTTTGATACTGGGACAATTGTCCGCAAGCAAGTGAGTTCCACAGACAACTTCTCCATTCCAGAGTTGAGCAATCCGCCGCAACAGCACTCGTCTATCATTGTTTAGTGATACAGTTGCCTCAGTCCGTCCTCTCACCCGGTCTTCAGCAAGCTGTTTCCACTTCTCGGAATCCACCCCGCGCGGACGGGGAGGATTTAATGGGTCATACAGAAATCGTGTCTTGAATTGACTTCTTGAGTACCACCGCAGCCGTGGACGATCACCTTTCGTGATGACTGTAACGTACTCAGTTCCGGAATTCGCTTCCGAGATATCGAAATCGATCGGCTGTTGTTCGTACTCTTTTGCATCCCTTGGTATCTGGTGGCAGCCATTTGGCTCCTCGTCAGCATGGATGGGGAACACTTCGAACGTATATGGATCATGATGGCAGGGGTATTGTTTCCGTTTTCCATAAAGGGGTGCTCCGTGAGGCCAATCGTCAGTAACCGATGCTTCAAACGGGGAAAGTTGCATTACTCTGGTTTAGTTGTTCGACCCAGAAAACATTTTGCGAGAAGTAAACAGAGAGGTGCTCTGAAACAGATTCACAGCATTTGAGTCCGACTCAGAATACGAACAAATTGCAGAAATATCTCAGTGAAGTTATTTTAAAGACAGATATTTCGATCATCATTAATGTGTTCTCGAAGGCAGATTATGGTCTTAGCGGTGAAACCATTCGGGCCAAAGAACAGAGGAAAGACATGGATTTGCAATCAGAACTCTCCACTGACAGCATGACTATATTGCAGTTCGAGAAACCTCGAATGTAGTCGGCTGATCCTCCCCAGAACTTGGCCCTGAATGGAAGACTGTGACTACTCGACCAGCACCCGACTAATGTCTTCGATTGAGATTTTGTCATCGCCTCGTTCAAATAGGCTCGCACGAGCAGCGTCCTCAACTAGACGGTTTAGGTCTGCGGCAGTCAGTCCTTCGGTCTGTTCAGCGACTTTGTCAAGCTGGGTTTCCGTCACGGTATGAGGCAGATCGTTTAATTGTGCTTCTAACATTGCTTTCCGAGCGTTGCAGTCAGGTTTCCCGATCTGAATCTTCTTATCGATACGGCCGGCTCTAATTCCTGCTTTGTCAAGCGATTCTAATCGATTCGTCGCCCCGATGAATACAATGTTGTGGTCGCCGGTATCTTCTAAATAATTGAGAAACTCGTTGACAATCTTGTTATCTTCCTCGTGTGAATTACCTCTATCAGTACGGTCCTTCAGCACCGAGTCCAATTCATCGAGAAACAACAGTACGCCGCCTTCTTTCTCGGCGACTTGCTTTGCTTCCTCAAACAAGGTCTTCACCCTTTGAGCCGACTCGTTTATCCACTTACTCTGGATGTCAGCTCCGCTCAAACGGACGAACGGCAACCCTAGCTCAGTAGATAGTGCCTGTGCTATGTGTGTTTTCCCCGTGCCAGGAGGTCCATAGAAGACTACATTTGGTGCTGTAATCCCGAGCTTTTCAGCTGCTTCCCGGTGCGTGGTGAGTGGCTTGATAATATCTCGTTTCAATTCCGACTTCAGCTCGGCCATTCCACCGACATCATTGAAGTCAATGTCGGTGTCTCTTGTCCAGTCAAACTCCAGTGTGGATAAATCCATGTTCTGGTTCTGCTCAACCGGGCTCTTCTGTTGCGGTTCTATCTCCGCAGAGCTTGATTGCAGCTGCGGTTCTAAACTCTCTGGGATAGTTTGACGCTGTCTCTGCTCGGAAGTCCACTGTGCGGTCTTATCTCTCACATATTCTGGCTCATATTCGTTGTCCTTCGTAATTGATGGACGTTCAACGGGCTCTGTAGGTTGCCAGAGGCGGTAAAACGCGTACGCACACGGACCTACGACAAATACTGCTGCAACGATTGACTCCCAAGTCGGATACATTCCATGGTTAGTACCCCAACTGTGGAATATTCTTATTACTCCTATGCTTGTTCCGAGGAGTCCCGCACTGCCGACGAGTGTATATGTGGTTCGGCCGCACAGCAGCGGTGTTTCAATTGCCTCAATAGCCCCAAGTAGGATCATTAGGATTACCGCTGCAATAAAAAGGATCGCTATCACTACTCCGGTGGCAAATATGGGCCAGAAAACCCCATTGAAGTATGGATCACTGATCTGGGTATATGCTCTGGTGTATCCGATTCGTACGGTCGCGTACGCAAGCAAAGCGCTGGCACTATACGTCAACAGTCCTGAAAATGAACCTCTCATCGGCTTAGATCAATTGTCGTCAGAACGCAGTAGCGGCAAAAAATCCATCTCGTCAGGGGCCACTACATAATTTTTTGTGGATCCGGGATGGCAACGTGGGGTCTGATTCTCGACTATTTCCTTCGCAGCGCAGCCAACAATTCGGACACGGGCGCTCGAAGCATCCCAATCAATCACGTGGGCTCGGACGTAAAGCTCAGCGCGTAACGGCTTGTTAGCACAAACCAGCAACTCGGGGCGACGAACCTTCGTTGTAGCTGTCGCTTTCACATCAATATCGAGCCCGAAGAGCGAGTGATCTTTTCCGCCATCGCCCCATGGATAAGTGCCCGTATCTAGGTCGATCCCGAAGAGTTTCGCAACTGCGAGTTCGCCCAAGAGTCCGATTTGATGACTAGTGAGGGCATCTCGATTGCCGAATACAATTCCTTCATCAATAGCTGAACCGTTGCGCTTTTCTGCGAGTCTGAGTGCTCGCTGGATGTCTTCTTGGTCCAATTCGACGATTGGTAGGGACTCAAGCGGTACGTCTGCGGGAGTCAGTCCGAGAGATTTTTCTCGGGACAGGTGCTTCTGGGTCATGGGTGGTTCACTTTTCGCGGTGGACACCCCCGGTCGCGTGCGGCCACACGCGGCCTTTCTGCGAGGCGGAACCGGGCTGATGTCTGCATCCGATTGTATGATGCCCAGTTAAAAGTAGACTTGTATTTCTATCCAACACTCCGCATCAGAACGCTGCGATTCGGGCGTTTCCAGCAGAAACAGAGGGGTTCAAGAGATTCGGGTTAGTAAATCAGATTCCAGATTCTCCGTCATCGATTCAATTTCCGCCGTATTCCACTCAATCTTCCACGCTTCGTCAATATCGGTGAATACGAGTGACACGCGGACTAGCCGATCGGTCTGCTGTTGGTGCAGGGCAACAGCGTAGGCCTTCATCTGGTTCTGGTAGTATTCCGCATCATCTTCGATCTCCTCTGGCGTAACAGCACCCGTCTTGTAGTCGATGATGTGGTACGCATCGTCGCTCACGATGAGATGATCGATGTAGCCGGAAATCTCTCCTCGATCGAACTCCGCAGTAACGTATAGCTCGTCGTACTGCTGTTTGATTTCTACATCTGAAGCCTGCTCATCAACGTAAGCGATCCCTCGTTGGGCGTGTTCACTCACACCGCGCTGCAATTCGCTGGTGAGTTCTACGTCCGAATCCTCGTCAACGAGAGTTTGTTCCATGAGATTCGACCACCGGGATTCTGGGGGACGTAACTCACAGATCCGATGTACCATCTCTCCGAACACTCTCGGATCAACCCCTGTCTCTCCAGTCACCGACTCCGAATCGAGCTCGGTTTCGCTCTCACCATCCTGATCTGCCATATCATCTTCACCGTGGCGATCGTCCGGGCTAGCTTCCTGCTTCTCGACGAAGGCAGTTCGAGTCTTCTCCTCAACTTCTAGATTACCGTACCCGCCGAGTAGAGCGGCCAGATCAGTCGCTGACAAGCGGAATGTGATGTCGCGTTCCGGTGGATCCGGTGACAGTTCCACTGTTGGATCCACTTCCCCCGTCTCCGGTTCAAGTTGGACTCTGGGTGTCGGCAACGAGACCTGATACGATCCATCACCATATGACCGGCTGAGGGTAATCTCAGAATCTAATTTGCTGCATACTTCATCGGGGAGAAGAGCCGGCTGTACCCAATCTCGCCAACTCGACGCTGATTCCGGATCAGCTTCAGCGATGTCTGTGATTGTAGATCCTTCTGCGTCACTATCGAGCTCGTGAGTACCACAGAGGAGTAGGTGATCCCGGGCCCGCGTACATGCCACGTAGAGCACTCGTTTCTCCTCGGCACGCTCTTCTTCCCGACGGCGCTCTCGCACGGTTTCGCGGGCAATCGTGTCTTTCAGTTCGAACGGATCATCAGGACTGGGTGCTTTCATGCCGACCGCGTGTTCGTCGCCGACACGTTCGAACTCGACTTTCCCACCGCCGAGGGCAGCATCGTCCTTGAATTCTCGGCTGATTTCCGGAACAACCACGAACGGGAACTCCATTCCCTTCGAGTCATGGATCGTCAGAATCTGAACTCCTTTATCGGTCGTGTCGGCTTCACTCTCTCGCCCACCCAGTTCGACCCGACGTTCGATTCGGTTTACGAGCGTGGTGAGACTGCGGACACCATCGTCGCTCCAGCCGCGCAGTTGCTCTCGGAACTTCTCGACATTTGCCATCGCTTGCTGTGAGCGCTCACCCGCACTCACGTTCACCAGATACCCAGTGTCTTCAAGGATTTCAGTCAGGAATGCGGCCCACGATCCATCGAACTCGCCGGAACCATTGCCCAGTCCGGCCTGTTGACGCCACTCACGGAGCAGCCTGTGAGCTTCTGTGAGCTCGGATGTCTCCGTCGTCGCAAGCGCATCCCACAGCGTCTCGTCGTGCACTTTTAGGTACGCAAGTTTGTCGTCGGTGAATCCGAACAGCGGTGATCGAAGCACAGCGTAGAGTGCGCGTTCATCGTGTGGGTCTGCAAGCGCTCGGAACAGGTTCAACAGCGCCGTAATCTCTGCCGTCTCGTAGAAGCCGATTCCGGACGCAACAGAATACGGGACGTTCGCCTCGTCCAGCGCTCGCTCGTAGGCTTTGAGGTGTGTGCGACTCCGGAGAAGGATCGCAATATCACTCGGCTCAATATCTCGTGGGCCGGGCGTTTCCTCGTCAGGAGCAATGTCTTCTGGGTAGACCTGATACGGCTCGGCAAGTACCTGTGAGAGACGTGCTGCGAGCGCCATCGCTTCCAGTTCAGCGTCACCCTCCGGCTCTGCGTCGGCGAACGCTTCGTAATGGTCGAACCGGGCTTCCCGAAGCTCCGAGTCGGTTGGCACGAGGAGATATTCGGCGGTCCCGACCGCTGCTGGATCGTCCCGTGCGGGCGTTAATCGCTGTGGGGGTGCCTCGTATGGCTTTCCATCGTCGTCAAAGACCGTTTCGAACAGTTCGTTGATCGACTTCAGTACCGTCGGGAGTGTCCGGAAGTTCATCGAAAGTTGGTCATCATCTCGATCGGCGACAGGCCCGGTCTCTTCAAGCGTGTCAGCAATCTCCTTGAATTGGGTCACGTCGGCGTTCCGGAACCGGTAGATGCTCTGCTTCACGTCACCGACGACGAAAACGTTCTCCGCATCGAACGTTCCTTTCTCGGTTGCCGTCAGGAGCTTGATGAGGTCCCATTGTCGAGGATCGGTATCCTGGAACTCGTCCAGCATGACGTAGTCGAACTGCTCACGGAGTTCGGTCCGGACGTGTTCGTTCGCCTCGTCGTCAAGGAACTCGACCGCGTACGTGATGAGGTCCGAGAAATCGGCGGCGTTCTGCCTGCGCTTTCGAGCCTCGTATTCCTCGACTGCGAGTAACGTCACCTCTGCGAGGGCACTGACCAGCGGAAAGCTATTCGCCTCTAACTCGGGATCAACACTGACCGCGTAGTCTTCCGGCTGGAGCGTTTCGACCAGTTGCTCGATGGCCGTGTCGAACTCGTCTTTCCAGGGATTGTCCCCCCAGTGCGTCTTCGCTCCAGTATAGTCCGCATAGCGCTCGCCACTTCCCTTCGTGAGATGGATGCTGAGTTTCGAGATCGTCGTCTGCTTCCTTCGATTGGGAACGCCATTATCGAAGTCATCGCCAAGGATTTCGACCACGGTCACAGCTCGCTTCCAGGCCCTTCCTTCCGTTGAGATGTCCGGTGGATTCTCCAAGAGCTCTCGAAGCGTTGTGAGGGCTTCGGTGAACTCCGGCTGGGCCAATCGTTCGGCTGCCTCGTCCGGGTCGATCGGATGAAGTTCAGATTCAACGAACGAGATGTATTCTTCTTCGTTTGCGTCGGCCCATCGCTCTGCCCATTCGATACTTTCCGGCCGCTCGTTCACGAGGTCAGTAAGCACATCTCGTAGCTGATTTCGAGAAAACCGCTGCGCCAGCGTCCGCACTGCGTCGTGATTCTCATGTTCTTCGAGGACGGTGCCAACGGTATCGTGGATGAGGGCAGTCGTCTTGTTCTCGTCCAAGGTATCGAATCCAGGGTCAAGACCGTCAACACTCAACGCGTGTTCTCGAAGAAGCCGGGCACAGAAGCCGTGCAGCGTGTGAATGTACCCGCCTTCAAGCTCGTCAGCGACTGTTCGCCAGGCTTCGAATTCGTCGGCTTCCAGTGTCGAAACTCGATCCGTAATTTCGCCACGGACGTTGTCTTCCAGTTCGTTTGCTGCACGCTCCGTAAACGTGGTCGTGAGGATATTCTCGGGGAGCAAAACTTCATTCCCTTCTCCTCCATCAGTCGCTGCTTCTAGTGACTTCTCAATCATTCGCAGGTATCGGGCCGTCAGTGTCGTCGTTTTCCCAGTACCTGCACCTGCGGTCAGCGTCACATTCCGATCAAGCGCATCAACGGCCCGCTGCTGTTCGTCGGTCAGATTCTCATACGAAACCATCGTCACTCCACCCCCACGACATCATCAGCATCGACATTACGAGCCATCGGGGGCACATACGCTGATATTCCATCGTCGTCGATGTGCTGGATCGTCTCCTGTCGCTGATGAGACCGTACGTCACAGACGTGTGCGTAGTCACAGTACCGACACCCCGCGTCTGATGGATCAAGTACCGTCGGCTGGAACCGTCCATCTTCGATCCCAGTTGCGAGTTCTCCGAGCCTCGTTGCTGTGACCTCTTCCACGAACCTTCGGAACGCTTTGTGCGTCTCAAAGTGAGGATGTGAATGGCGTAGCAATGGTGTGTCCACATCGTCGCTTCCCTGCCAGGTGGCCATCTCTTGGGACGTTATCTGTCCACTTCGTGAACTCACGGACGTAGGTGGTGAGACCTGATAGTAGGCTGCGCCAACTGTCTCGATTCCATCAAGGGCGTATTCAGCCATCAAGGCATAGAGTGGCAGCTGGAAGTTCAGACCGAGCAAGGCGTCACTTTCGCCGGGGATCGACGTTCCAGTCTTGTAGTCTCGGACGACTGCTTGTCGCGGTGCCGTTCCGGGGACAGTATCGACCCGATCGATGAGTCCGTGAACCGGGACCGGCCCCTGTGGTGTCTCGATAACCGCTGGACTGTCCCCTACCGGGGTTCCGGCGTCGTATGGCTGGCCGATTCGCGCCTCGAACCACGTCGGTCGCGCCGTCGTTTTCGCCGGCTCGTCGAACTCGTGTTCGAGGAATCGGTAGAACAGCCCCCGGGCAACGGGCTTTCCATCGTCCGTTTCTGCCGCAGGTCCGTAGTACTCGTTGTCCGCTGGTG
>LKMJ01005173.1_pt1 | contig 12298 bp, 14 predicted proteins | sample 643391 | NCBI WGS metagenome assembly LKMJ01 (sample SAMN04112250, study PRJNA286221) | soda lake metagenome | biome: soda lake; feature: Kulunda Steppe; material: water; isolation source: sample PL-Br10 brine of Picturesque Lake | place: Russia: Kulunda steppe | collected 2010-07
CCCCTTGCCACCATGACCGTCACTGGGAAACTGCCCGCAGCTCTTCATCCATCTCAAGTTGCTCATAGCCAAGCCTGCTCGTCCTCTATTTGCGTAGGTGGCCACGCGGTTCCTGTCTAGCTGCCCTCCCCTGTACTGGTTCATGGCCAGTCTGTGGCTGAGCACGGGCAGTGCGGGTGAGGCAAAAGAGGAGCTGGGTGTGGGGGCGACCAGGCAACAGGATGAGGCAATGCCAAAAGGCGGGCGTGCGCCCGCTAGCAAACCTGGTGGTTGGCAGCTGCAGGGGGGGAAGCGTGGCTGCGCAATGTCCACACTGCACCGCAGAATGCAGGCACTGCGTGGGGCACACTGGAGAATGCAGGGCTGGTCCATATGGCTGTGGGGCTGGTCGCTGGCATTCATAGCTGCAGGCACCGTCATGTTCCCCAACTTCTATCCTTGGACGTAGCGCCTGGTTTGCTGAGAGTTTGGTTTGGTTGCGCCGCATTGAAGCCATGGGCTTATTCAGGAATCGTGCCTGCCAGTCTTCCTGTTCTCCGCTGCGCCAATGGCCCTGAAGAGCCTTCTCCCACTTGAGGATGCTGACCTACCAAACAGGCTTCGCTTCCACAATGCATGCCCACTTTCTCCTCGTTGAATTAATTGACCTGTGGACACGAGTCCTGGTCTTGAGCGTGAAGATGGGGCTGAACCATAGAAAGAGGAGGATATGTTCTTATTTGGCTGCTTGTGGCTGACAATAAGAAAGGCTGCAGCAGCATGACATAAATCTCCAAAGTACAGATGCGGTGCAGCTTGTGTAGCATCAACACACTCTCAAGCCACTCTCACACTTAGATCTCTGTTTGCCGACTAATGGCACCACTTATTGAGCCTTGTGTCTGATCACCAGCTTTTGCCCTTACTCAGTGTTATTCGCACAAAGTGCAAGAAACACACGAAAACAAAAGCTCCCTTGCCAGCACTGCGCAAAGTGCTGCTCCCTCACACACATAGCACTCCGCTCTTCCACGCAAACGTGGGGCACCACCCTCTGAAACAAATTGCATTCGCATGAATGCTGCTTATCACACTGATCCATATGGGGGCATACACGTCTCCTCCTTCTGCTCAAGGTGCTTCGCGCTCATCCGCGAGCGCCAACCCAAACCTGGCACCCTCCCAAAACATGTCCTGGCAGCCCCCTGCGCTGGTGGCGTTGCCCTCGGGCTGCCCCCCTGCCATCTGCGCCAGATCTGGCATGTCCAGACCATCAAACGGCTCGCCGGCCCTGGTGGCCCCCCGCAGCTCAAACAAGCTCATGATGTTCATGCCATTTAAGAAGCCATCACCCTCCCCTTCCCGCCCCGAGTACATGGTCCGGCTGCGCAGGGTCTGCATGGCCTGGCTCAGGGTGCACTGCAGGCAGGTTGAGCAGGTGGTTGCGGGTGGGTTAATGTAATGAAGCCAGGTTCTCCTTGATCACCAGATCACCTCCAACTACATGACCAACCATCAGGATCAGGCTTCAGGCTGGAATGGGGATTGGCCAGTTCATGAATCAGGATCGTTCCCCAGGCAGCCCATTAAAAGAACTCGGCGTAGCGTTCCTTACAATCAATATTCAGAACACCTTCCTTCTGCCATGCCGGAACACTGCTGCAGCCTGCGGCTCAGGCCAACCTGAGACACATGTGGCCTAGAGAAGCTCCACCACGAGTGCATGGCCCTTAAATCTTTTTAGAATCCTTTAGTGCTCTCTCCTACCTTAATGCTTGGGGCTGCAGTGCTGATGCATCCGTGATCATGCGGGCGACCATGAAGCTTGCCTGGGCACTTCTCATCCTTTCCTACGTAACCCTCCCCCCCCATCCTCTTGCAGCAAGTTCAAAAAGTGGGTCTATCTCCCAGGTGGCTATTGGGATGATTAGTCTGGCCAGTCAACTGCCGCACCTGCTCAGAGAACCCAGTGGCCCCACTGCTCTCTACGTCGTTAATGCATTTCACAAGCTCATCGTGGCAGAAGCTTCGCCCCGATGACCTGCAGCAAACATGAGCAGCTCATTGATCAACAACTGAACCTGGCCCCTTCTTTGTGGCGCGGTCTTGGTCGGTCTAAGGAACAGACCAAGACACCTGGAGTCCATGCAGGCAAGCAGTTTTGCTGGTGTGTGTTAGTTCAGTCCTGACTTCACAAGTTATCAAACAAACAATTAGAAGCTTGGTAGGCCAGCATAGAATGCCAAGACTGGGACATGCACAACTCATACTTCACCAGGGATAAGCATGCATGCCAGCAGAGATTGTAAGACAAACAAAAAAAGCTCATTGTGTGTGCATGGCCCTGCGCAGTAAGGCTGGAAAAGCGGCATTATGGGTATGCATTCTGGGTTCTGGGAGTTGTGATTATCTGGCGTCTACTTTATCGTCTGTACTGGCTTTCTGGCATTATTCAAGCATGCATCCTTTATCTATCCACACAGTCAGATTCATTGGCCATAAATGCCCCTCCTCTCCTATTCCCTGTGGGTTGGCCACACTTACAGTAAGATCCTCCAGGAGCTCAAGCAGAGATCATGTCCCCTGCAGCAGCTGTCCAGAGGATCACATGGCTCCTCTCCTGCTTATGGAAATATAGAGTTCATGCACACATAAGTCATTGCATCTTTTGGCTCAGGGAGTGAGATGCTGTGGGGATGCAAGCCTACGACCTGGCTTTTGGAAAAGCGCAGCTGACGCATACCCTTGAATTCCGCGGTCTGTTTTGGGGTAGCACTCACCGTCACATCCTGTGTAGAATATACCACAGTACTTGCCATAGCGTATGGCTCTATTGCCACAGTTGATTGCCTGGCATTTGGATGCACAGCCAAAGACCCGGGCACTCTGCAGATAAAAGGTGTAACTCAAGCGTGGTGATTTTTGGAAGCAAAAGTAAACGTCTTTGCTTTTATCCATCTCTTGTGCTGATTGTCCTCCCAGGCAGACTGCCGGGCCCCTTCTACACGACAACAATCATTGACCCTGATAGCAAGGCAACATTATCGCTTATGAGCACGTGGCTACAGTATTTTTCCAGAAAGCAGTGCGAATTCAAAAATGGAGCTCTGTGCATTTGCCTGTATTGTGCGCGCCTGTCAAAGTGCTGTCTTGTGTAAGGGAGCGTCTAGTTTGCCCTCAGATCTGCTTGCCATAGCCAGTAGAGCGATGCATGCCCGCACCCATGCTTCCTGGGCATTTGCTGTACCCAGAAGTCCACAGCCTAGAGCCAGAAGCGTGAAGTGGAAAGTCCAGTGAGAGAGCCTCATCCCTCGAGAAGTCAGTTGAAAGGCCTTGGATTAGCAGAAACTCGACCTTGCGACCTTGCGACCATAAAACAATCTAGAAGGGAACGGAATTGAATGGGGGGAAATGTCGGAGACTAACTAAGCCGTCACCCACAATAAGCAAACTCCGTATGCAACTTAAATTCGACCACACCCTTCACAAAATAGTTTGTACAGGATAATTGTGGTCGATCTTATGCCAATCCAAGGAAATAACATGCTCCTGTACGCGCCCAATCTTGCACACTTAAGGTGAATAATGCATGTCGGCAGTAGAGCATTACTTGTCCTTGAACCAATTGCAATTGGTTTGGCTTAGCAAAAGTATACACCTTATATACCATGTATGGCCATGAAATGTCCATGAGGCGCTAAAGAAGAAGCTAACTAGAGAAGCTACTGTAGCATGCCCATCGCTCATGTGATTATCCTACTGGTATTTCCTTAGATTCTCCATTTTGCCCCAGTCTGTTCCTCAAGGACGCTCCACCTGCAAGCAAGCATCATAATTGCCAAGCGCAGTAGCCTTGTGTATACAAACAAAGGTAATGCTAACAATGGATGAAAACCCATGCATTTGGCAACAATGTTTGAGCTGTGAAATATTTTCTGCCAATATTCAATGTAAGTGCAGAAAGCAGGCTCGATTTTCAACATAAGCAATTGCAGAAGAGCCCTCAGACATTTCTTATCAAAGGAGGGAATCAATCTTTACTACATGTTCTTGTTGTGCTGATCCGGAGCCTTCAGAACCTGTCAAGGTCCAGGTATATACCTGGATAATGGATACTTTGCACACGCTACTACTTGGCTGCAAACACCTCAAACAGGCAAATCACAAGCACTCACAGCCTTTGCTGAATTGATTCATCCAAGGCAGTGGATGGTGGCCGGCTTGGTCTTCTCCCCACAAAGTAGGTGCCTGTAACGCCTGCATGAAGCAAGCGGCATCACACTGAGTGAGATTCTCAAATTAGAATGGCAGCACATATCCAGCACAATTTATGCTGGACCTGATGCTCTCACCCTAAGCACTAAAAAGCGATAATAGTCCAGTCTATTGCCAGGCAAATAAGTGTGCACCCTTTGATCTAAGATTTGACGTACCTTCCAGGGAGGGGTCTGTGAGCAGCCACAACTGATCATTGGCCTCCTGCACACATTTGAGCAGGTGCAGGAGATGAGGGCAACATATGACAACCAGGGAGCAGAACACTGATTATGCTATCATCAAGAATTTCCATGTGCTATGCAAGCACGTGGAGGTCGCTGGTCACTTTCCTTGCCTTAATCCCTAAAGTATTATCATGGAGGTTATAACTCTCACACCGGACATGTTTGCTTTCCCCTGTCCTTTTGGGTAATTTTAAGCCCTAGTGTGTCAAAAGTTGCCGTTCTGGCTCTGGTCTCGACATACTCACGTGAACCGGGATGCCGCAAGGTCCCCACCCTGCATGCACACACACATGAATTTTGCTCCAGCGTGTAATGGGGTAGGAAACCTGCAACCAGCCTTGTCCTTTCGCCTGCCAGTCAAGTAGCACTTCTATTGGTCGGTTAAATGGCAATTAACTGTTGCACACCAGGTATTGCCTTCAATGGCATTCTGATTTCATGGTATTTAGAGGGTTTACATACTTGCACCAGCACAATTCCCAACGATTCCCTTCATTGGCCTGTAAGCCCTCTCACTCACCTGCCAACAACATTTTGGTATTTACTGTCCCAGGATCGCAAGTGTTTGCAGTTATGTTTTTGCCTGCAGCGCTGCAGCAATTTAAGCAGAGGAGGGCAACTCAGGACAGGGACAGACTCAGCAGGTCATGCTGCTGTACTTGCCCATGCTCATTTGTGAAATCGTCATAAGGAACACATACCAATACCCATACGGCATGATAGCTAGCACAGCATGTACACAGGCAAACTTGTGCATAGACATGCAAGCAGGCATGTGCTAGCCTGCAGACAAACAAGCCTTCTAATCAGCTGCGGGTCGTGAAAAGGGAGGGAGGGGGTGCAGACGGTGACGCCTTGGTAAAACTCTAGCCTTTTGGCCAGACTTGAATGCTTCGATGCTTATTCGGGTTACAGGCCGCCAGGCAGGCTAGGACTCACCAACACATAGACCTTTTAATAGACCAGGCAGGCTAATGAACACAAGTGCAGATATATCCAGCAACCAATCCAGGGATCAGGCAAGTTGACAAGGAGGTCTTCTACAACTGAGCAAAGAACAAATCAGATAGGCTGATGCTTAGAGCCTACAAGAGGCTGTCTAAGAGCAACCAAGCCTACAAAACTGCTACCCTATCCCTGTCCAACTTTGTCTCGCTCCCCCCACCCCACCCCCATCCCCACCCCTCATCCATATTTTTGCCCTTTCTCTGTGAGTTCATTTGTTCAAGCATGTACCAGTTAGCTGCCTTTGTTTGTTTGTTTGTTTGTTTGTTTGTTTGTTTGTTTGTTTGTTTGTTTGTTTGTTTGTTTGTTGTTTGTCAGTATGCCTGCCATCCAACCTAACAAGCTTCTCACCTTAGTCTTTTGGCAAGCTGCAGGTCAAACACAATGTTGGCCAGCTTGGACAATGAGTAGGAGCTGTGCGCACTGAAGCCCTTCTCCTGCAAATACAAGCATGTGCCTGAAAGACATCAGCTTTTGCAGTACAAAAATTGCTGTACTCGTGCAGCAAGGTTGAATTGATACGGGCCATCAATACATGGGTCTTACAGCTATCTAGAACTCTCAAATTCATTTGCTGGGAAAATGCAAACACGCAGACACAAACCATTTGCAAGTTGTCGAAGTCGATGGTGCTCCCTGCAGAGATGGAGGCAACATTGAGGATGCGGCTCCCCTCTGGTAGCGTGTCCAGCAGGAGGGATGTCAAAAGGAACGGGGCTGCCACGTTGACCTGCGTGTAGGATGCGCCATAAGCAGGTGGAGGCCAAGCGTCAGCCCGGTGCAACAGTATCAGTCCGGTGCTACATTACGCCAAAACATCTAGCTTGCAGACTGCCTTTTTTCTTATATGAGCACCTTATTAGATTTGGTTCAGGTCGCAGGCCCTCTAGGTTTCAGCTAAGCTGCCCTAGTTTGGCGGAGACAGCCATGTAAGCAAACCTTCATTGTGCACCTTACAAGGCGCATCATTACAGCGCGGTGGCATGCACTGCTGCTTGACTTGTAGCAGGTGTGTTTAAGGTTCATGGCGGGCATACCTGCAGACATCCACTAGCTGGGCTGCGGTCTAATAGACCACAAGGGAGTCACAGGCCAAGTACGCTCAAGCTGCTGGCCCTTAGTTGGGCTCATCGCATGTGAGATGCCTAAATGCATGGACAACTATACAGGCGAACGCCCAGCGCAGCCACTGACCCGTCTATCCAGCGCAGCCACTGGCCCGTCAATCCAGCAAAGCCACCGGCCTGTTTGTTGTTTCGGTGCTACTTGCCTGCCCAACATCATGCAGAATACTCAAGGATGGTATGGAGCTATCACGAGCCCATTATTAGAGCCACATCCTCTCCTTTTCTGCTTGCCTGCCTGCCTGCTGATCTCCCTGAACCTGAAACGCTCAGCCCCTACAAAGCCTCAAAATATGAAAGCTTGGACCATTCCGTGTTGCATTCAGCTGTTTGTCAAGCCACCTGGAGACTTTCTCATGTTTGTCCCACTTCTGGCGCTGCCCCCCCCCCCTGTCAAAGCCGCCCTTGCTACTGCCAGTGCAAGCCTTGCTTGGGCAGACTGCCTCAAGCGTGCACCCTATTTCCCTCACTCACAACTCAGTGTTTGTGTGCGTGTGCATGCGTGTACGCATGGGCGTGTCTGTCTCAATTGTGCATCTGTTTTCCCTACTGCTCACCCCCCAGGTCATTTCAAAACCATCTTTGGTAGTACTGCGCTTGAGCTCGTACACGCCCGCGTTGTTGTCCAGGACGCCCAGGGGCGCACCGTCTAAGTAGGTCCTCACCTCACGCGCAAGCTTGTGCACCTGCGCACCCACATGGTGTGAAGGCATGCCTTTTTTAAAGTCAGGCAGGGGCACACAGCCACATGATCTGAGGAATTTTGGCGGCAACAGGTGACGCATAGGTGAAAGCAGGGTGTCAGCAATACCAAGCACTGACATTGAAAAGGGGCACGTTTCCCATCATTGGGTGTGAGCTTTTCGCGAAGTACTGCCATATTATTGTGCGTAACCTTACCTCATCCAATGATGAGAAGTCGGCTGTGATGCCATGGATGGGCAGCTTGGGATCTGCTGCAGCCTTCCTGACTTGTTCCACTGCATCCTTTACCCTCCTTTCGTTCCTGCATAAAAAGTGCCCTCAGTGTGCACCTCTGCTTCAATGTTGATGCACATCAAGCACAAGTCAAGCTTGAGTACAGCCCATTTAATAAATTACATGAGGTAAGAAGCTGAAGCCCTGGTTGACATGATTTGGACCAGGTGATCACCTCAGCTTAGCCTTGATGAAAATAGCGGTAATGTGCTGCAAGGTCGGTCAAGTGCTCTGGGCTTGAAGGCTGGCAGGACCACCTAATGACACTCACGGAATCAGACCCACCTCTTTAGAAGAGATCACAACAGATGATTTCCTCATGCGCCTAATCTACAAACTGGCAACGCTATATTTGCAACGCATTAGCAAGGGGAAATAGGGCTCCAGCTTCACTCACCTCCCATGGATAATCACCGGGCGCCCTGGGGATGCAAGAGTGTGGGTAAACATGTTGGCCTCAAGCGCACTAACTGAGGCGAGCTGGGAGGGCGCAGAGCTGTCAAGTATAGAAGATCAGAATGGGGATCTTCCAAAACTCTCATTTACCTAGCCTCGCTAAGCGCTTGCAAGTGTGGAGCCCAATGCCATCGGTGGACCCTGTCACCAGGTGGGTGAGATTCTTGATGTTCTTGGCCATTCCAGTCGCGGCCATTCTGCAGGGTGCGTTTGAGAGAACACAAGGCACTTGGTGAGAATACTGCTGCTTTCATCTCATGTCTCCGCGTTTTGTTCGCAGCCACTTGCAAGATTTAAAGCACTGCTGAAAGTTGAAATAGCTAGGAAACTGTGTTGATATAACCCATGCTTGCTGCACCCCCTTGCAACTTACAAACGGTAGGAAGATGAGTGTGAAGAATTTCAATCTGGCCGAAGGTACAACTTGATTGATTTATCAAAGAATATATGAATAAGTTTATGACAGTGTCACTGTTTATCAAAAAGCAAGCAAGCTCGGAATAGGAGCAATCACACCGTTACACACGTACGTTTGGTATTTTATTATTTCATTATCAAGTCTGAAGCATGGGTGAAAATGAGAAAGCACCCGACCTGCAGCTGGACGAGAAGAGCCAGCTGGGCTTCATCAACTGGTACAAGGGCCTGCCACAGGTGTGATGAGAAAAATGCAGGACAGGAAAGAACATCCCTTTAACTTGTCTCTCCTCTTGTGTCTTTATCTGCACAAACAACAGCTGGGGTTTTAAAGGACAGACTGCAAAGCAGACACTCTTCACCATGCCATGCAGGAGCCCCAAAAGATAAGGATCTTTGACAGGAAGGTGAGTTGTAGAAAGTGAATGACTATGAGGCAGGAGGGGTGGGGGTGAAGCAAAGGTCCTCTTCCACCTGTCTCCTCAGCAATACCTTGAGCCTGAGGGTTAAGCGTACAGATGCTGTTGAAAGCTTTATCGTAATTTAAACTCGAAGAGATAAATTCATCTGGTAGGGTTTGCAACGAGGATCAACAAGGACAGCTGGGTTGCACAGCCGAGCTCACGCAGGAGCAGCGCCTCTTCTGTTTGCCCCTTTTGCCATGATGGGCAAAATCAAGTTGCTCAAGGTCTGAATTAGCAGGAGCTCGATGCGCAGTGGCCTGCCTCTGCTGGCTTGCCTACAAGACGTCTGGTGTGCACGTTTGGTGCGGTGTATGCCTGTCTGCAGGCCTTTTACACGGTGCATGGCGAGGACGCACTATTTGTGGCCCGCCGCTTCTGCAACACCACTGCAGTTGTCAAGTATTTGGGCAAGGTGGGCGGTCGTGCACGCAGACCCGAACAAATAGTCAAGGTGTTTGTCCTTGTTAGGCAAGCTGGGTATGTCTCTGACGCATACACCACAGTCCCTAACAAGTTCTACTAAGTGGTCAGAAGGTATGACTTCAAAACAGCTGGCATGTCTCGTTGCAGAGTGATAGATGTGCTCTGTGCCTGCCTGTCGAAGTGGCACACACGCACAAACGCATGCACGCACACATGGATGAAGGCACGCACGCAAGCACACACGCAAGAAGGCACGCACATATGCATGAAGTCACGCTCGCACGTGTGTACGTACACACGCGTACACGCACAAAGGCACGCACACACGCACGCACATGCACACGCAAGCGCACGCGCACGCACAAATGGAGGCACGCATGTGGGCACACACACGCAAACACGTATGCACGCACAAATGAAGGCACGGCCTGCACCATGCGCATGCAATGCCTTCTCTGCCGCTCCGCACAAAGGGTGCCATAACCCTCGAGGAGAATCATGTGACCTCCTTTCCTTCAATCCCCCATGTCTTGTCACACCGCTGTGCATGCATGCTGTGTCTGCTGGCCTGCCTGTGCGTGCGTTCTGTGTCTGCTGGCCTGCCTGTGTATGCGTGCTGTGTCTGCTGGCCTGCCTGTGCTTGCGTGCTGTGTCTACTGGCCTGCCTGTGCGTGCGTGCTGTGTCTGCTGGCCTGCCTGTGCGTGCTCGCAGGGTGAGGGCTTCCCGGCTTCAATCCGCTGCGTGTGCGTGCTGTGCCTGCTGGCCTACCTATGTATGTGTGCAGGGTGAGGGCTTCCCGGCTTCAATCCGCTGCGTGTGCGTGCTGTGCCTGCTGGCCTGCCTGTGCATGTGTGCAGGGTGAGGGCAGCCTGGCCAGTGTGAGCCTGAACCGGCACCTGCTGGAGAACATGCTGCGCGTGCTGCTGGTGGCGGAGGCTGACCATGAGGTGGAGCTGTGGGAGGGCAGCGGCGCAGCGTGGAAGATGACCAAGTGGGTGTGCGCACGCATACATGTGGTGGTGACCGAGTTGGTGTTGGGCGGAACAGCTGTGCGCGTACATGTGTTTAAGTGTTTAGTGCATGTACGACAATGTGTGCATTGATACGTACGTCTTCGTGTGTGGCAGGCGAATGGAAAGTGGAAGGGCATCAGTGCGGCGTGGAGGATGCCCAAGTGGGCGCGCGCTTGGTTGGCGGCACATGTGTGCACGCGCGTGCATGTGTGCGTGCGCTTGTCTTTGAATGTTAGTATGCCTGTCTAGGCTTGTTGCTCCAACTGGTGGTGTGTCACTCCATAGGCTTTTGTTGTTGTGGCCCCTGCGGGATGAACTTTTGTTATGGGCTGCCACGCGCCGCAGGTCGGCCTCCCCGGGCCGGCTGGGGGCGTTTGAGGAGGAATTGTTCCGTGGGGGCGTGTCCACATCCGCTGCCATCGACGCCAACGACGCTCCGGTGGTCATCGCAGGTGTGTGTGTGTGTTTGCGTGTGTGCGCGTGTGCATGCACACGCGTGTGCGTGTGGCTGTGTGTGTGTGTACGCGTGTACCTGTATGTACCTGTGTGTGTGTGTGCGTGTGAAAGCGTGTGTGCTCATGTGTGTGGGTGCGCAGGCACGCGCGCTCGCGCTCGCATTTGCGTATGGGTGTGGGTGTGGTGGGGCGTGTTTTCGAGACAGCTATTAAGAATTTGCTTGCATGTTCATGGAAGACGCTTGTACCTGTGATATGTGCTAGGTGTATGTGTATGCGAGCCGTGTGATTGCAAGAGCGCTCAATCAGCGCTGGCTTGCTGCAGCAGGACCTGCAATGGGTGCTACCATTGTAGGCTGTCACCCAGAAGTTTGCCAAGCCTACAGGCCATCCTAGCCAACAGGCCATCCTACCTCTATGCAATTTAACTAAATCCTTTAAAGGGAGCGCTTCAGATTTGCCCGGCAGCAAATTTTGTGGTGATGCATTGATGCAACAGCCTTAGGCTTGGTGATGTGCCTGTAACACGGAAGTACTATGCTTAGTGTGCAGCAGTATGCTGTACGTTTAGATGGGTGCCTTATGCACGGCAGTGTGCCAAGCAAATCATGGCAGCTGCATCACTGCAGTGTGTGTGTCTGGGATTTTATGGCAGATGCATCAGTGATGCAGTATCACTGCAGCATGTGTCTGGAATGGCAGCTTACGTCCAAATGGCAGCAAGCATGCAATGTGGCTGCGCCTTGTGATGCCATGATGCCATGATTGAACCCCTCAGCCCTGAACCGTGAACCCTAAGCGCCTTGTGATGCCATGATGCCATGATTGAACCCCTCAGCCCTGAACCGTGAACCCTAAGCGCCTTGTGATGCCATGATGCCCCCCGGTCCCCCTGCAAGCCTGCGCCCCGCCAGCTGTCGTGCACACACCCACGCGCGTTTGCATGTGAACGCAGTTTGGCAGGGCATGGCGGAGGGGCGGCCGGTGGTGGGCGTGGCGTACGTGGACGCTGCGGCGCGCCAGCTGGGCGTTGCGCAGCTCGACGACGATGAGCAGCTGTGCGCGCTGGAGGCCATTGTGGTGCAGCTGGGCGCAAAGGAGGCGGTGGTGTGCAAGGTGCGTGGCCCGGTGGGGCGGTTGGGCACATGGGTGCTTGCGGGAGGGGCAGTGGGGCGGCCGTGCGCCCAACAGTGGTCCTTTAGGGCGTGCTGCTTGGTGCAAAGGGGCGGACGAGGAGTTGTTTGAATTGGGGGACATTCATGCCGGCTGCTTGTGCTCTTGGAACAAGCCTCTTCCATGTACCGGTGGGGCCGGTGTGATATGACATGGTGCAGTGGTGCGGCTGGGTGCTAAAGCCCTCCCATTCATGCATGCGGTTTGCATGATCTCTCTCTCTCTCTCTCTCTGTCTCTCTCTCTTTCTGTCTCTCTCTCTCTCTCTCTCTCTCTCTCTCTCTCTCTCTCTCTCTCTCTCTCTCTCTC
>LKMJ01005176.1_pt1 | contig 12294 bp, 10 predicted proteins | sample 643391 | NCBI WGS metagenome assembly LKMJ01 (sample SAMN04112250, study PRJNA286221) | soda lake metagenome | biome: soda lake; feature: Kulunda Steppe; material: water; isolation source: sample PL-Br10 brine of Picturesque Lake | place: Russia: Kulunda steppe | collected 2010-07
CGTCCGGATCGGCAGACTCTGCACTCACGATTCGGATGTCCTCGGAGCCGCTGGTGAGTGCCATCCCAGTCAGGATGGGTGCGCTAACGATGCAGACGAGGACGAGGAGGATCCAGCCACTGTGGAGCTGATCTGGTCGAGAAATCTGTCGGGCCGTTGACCGTCCCTTCGACGTGAGAAACTCCTGTGCAACACTCAGGACGACCAGCACAATACCAATACCCGTAATGATCGTGCTGACGCTGTCAGCTTCGAGCCCGAGTCCCTCGATGAGGCCGGTCACGCTCTCGAACGCCGATCCGGTCATGCCAACGAGTACGCCGACACGGGGGATCGTAACGACGTCGTCTCCACGCTCGACGATGACTGCCGAAATCTGGGACTCCTGGACAGGTGGCTCGCCAGCTTCCTGGTCGTCGAAGCTGTTGCCGTCACCGCGCGTAATGAAGCCCTCTTCAGTCTCCTCAGTAATACGATGGGTCGTTGGGCCGCCACCTTCGAGATGCTGGGCCTCGAACGTGACGACATCACCCTCGCCGACATCGCCTGCTACCGACGCTGGGAGTGCAATGTACCCGTCGTTGACTGGAATCGTCGGCTCCATACTGCCGGTTTCGACGTACCCGATCAGAAACGGGACACCGAACAGCTCGCCGGCAGCGAACCAGAGGAGCATCGTCAGAAACAGGATCGTGATGCTCCAGTCGATCACCGACTTGATCCCCATCTCTGATCACCACTCTGGATACCAGCGCGTATCAGTGTACGTATTAGATCCACCAGTAAAGTGCGTTCTGGCCCCACCGAGGGAGCTGACACTGGCTGCCGTGAACTATATCTGTCCTGATGGGTTAGCGTAACTCGGATCGTCGGCTGCGGTCTGTGAGAGTATGAGACGACGAACGCTGCTGCTGGGGTTGGGATCGCTCGCAGTGGCGAGTACGGGCATCACCGCGACGCTTGCAGGAGAGTCGGTTAGCGTCTCGATTCCTGGCGGTTTTTGGGCGACCGAGTCCGTCGAGGTCGAGGAATCACTGGCACTCGATCCTGACACGGCAAACGACCTCTCGACACACACCTGGGAGTTTACCGATCTGAACGTCCAGGGACAGCTCGACACGATCTCGGTGTCGTACCCAGATGGCACCCGGCTTAATCGCGTACAGACCGCAGATGTTTCGGTCGCATTCACTCGGTTGGGTGAGGACGAGCCCACACCAATCGATGCCGAATGGACACGGGACGACCAGACCGACGGCACGATCGACCTCGACGACGATGCTGACACGAGTGTTAGTGGGCCGGTGGTTGTCGAGATCGATAACATCCGGAATCCAGAGGCAGGCGACCACATGGCAGCACTGAGTGTGAGCGGTGCCACCGACGAAGGGACCACCCATATCGGATTCACCATCGTTGATGAAGCGCCGTTTTTCGATGTCGAGATTACTGACGCCCCGAGCAGTGTCAGTCCCGGTGACTCTTTCGAGGTCACCTACACCGCGACCAACACCGGTGACAGCGCAGCCGATCAGGAAGTCGTCGCCACAATCGATGATGACGACGAAATTCGTAGTGACGAGCCGTTTCTCGATCCCGAGGACTCCTGGACCCAAACCGTTACTGTCGAGGTCGAGGATGATCGGACGGACAACATCGAGTTCAGTGTGACGAGTGACGACGACGAGGCACAGACACAGATTGCGGTGACACCCGGCGGCCGAGACGATTGATCGTGGTGGGGGACCGCCTCGTCGGGGGACGTGGTAAGGTCTTAACACTGGCAGTATATCACCTCGGAGTGGTCTCCGACCTCGGGGTCGCAGATTGAGCGCAAACCGATCGGCGTCCCGCCCGGGTGAGGGCACCAGTGTGTCTAATCGAATAGTACGGTACTGGAAACCGACGCATTTGGCTATTCTCCAGCCACTCACTAAGTACAATTTACTTACCGACTCGCCAACATCATTTTAGAACATTAACTTTTAAGTATGTCAGAAGATATGATACGACCGGAGAGCATGGACAGAAGAAATTTCATACTGGGGTTGGGGACAGTTGCGACGGTCAGCGGGGCCGTTTCAGTGACCGCAGCACAGTTCGCAAGTAGTGTCGAAGCAGGTGCCGACTTTCGGGTCACCGTCGAGCGTGATCTGACCGTCCGTCGCAACGAGGACGTGACGCCCGGAGACGATCCGTACGCAGAGGAGTCTTTCGATGGAAACGAGCCCGAGGTCGACGAGTTGCCACTCGCGTTCGTAAACGACGAAGAAAACGAGGATCTGGAACTCGAACTCCGCCTCGCAAACGAGGACACCGAGGGAGACGACGAGACCTTCAGCACCGATCCGCCGCTCGAACTCGAGAACGATGGGACGGTCGACGAGAACGTCGGTATCAGATACAATTTCGCCACCGAAGACGGCAGCGTTGGCGATGGCGAGAACGAAGTCGGAGCGGACACCGTCGCCGAGATCTTCCAGTTCGAGATCGACGGAACCCGTGTTTCGCCCGATCCGGCTGAGGTGGATGCGTCCGACGATCAGGCCGACCCCGAGGAGTTCGTCGAACTCGACGCAGGCGCTGAAGAGGATATCGAACTCGTCATCAGCATCGACTCAGATGCTGTGGACGAAATCGGGGATGCTGCTGACCTCTCGGGTAACCCCTTCGAGGAAGAACAAGAAACTGTCCAGTTACTCGAATCGATCGAGATCGGTGTCCAGGACGACTGAACCATCGGCTGGACGGTGATTTTATTGGCGCACTGTCTGGGATGGGCTGCTGGACTGAGAGCGACACCACTGAACTGTCCATGCTGACAGGCATTGGTGGTCAGTTGGGTGAGGTCACTGCCAATACTGATCAGTCGGTGCGACCCTGCATGTCAACTTACGGAATTAGTTGTTCGCCATCATCGTCGTATACTCTGATCGCGTCGACCGGACAGGTCCGGGCGGCGAACTTCGCGTCGAGTTCTGCCTCCTCGGGAATTTCTCGGACGTAAACGCCCTCCTCGCGTTCCTCGCCCTCGAGCAAGACGGCTTTCCCGGCGTCTTTGTCTTTCTCGAAACCGTCGCTCCACTCGGCAACACACTGGTACATCCCGATGCAGGTATCTTCGTCAAACTCGATTTTCATGGACGCCGATTTGCTCCCCGATACCAAAGGCGTGCCGAAGCCGGATGCCCGGTGAGTGTCCCCGAATGCGTACGAGACGACAGCTTAAACCACTGGACGGCCAAACAGCAGATAATGAACGTCCCGTCGCTGTCGGGGCTCCCACCGGGAGCGATCGAACACTTCCAGGCCGAGGGGATCGAGGAGTTGTATCCGCCCCAGGCCACAGCGGTCGAAGCAGGTATCACTGATGGCGACAATCTCGTCGCCGCCGTGCCGACTGCCAGTGGAAAGACAATGATCGCCAGCCTGGCGATGCTGTCGGCGATCGAACGCGGCGGAAAAGCACTCTACATCGTTCCGCTTCGAGCACTCGCCAGCGAAAAAAAGGCAGAGTTCGACGCCTACGCCGAGTTCGGCGTCACGACCGGCGTCGCGACCGGGAACTACGAGTCGACGAGCGACTGGCTCGCGAGCAACGACCTCATCGTCGCCACGAGCGAGAAAGTCGACTCACTCGTGCGCAACGGTGCCGACTGGCTCTCTGATCTCACCTGCGTCGTTGCAGACGAGGTCCACCTCATCGACGACAGCGAGCGGGGACCCACCCTCGAGGTCACCCTCGCGAAACTCAACCGACTGAACCCCTCCCTGCAGACCGTTGCCCTCTCTGCGACCGTCGGCAACGCCGACGAACTCGCTGCCTGGCTCGAGGCCGAACTCGTCGCTTCTGACTGGCGGCCGATCGACCTCCGGATGGGAGTTCATTATGGCACCGCCTTGCAGTTCGACGACGGCTCGACGCGAGAGGTCCCCATCGAGGGCAGCGAGCGCCAGGAAGCCGCCCTCGTCCGGGACATCCTTACAGAGGGTGGGTCCTCGCTCGTCTTCGTCAACTCCCGACGCAACGCCGAGGCTGCCGCCCGGCGGCTGGGTGGCGTCACCACACCCGAACTCACAGCCGAAGAGCAGGCTTCCCTCGCTGACCTCGCAACTGAGCTCCGTGAGGACAGCGACACCGAGACGAGTCACGACCTCGCCGATTGTGTCGAACGCGGCGTCGCCTTCCACCACGCCGGGCTCTCGAGTACCCAGCGGAGCCTCGTCGAGGACGCCTTTCGCGACCGCCTGCTGAAAGTCATTGCCGCGACGCCAACCCTCGCCGCGGGCGTCAACACCCCGGCCCGGCGGGTGATCGTCCGGGACTGGCAGCGGTACGATCCCACTGCCGGCGGAATGACGCCACTCGACGTCCTCGAGGTCCACCAGATGATGGGGCGGGCGGGTCGCCCCGGGCTCGACCCCTACGGTGAGGCCGTCTTGCTCGCACAGAGCCACGAGGACAGCCAGGAACTGTTCGATCGCTATATCTGGGCCGAGCCGGAACCTGTTCGCTCGAAACTCGCTGCCGAACCCGCCCTGCGAACCCACGTCCTGGCGACGATCGCCTCGGGCTTTGCACAGACTCGCCAGGGACTGCTCGAATTCCTCGAGGCAACGCTGTATGCGAGCCAGTCGACAGAGGCAGGCCGCCTCGAGCGGATCACCGACCAGGTCCTTGGCTATCTCGAGCGCAACGACTTCATCGAGCGCGAACGCGGTGTCGAAAGCGCCGACGACGCGTTTACCGCGGCTGCCGACCTCGCCGCCAGCCAGGACGAGGCCCTGACTGCGACGAGTCTCGGTCACACTGTCTCACGACTCTACCTCGATCCGATGAGTGCCGCCGAGGTCGTCCACGGCCTCGAGTCAGCCGAGGAGCGTCCAACGGCACTCGGCCTCTACCAGCTCGTCTCGCGGACACCAGATATGTACGAGCTCTATCTCCGCTCGGGTGAAGAGGAGCGATACGGCGAGCTGTTCTATGAACGCAAACCAGAGTTACTCGGTGACGCCCCGAGCGAGTACGAGGACAACCGGTTCGAAGACTGGCTGGCAGCCCTGAAAACCGGAACCCTCCTCGAAGACTGGGCGACCGAAGACGACGAAGAGCGGATCACCGAACGCTACAAGATCGGGCCGGGGGACCTCCGGGGAAAAGTCGATACGGCAGAGTGGCTACTCGGCGCTGCCGAGTCACTCGCCCGAGAGATCGACAGCGAGTGGGCTGTCGCGGTTCGAGAGGCTCGCGCCCGCGTCGAACACGGGGTAAGCGAGGAGTTACTCGAGTTGGTCTCGGTGAGCGGCGTTGGTCGCAAACGTGCCCGACGGCTCTACGATTCCGGTATCCAGGAGCCGGCCGACCTCCGGACAGCAGAGAAAGGGATCATCTTACACGTCCTCAAAGGGGCAAAGACCGCCGAGACAATCCTCGAAAATGCGGGCCGGGACGATCCGTCGATGGACGGCGTCGAACCGATCGATCCACAGACGGCACGCGCTGAGGGGACACCAGCCACAGTCGACCGTGAGGAACGGCCCACCGAGGAACCGACCACAGAAACCCAATCGAGCCTGGGTGATTTCTGATGGAGCTACTCGAGTGCCGACTGGCAATCGACGACCTCGATGAGTTCGTTGGAACGCTCGGCGAGGTCGGCGATCGCCACGGGGTGTCGATCCAGGCGTTCGATGCCGCCTACGTGGCCGATCGGGCCCACCTCGAGCGTGCTGTCGAACTGGCCGATCGAGCCATCGAACGCGGTGAGAATGTCGCGCGCGATCGGGCAGTGGAGATACTGCTGTCTGGGGCTGGCCGCCGCCAGATCGACCAGGCCCTCGAGATGGGCGTCGAGGAGGGCGAACAGGCTGGCGTCGTGTTGATTGCGGGCGATCCAGCACTCGAGGGGTCAGCCGAAGTGGCTGCACGCGAGGTGCTCACAGCGTTGCCGGCCGTCCGGTCGATCGAACCGACGCTCGAACCGGTCGATGAGCGGACACTGACTGCGTTTTTCGAGATCACCGACGCCGAGCGAGCGGCGACCGACGCCTCGCTTTCGGCGCTCGTCCGCGAGCGCGTCGCGTTGCTCGCGATCGATCGGTGAGGCCCGAGCAGTGAGTGGAGGTTCCACATGCGGACGCGTGGTCACCCGGGTCGGAAAGAGCTATTTAGTCGGCCCCAGCACGTTCAGGTAATGGACAGGAAGGGGTGGTGGGCCCTGTGCTGTCTCCTCGTGGTAGGTGGAGCGGCCGTCGGGATGTCGGCGACCGTGGGTGCTGATCGTGGGACGATCAGTGCGGACAGCCAACACACAGCGAGCCTCGGAGATGGAGGCATAGCGGCGGCCCAGGAGACAGCACAACTCGAGTATCACGACCACCTCGAGAACGCTTCGGAGGTACATATCGAGATCGACCTCCAGGAAGACGGCGACGCGATCGTTCGGGTCGAACACCGGTTCGAGGACATCACTGACGACAGCTGGGTGAACCTGCGTACAGAAATCGAAAACGAGTCTACAGCGTACGCCGAGCGTGAGGAAGCAGCGTGGGCCCAGATAGCCGCTGAGGGTGCGAACGCGACGACCCGCGAAATGCGTGTCTCGGCGGTCGACATCGAGGCGGTCGAGCGGCCTGCTCCTCGTCAGGTGGGACAGATCATCTTCGAGTTCGAATGGTCGGGATTTGCCTACGTCGAGCTGAACCGGCTCGAGGTCGATGAGGTGTTGACCGGGTTTACCCTGGTCGAGGGGACCTCATTACAAGTTACCTGGCCGGACCGATACGTCGTTACGGAGATCGAACCAGAGCCAGTCCAGCAGCCATCGGAGTCGGCACGGTGGAACGGTGACGAGACTGAGTTCACCGATGGCCAGCCGTCGATCCTCCTCTTAGAAAGCGCTGATGACACCGAGATGCCACGCAATGAATCAGACGAGGAATCTGATTCCTCCTGGCCCATCGTTCTCAGTGGCCTCGTGATCGCCACAGTTCTCGGGGTCACGATGTGGCGGTACTGGCACCGTCGCCAGGAACCGAGTGTCACCGTCGACCGAGAGACTGCACCCGCTGTCGATGACGGTGCCAACGAGTCACCGACCGACAATCGGCCCCCGATGGATCTCCTGAGCAACGAAGAACGCGTGCTTCGGTTGCTCGCAGACAACGGCGGTCGCATCAAACAACAAGAGGTCGTCGCCGACCTCGAGTGGACCGAGGCGAAGACGAGTCAGGTCGTCTCGCGGTTGCGCGAGGATGACGAGATCGAGGTGTTCCGGGTTGGCCGAGAGAACGTCCTCGCGTTACCCGAGGACGAATAGCGGAAAATATTTCTGGTAAAATCGGTTCAGCAGCGTTTAAGCCCCGACCGACGAATACTGTGGGTAATGAGTCTTGCCGTGGACTGTGGCCGCGTCGGAGCCGACGAGCGGCCGCCACGGCGACGGCGGCCGGGCCGATGAGCCCGCACATACCTTCATTTCACTGATCAGCTCGGATGCCCAAAGCGCCCGTTTCTTCCCGGAGCAGCAGCTCTCCCCCTATATTTCGATATCTAAATCAACGAGTTTAAGGTCGTTGCTTGGCTCCCCACGCATACGATATGACCCGCGTGGCACTTGCGTTCTCGGGTGGGCTGGACACGACGGTCTGTGTACCCTTACTCGAGGAAGAGTATGGCTACGAGGAGGTGATCGGCGTCACTGTCGACGTCGGTCAGCCGTCTTCGGAGTTCGACGAAGCTGCAGAGACTGCCGAGGCACTCGGCTTAGAACACTACGTCGTCGACGCCAAAGAGGAATTTGCTGCCCTCTGTCTCGAGAGCGTCCGGGCGAACGCGATCTACCAAGGCTACCCGCTGGGGACGGCACTGGCCCGTCCGGTGATCGCGAGTGCGATCCTCGAGGTCGCCCACGAAGAAGACTGTACTGGCGTCGCCCACGGCTGTACCGGCAAGGGCAACGACCAGCTCCGGTTCGAAGCGATCTGGCGTGATTCTGATCTCGAGGTCATTGCACCGGTTCGGGAGCTCGGACTCACCCGCGAGTGGGAACAGGAGTACGCCGCCGAGCGCGATCTGCCCGTCGAGGGTGGCAGCGGTGGTGACTGGTCGATCGATACGAATCTCTGGAGCCGGTCGATCGAAGGCGACGACCTCGAGGACCCGAGTTACGTCCCCGGCGAGGAGATCTATGCCTGGACGCAGTCGCCGACCGGCGACTCCCAGGAGATCGAGATCAAATTCGAGGAGGGATACCCCGTCGCAGTCGACGATGTCGAGTACGAGCCGGTCGAGCTGATCGAACATCTAAACGGCGTAGCCGGGGCCTACGGGGTCGGTCGCACCGACTCGATGGAAGACCGTATGCTCGGGCTGAAAGTGCGTGAAAACTACGAACATCCGGCGGCGACGACGCTGCTCAACGCCCACGAGGGGCTTGAGGGGCTCGTCTTGACCCAGGAAGAACGCGAGTTCAAGCAACTCATCGATCAGCGCTGGGCGAAGAAAGGCTACGAGGGACTCGTCGACGCGCCGCTTGTCGACGCCCTCGAGGGATTCATCGCCTCGACTCAGAAACGCGTCACCGGAACAGTGACGATCCGATTCGAGGGCGGCCGTGCCCGCGTCGTCGGCCGTGACAGCCCATACGCCGCTTACTCGGCAGAACACGCCTCCTTCGACACCGAGACTGTCGGAAAGATTACCCAGGAAGACGCCACTGGCGTCGCGAAGTATCACGGCTTCCAGCGTCGCCTGGCAAACGAATCGATCGCTGCCAACGACGAGGACTGAGATGACGGGCGAGGACGATCCGACCGGAGAGCACGCAGACACGGAGAGTGTCGTCCGTCGCGACCGGTTCAGTGGCGGTCCCGCCCGGTCGTTTCTCTCCTCGCTCGCGGCCGACGAGCGGATCTTCGCCGCCGACCTCGCCGTCGACCGCGCTCACGTCGTGATGCTCGCCGAACAGGAGATCATCGAAGACGACGTTGCTGGTGAGATTCTTGCGGCGCTCAACGCCGTCGAGGAGGCTGGCCACGAGGAGTTACCTGACGGTGAAGACGTCCACGAAGCGATCGAGACGGCCGTCATCGAGCGCGTCGGCGCTGACGGCGGACAGATGCATACCGCTCGCTCGCGCAACGACGAGGTCGCAACCTGTATCCGCTACCGCTTGCGCGAGGACCTCCGTGGGGCGATCGAGACGACGCTTGCCCTCCGGGAATCGCTGCTCGCGGTCGCAGACAGCGAACGAGAGACGCTCATGCCCGGCTACACCCACTTACAGCCAGCTCAGCCGATCACGGTCGCCCACTGGGCGCTGTCGTACGCTGGTGTGGTCGCCCGCGACACCGAGCGCTTGCTCGATGCCTACGACCGTGTCAACGAGTCGCCACTCGGTGGGGCTGCCTTCGCCGGCACGACCTTTCCGATCGACCGGGAGCGGACGGCCGACTTGCTCGGTTTCGAGGGTGTCGTCGAGAACGCGATGGACGCTGCCTCGAGCCGCGATGTCGCCCTCGAGGCCGTCCAGGCACTGTCGACTCACGCGACGACGCTGTCGGGGCTTGCCGAGGACGTGATCGTCTTTGCAAACCGTGGCTACGTCGACCTCGACGACGACTACGCGTCGACCTCGTCGATCATGCCCCAAAAGAAGAATCCGGACACGCTCGAACTCGTTCGTGCGGTCGCAGGCGATGCCGCAGGCCACGTCCAGGGACTTACGACGACCCTTTCAGGTCTGCCGCGAGCGTACAACCGCGACCTCCAGCGAGCCACGACCCACGTCTGGGCGACCGTTGACGCGGTCACCGAGGCGAGCGAGGTCGCCGCCGGCGCGGTCGCGACCGCCGAGTGGAACGACGAGGCCCTGGCCAACGCGGCTGGGGAGGGCTTTTCGACGGCGACTGGCGTCGCTGACCTGCTCGCGACGCGTGGGATTCCGTTCCGGACGGCACACGAACTCGTCGCCAGCGCAGCCGAAAGCCTGCCCAAGACAGCCGATCTGTCCGCCCAACGCGAGGCACTCGAGGTCGCAGCCAACGATGTCCTCGATGAGCCACTGACAGCCCATCTCGATGCGGGTGAACTCGAGGCAGCCCTCGATCCGGCGACGAGCGTCGCCAGTCGTGACTCTCGTGGCGGACCGGCACCCGACGCTGTGGCCGATCAGCTCGCACTCGCTCGTGATCGAGTGGCGGCAGATCGCTACGCGGTCAAAGACCGTGAGGAAGCGCTCACAGCTGCTTATCGGCGGCTCGACGAGGAGGTGGCGGGCTATGTCTAACCCGTGGGCACGCCGACTGCAGCCACCGACGGTTCGACGGCCCACTTCGGGCCGACCATAATACACCACAGAACTGATACTTGAGTTCGATTCCGCTGTATGACCGGCAGATACCTCGAGTAGTGGTTGCTCTCTAATTTAATCCCTCTGATAAATTCGATGAGTTTAACACGGTGGCTCCGCTATGGCCAGCTACCATGACAGACGAGACAGACAGCATCGTCGCTGAGGACCCGATTACTGGCGAAGAGATCGAACTGCCGGCAGATGTCGAGGTCGGCGAGATCGTCGACAACCCCGTCACTGGCGCGGAACTCGAGGTCGTTTCCGTCGATCCGGTCGAACTCGAGGAAGCTCCCGAACTCGAAGAAGACTGGGGTGAGTGAGGGTGGCCAAGGCCGGCGTCAGCGGAGGTGACTGTCAGTGAAGGTTGGGATCTGTTACTCCCGAATCCGAAAAGACGAGAAGCTCCTGTTGAACGAGCTGCGCGACCGGGGCCACGACGTCGAAAAGATCGACGTGCGAAAACAGACGTTCGACGTCACAGACGCCCACGAGGCGTTCGACGGCCTCGACATCGTGGTCGATCGGTGTCTGGCGACGAGCCGGAGCCTCTACGTGACCCGGTTTGCCGACTCCTACGGCATCCCGATCGTCAACAGTCACGAGACTGCCGACGTCTGTGCCGATAAGGCCAAAAACAGTCTCGCACTCGAAGACGCCGGCGTGCCGACACCCGCGACGACAGTTGCCTTTACCAAGGAGACGGCCCTCGAAGCGATCGAAGAGTTTGGCTACCCCTGTGTCATCAAGCCCGTCGTCGGTTCGTGGGGACGCCTGATGGCAAAAATTGACTCCCGTGACGCCGCCGAAGCCATCCTCGAGCACAAATCGACGCTCGGCCACTACGAGCACAAGGTGTTCTACATCCAGGAGTTCGTCGACAAACCCGGCCGTGACATCCGCGTGCTGGCGACCGATGGCGAGCCAATCGCCGGGATGGTCCGCTCGTCGGATCACTGGATCACGAACGCCGCGAAAGGCGCGACGACCGACGCTTTCGACCTCGATGAGGAGGCACGCGACCTCGTTTCTCGTGCGAGCGAAGCCGTCGGCGGTGGCTTACTCGGCATTGACCTGATGGAGACCGAAGACGGCTACACCGTCCACGAAATCAACCACACCGTCGAGTTCAAAGCACTGAACGACGCTGTCGACACCGACGTACCGGCTGCGGTCGTCGACTGGCTCGAACAACGGGCAGAGGCCGCCAACACCGTGGAGGTGCGTTCCTGATGACCGAGCGCGTTACCGCGAGTGTCATCGGCGCGAGCGGGTTCACTGGCGGTGAGCTCCTGCGCTTGCTCGCCGGCCACCCGAATTTCGAGATTAGCGAGGCGACGAGTCGCAGCTACGAAAAAAAGACCGTCGGCTCGGTCCATCCAAATCTCCGTGGGCTCGACCTGCGGTTTACTGCACCCGAGGACCTCGAAAGCGTCGACGTCCTCTTTACGGCGACGCCACACGGCGTCTCGATGGGCCAGATCGACGCGTTCTTCGAGGTCGCCGATACCGTCGTCGACCTCTCTGCTGACTTCCGTCTCGACACTGAAGCCCAGTACGACGAGTGGTACGACGGCCACGACGCGCCCGAATATCTCGAGCGGGCAGAGTACGCCCTGCCGGAGATCAATCGCGAGAACCTCCCGGGTGCCGAGTTGATCGCCGGCGGTGGCTGTAACGCCACCGCAACGATCCTCGGTCTCTATCCGCTGTTCGAAGACGGGCTCTTCGATGGCAGCGAACAGCTCGTCGTCGACGTGAAAGTCGGCTCCTCGGAGGGGGGTGCCGGTGGCGGCGAGGCCTCGAGCCACCCCGAGCGGTCGGGAATTGTCCGCCCGTATGCGCCGACAGGACACCGTCACGAAGCCGAGATCGAGCAGTTCCTCGGCACCTCGGTAGCCTTTACCTGCCACGCCGTCGATATGACTCGCGGCGCGAGTGC
>LKMJ01005177.1_pt1 | contig 12292 bp, 12 predicted proteins | sample 643391 | NCBI WGS metagenome assembly LKMJ01 (sample SAMN04112250, study PRJNA286221) | soda lake metagenome | biome: soda lake; feature: Kulunda Steppe; material: water; isolation source: sample PL-Br10 brine of Picturesque Lake | place: Russia: Kulunda steppe | collected 2010-07
CCGGCTCGTGCTGCAGCATGGCGGTCTTGCCATCCTCCGCCACACGCTCAACCCGACCCCGGGTCCAGACTTCATCATCGTCCTCCTCGGCTGCCAGGCGTTCCAGATCCGCCACGGTGGAGGACTCCGAATCAATCAGAAACTGGCCGGACACCACGACCCGCTCACCGGGTTCAATGCCCTCGCGGATTTCAAAGCGCTCATCGACACGCCGACCGACGCTGACTTCACGCACCTGAAAGCCGCCGTCCTCCAGAGCAACCACGATGCGATCGCTGCGCCCGGTGCGCATGACCGCCTCGGCAGGGACATGAATGACATCGGTCAGGGTCTCGCCCTGCATTGCCACCCGGGCGTACATTCCCGGTCGCAGCTGGCCGTCCGGATTGTCCAGCACCAGACGGGCCTGCTGGACCCGCCGCTGGGTTTCCAGCGTCGGATAGACATAGTCCACTTCCGCCTCATGGGACTGCTCCGGGCGGAATGGCAGTGACACCTCGGCGCTCTGCCCGGTTCGCAGAAGGTCCATATCCGCCTCGAAAAGCTCCAGCATGACCCAGACACTGGACAGATCCGCGATCTCAATCAGGGTGTTGCCCGGCTGTACAAACATGCCTTCGGAGAGGTTGAGTTCGCGCACAATGCCCGAGCGTCGTGCACGCACCGGTACCAGACGCATCATCTGCCCCTCATTCTCGACCTGGCGGATGTCCTGATCGTGCATGCCCAGCGAGCGCAGCCGCTGGCGGGCGGAACCAATGCCGGCATTGCGCCGGTGCGCCTGAAGCAGTTCCTCCTGGGCGTTGTGAAGCCGGGGTGAGTCGATCCGGAACAGTACCTGACCCTCCTCCACAGTGGCGCCGGTGGTGCGTACCTCAAGCTCTTCCACCCAGGCCTCGGTGCGCACATGGCTGTGCACCAGCCCGGCCTCGTCATACTCGACAAAGCCCAGTGCCGTGACCTCCGGCGTCAGATCGCTCTGCTCCACATCAGCCTTGCGAACGCCCAGGTTCTGGGCAATCTCCGAGCGGATGGAAACCCTGCCCGGCTGGTCCCCGCCGTTGCCTTCTTTTTCGTCGGCGTAGACGGGGATGTAGTCCATACCCATGGAATCCTTCTGAGGCTCATCCGAGGTAATGGAGGAATCGTGGGGATGACGGTAATAGAGGATCTCATCGCCTTCGTCACCGTTACCCTGGGCCCCGTGCATCCAGAAATAGAGGCCACCGGCCCCAGCCGAGGCACCGATCACCAGTGCCAGCACAAACATCAGTACCTTCATTGGTCATTCTCCCCAAGCAGATAGAGCAGATCGGCCTGCACCTTCTTGCGTTCGGCCGTGAGGCTCAGTGATTCCAGGCGGGTTTCCAGCGCCAGCAGGCGCGATTCCATGAGCGCGGTGAACTCGGTGGTGCCGGCGCTGTAGGCCCGTTCCGCGGCTTCGGCATTGGACTCGGCCACCTGCAGCAGACGGTCGCGGTAGCGGTCCTCGCGCCGTTCATAGCGCTCCAGGTCGCTCTGCAGGGCATTGAGTTCACGCTCAAGTCCGAGGCGGATCTCGTCACGCTCACGCACGGCCGCCTCGCGCCCGGACTGGCGCGCCGAAAGGGCCCGATCCTGGCGTTGGGCGGTGAAGATGGGCAGATCCACCGTCACCATGGCGCCAAGCCGGTGCCGGTTGCGCACATCCGAATTGGTGCGCAGACCATAACCCAGCTGAACTCCCCACTCCGGGCGGTAGGCCTGTTCGGCCAGCTCAACGCCATGGCCTTCAGCCTGAATCCGGGCCTGACTGGCCTGAAGGCGCGGGTGATCGCTCAGGTCCCACTGCTCATGCTCGGGCAGCTCAGGGAAAGCGGATTCCGGGAGGGGACGGTGGGCCGCTTCGCCGATCCAGCGCTCCAGCTCAGCACGGGAGCGTGCCCGCTGGCGCTCCGCCTCATCGATCCGGTCTTCCAGGCGGTCCAGCTCCAGCTCGGCCCGCAACACGTCCTGCTGCGAGACCGTGCCCGAGGCAAAGCTGCGCTCAGTGATCTCCACCAGGTTGTCGAAAACCCCACGGCTGTCGCGAAGCACCTCAAGGCGGCGGTGCTCCAGCAGCAGATCAAAGTAGGCAGCGCGGGCCTCACGCCGGATATCGCGTTCGCGCTCACCGGCCCGGGCGTCGCTGGCGCGGGCCATGGCCCGTTCGCGCTCACTGCGGATTCGGCGGGAGTCGCCCCGCGGGAAGCTCTGGCGCAGACCGATCTGGATCTGGGTCATTTCATCATTGCTGAAACCCGGCCGATCGGCCGGGAACTGCATCAGTTCGGCACTGAGCTGAGGGTCCGGGAGCTGGCCGGCGGCGACCGCCTCCTCCCGCTGGCTTTCCGCCTGAAGGCGGAAGCGCTCAATGCCCGGATCCTCAGCGGCAAGCCGGTCCACTTGCGCCAGGGTCAGGGGTTCGGTCGAGGCCCAGTTGGACGCGCTCATCATCATGAGCGCCAGCCAGAGGGCCCCAACCCGGTACAGGGTATGGTTCATTACGGTTCATCTCCAGAGCGTGCCGCCGAATGGCTGGGCATACGGCAGGCCATGCAACAGGTCCGGTCACATTGGGTGCCGGCGTTACAGCGGTATCAGGAGATGATCAGTCTAGGCGGGCGTTGCTGACGCTCGGGGTCCGGCGTCGGGGGGAATGTTCCGGCAGCAGCGCCAGGGTCAGCGTGCGCCTGAGCGGCATTGGACGCCGCCAGTGGAATGGCACAACCGACACAGCTGGCGCAGCAGTCCATGTCGGTGTCGGAACCATGGCAGTCCGACATGGGATCATGGCCTCCGGCGTGGTGCCCGGCGCCTGAATCCTGACCATGCTCGGCCGTCATGGATTCGCTGTGCTCGGCTTCACCCATGGCAAGCACTGGCCCATGACCGGCCTGTGCCAGCGGTACAAACGCCAGCAGCAGGATCAGGATCAGCGCTATGTGAGGGTGATATCGGCTCATGGGGTTAAACTAGCACCAACGGGGCACCTTTCACAATGCCCGAAACTGATCCATTTCATGAAAGGCTCAGGCGGCCGCACGCTTGGCGACCGCGCGCAGCACCACCTGGCACTGATTGTCCCCGTACTCACGCAGAAGCGCCGCCGCCCGCTCCGCATCCCGATTGTGGATCGCTGCCACAATCTTCTGCATACACGCCAGCGACACCTCAAGCTCGGTTGTTTCTTCCTGCAGAGCCATGAAGGAATAACGCTGCAGCAGCGGCAACAGATCCTCAATGGCGTCAGTCAGATAGCGGTTGCCAGTAAAGCCCAGTCCTTCCCGGGCCAACTGGAAGGCCAGATCATGGCCTTTTTCCCGATCATCGGCCTGGACTCGGACCTCAAACTCGCGGACCAGGCCGGTGATGCGCTCCAGGTCCCCTTCCCGCCAGTTCTCCGCGACATCACCAGCCAGGCGCCCGAGCAGCAGGAAAAGAAATTCATAAAGGTCGCGTACATGCCCTTCACTGACGTCACATACTCGTGTGCCCCTGCGCGGCTGGGTCTCAACCAGATGCCAGCTCTGCAGCAGCCTGAAGGCTTCACGCAGTGAGTTGGTGCTCACATCCAGCTCCCGCGCCAGTTCCGATTCCGGAAGTCGCTCAAGCGGGCCGCGTTCTCCGTGAATGATCTGGGACGCGATGTGACGCGCAATCTGTTCGCTGAGGCTGACCGCCTCTGGTAGGGCCATAGCTCTCTCCTGTTCGATGCTGACGACATTATACGACAGATCTCACAATCGACGATACATGAGTTGTTTGACAATTCACGGATTTGCGCAGTACATTGGAATCATCGGAAACGACAACAAACGGAGGATGACCCAATGCTCGCTCGAGTACCCCCTGAAGTGATGCTTCGCATCAAGCGTTACGCCTATCTGCTGGTGCTGGTGGTTCCCGCCATCACCGCCTTCGTCACCTGGCGCCTGACTCTGGGCGAGAACACAATGTTCTGGGCCTGGTTCCCGGTGATTTTCATGTTCGGCATCATCCCGGTGCTCGACTACATCATTGGCAAAGACCCGGCCAATCCGGATGAGGACTCGGAAGTACCCGGCATGACCAACGACTGGTATTACCGGCTGCTGACGCTGGGGTGCGTCCCCATTCACCTGGCTGTGCTGGTCTATGCAGGCTGGGCATTCGCCACCGTAGAGATGAGTCTGCTGGCGCAGTTCGGCTGGGTTGTTTCCATCGGTGTGGTGGGCGGCATCATGGCCATCAACATCGGCCATGAGCTCATTCACAAGGACACGACCCTGGAGACCTGGACCGGCGGGCTGGCCCTTTCCAGCGTGACCTACGCTGGTTTCAAGGTGGAACACATCATGGGCCACCACGTGCACGTCTCGACCCCGGAAGACGCCAGTTCCTCACGCTACAATCAGGGCGTCTACAGCTTCCTGCTCCAGGCCTTTCCCCGCAACTTCATGAACGCCTGGAAGCTGGAAGCGAAAAAACTGCGCCGCAAGGGCAAAAGCCCCTGGGGACCCCGTAACGAGCTGATCTGGTGGTACGCGATTTCGGCACTCTTTGCCGCTGGCTTCACGGTCGCCTTTGGCTGGGCGGGCCTGGTGTTTTTCCTGGCGCAGAGTTTCTTTGCGGCCACCACACTGGAAGTCATCAATTACATCGAACACTACGGACTGCATCGTCGGGTTCAGGAGAACGGGCGCTTTGAGCGGGTCACGCCAGCCCACAGCTGGAACAGCAACTACCTGCTGACCAACCTGTTCCTGTTCCATCTGCAGCGCCACTCAGACCATCACGCCTTCCCGCGCCGGCGCTACCAGGTGCTGCGTCATTATGACGAGAGCCCCCAGCTGCCCGGCGGCTACGCGGCCATGTTCGTCCTGGCACTGGTACCGCCGCTGTGGAAGAAGGTCATGAACCCCCGGGTGGAAGCCTATTACGAGGGCGAGCTGGACCAGCTCTTCCGGCAGCAGAAACCCTACAGCCGCGCGTAGTGTTCCCGCCAGGGACGCGCCTCTTCCAGCTGGCCCGCCAGCTGGAAGAGCTGGTGCTCCCCGCCATGGGGAGCCCCAAACTGAACCCCTACCGGCAACCCCGCACTGTTCCAGTAAAGCGGCAGCGACATGGCCGGAGTTCCTGTAAGATTGGCCAGCTGGGTAAAGGGAGTACGCGCCAGGTTGTCCTGAGCCAGATCATCAACAAATCCGGATTTCAGGGCCAGGTTACTGGCACGGGTTCCCAGGAGTATCTTTGTCGCCATTTTCAGGTGCAGCGGTGTTTCAAGTTCACCGATTTTCGCTGGTGGCTGAGCCGTGGTCGGGCACAGGTAAAGGTCGTAATCCTCGAAATAACGCCCCAGGGCGCGGGCAAAGTCGTTCCAGGTTCGACGGGTGCGTACGTAGTCCACAGCCCGCATGCTGTTGCCTAAAGCCCCCAGCAGCCGTGTCTCCAGCTCGAAATCCCTGTCGGAAGCACCCAGCTGATCCCGGGCCTCTCCCATGATGGCCGCCACCTCACCGAAATAAAGACTCAGGTAGGCCCGTGCGAGCCCCATCCCATCGTACTGCGGCGCAGCAGGCTCCACGTGATGGCCAAGATCCTCCAGATAGCTGGCGGTGGTCTCGATCGCCATAACCGCCTCCGGGGAAACCTCCGTGCCGTAGGGAGACTCCGTGAAGAATCCGATTCTGAGCGGCCTGGGCGCCTGGGCAACAGCCTCGCGGTATGAGCCCTCGGGCGCGGCAATTGCAAAGGGGTCTCCCAGGGGATTGCCATGGATTCGATCCAGCAGCGTGGCGCTGTCACGCACGGAACGGGTAACGACGTGGTCAATGCTGGCACCGGTCCAGCCCTCACTCATGTAGGGACCGGCCGAAACCCGCCCGCGTGAGGGCTTAAGTCCGAACAGACCGTTATAGGCAGCCGGAATACGGATGGAACCGCCGCCGTCATTGGCACCGGCCATGGGAACGATCCCCGCGGCTACCGCAGCCGCCGAGCCGCCACTGGAGCCGCCGGGCGTGCGGGTTCTGTCCCAGGGATTGCGCGTGGGGCCCCAGAGTCTGGATTCGGTGATGGCCTTGAGCCCGAGCTCCGGCGTGGCCGTACGCCCCAGCATAATGAGCCCGGCCTGCCTGCAGCGGGCCACGTATTCAGAGTCCTGCTCGGGTACATGATTGAGCAATGCCTTACTGCCCATTGTGCAGGGCATACCGGCCATCTCCTGGGCCAGATCCTTCATCAGAAAGGGGACGCCGGAAAAGACCTGTTCCGGCACCGGGCTTTCTTCTCTGGCCTGCTCGTAACGCGGCAGACAGATGGCATTGAGTTGCGGATTGACGCGTTCAGCCTGCTCAATGGCGGCATCCACCACTTCGCGGATGCTGACCTCACCACGTTGAATGAACAGCCCGAGCGCGGTGGCATCGAGCTTTCGATAGTCTTCAGGCTTCATGGTGTCAGTTGCTCCTGATCATTATTGTTTTGCTGACGCGGCCGATCCAGTTCTTCAGCCAGGGAATGACGCCAGGACTGCTGCTGGATACCGAAAGTGTGGCGGATTTTCTGGCAGTTGAGCACCGCATTGGCCGGCTCCAGCTCCATCCAGGGGGCGTTTTCGTCAACCAGCATCGGCTGCGTCTCCCGCTCAAGCATGTCAACGATCTCCACCCCCAGCTGATACTGGGACACAGTCTCAGCGCCGGCATACTGATAGGTACCCCATGCCTCTGCGCCGCAATCAAGCTGCTGCGCGATGGCGACCACAACCCGGGCCTGGTCCCAAACGGCCACAGGCTGACCCCTGCAACGACCCGACAGGTAGAGAGGTTCACCGGGCTGACTTTCCCGGGTGACCTTTTCGCAGAAGCGACGCAGCGACCAGCCGGCACGCAGAATCAGATGGCGCGTCAGCGTGGTGCGCAGCATCTGCTCGCACTCCCATTGGTACTGCCCCATCACACCCAAAGGGTGCCCCGGGTTGCTGGCAATGTAGGGACGCTGTTTGCGGCCATCGAAAATGTAGCAGCTCGAAAACTGGAACATGGCAATACCGTCCCGTGCGGCGCGCTCGGCCAGTACCTGAGGGATTGCAAGCAGACGATGTCTTGCGGCATCCGGCTCCCGCTCGGCCAGCTCCGGATCATCCATGCTCAGGGCATTGAGCACCAGATCACAATCCCCGGGGATCCAGGCATAGAGCTCATCAAGTGCCACATCAGCCGGCTGACTGATCAACAGTGGCGTTACGTCGAGACTGGTCTCACGCAGACGGTTGAGAAGATGCTGCCCAAACGGGCCTGGTTCGTGGATAACAAGTATTTTCACGCCGTTGCCTAAACCCCTGACTGGCTCTGTCACTTCTACGACAGAATAACCGCCATTTCAGCCAATGCCCAACATTGGGGCCTTGTGTACAAATGTATTCAACCGGAAAACTCAAACGGACCAACCAGAAGAGGCCTGAGATCCATGCCAAAACACAAGCACCACCTCGTTGCCCCCATTCCGGAAGAGCTGGTGAGCGAGGCACATGAACTGATTGCGGACATCCGAGCCAACGGCGCCGACAAAAAACGCCGCGAACACCTCTATAACCTGATTATCCGTCTGACCGAAACCGGTGTTGATTTCTTCTTCCTGGAACCCCTGCGGCGGATGGAAGCCGGTGCCATGATGCAGAAGATGGCCCAGATGGGCATCAACAGCATGCTCAAAGGCACACGGATGGTCATCCACAACGTGCTGAAAAAGGCTGACCAGAAGCACGTCGAAGGGATTCTCGTGTTCATGGAAGAGATTCTGTTTGAACCGGAATCCTGACAGCCTCGATCAGGCAGAGTCCTCGTTCTCGTAGACGCGGGGGACGCGCGGCGATACCCCGGTAAGCAGCTCATAGCTGATGGTGCCCGAGAGCGAGGCCACTTCATCCACGCAGACCGTATCCCCCCAGAGCTCCACGGGTGCGCCCGCGCCCGCTTCGGGACAGTTGTCCAGGTCCACCGCCAGCATGTCCATGGACACCCGGCCAATGAGTGAACACCGGTACCCATTGACGGCCACGGGTGTACCATTGGGCGCATGGCGCGGGTACCCGTCACCATAGCCGATTTCAACAATTCCCATATGAGTGCGTTTTTCAGCAGTCCAGGTGGCCCCATAACCGACGCATTCCCCGGGCTCGATGGTCCGGGTAGCTATCAGTCGTGATTCCAGCTTCATGACCGGACGCAACCCCAGATCCGGGCCCTGGCTGCCCAGCAGCGGCGTACCGCCATAAAGCATGATCCCCGGGCGGGTCCAGTCGAGGTGGCATTGCGAATCGTGGAAATGGGCGGCCGAGTTGGCGGCACTGAACCAGAGACCGGAACACTCGTCGAACAGGCTCTGGAAACGCTTGAGTTGTCGCTGTGTCATGGGGTCTGGTGGATCATCGGCACAGGCAAAATGCGTCATGACTCCCATGACCTTGACCTGCTCCATTGAGTCGAGTTTTTTCGCCAACGCCGGGATGGCTTCCGGCTCAAACCCCAATCGGTTCATACCCGTATTGCATTTGAGCCAGACAGGCTGCGCCCGTGTCAGTCGCTGTTCAAGCAGGGACTCAAGCTGGTGAGCGTCATGCAGCACCGGCTCAAAACCGTACTGCTGGCAGAGCCGCCAGTCATCCGGTTCATGAGGCCCTTCCATAAGCACCAGTGTGTTGGATACGCCACAGTCACGCACCTGCTGCGCTTCCGTGATCGTGGCCACGGCCAGGCGCTGCGACAGCGGGGAAAGCGCAGTCGCCACCGCCTGCAGGCCGTGGCCATACCCATCGGCCTTGATGACGGCCATGGAGTCGGCGGAAGGGGCCAGCTTGCGGGCGCGGCGATAATTGTCCCGAAGTGCCGCCAGATCAATGCGTGCACGGGTTGCACGGGGCATTAAAATTCGCCTCCATAATCCCCGTATGCAAGATCCTCAAAGCGGGTGTACTGACCGAGGAAGGCCAGACGAACGCTGCCAACAGGGCCGTTACGCTGCTTGCCCAGGATGATCTCGGCAATGCCCTTGTCGGAAGTGTCCTCGTTGTAGACCTCATCGCGGTAGATAAAGGCAATGACATCCGCATCCTGCTCAATCGCCCCGGACTCCCGCAGGTCCGAATTCACCGGACGCTTGTTGGGACGCTGCTCCAGACTGCGGTTGAGCTGTGACAGGGCCACGACCGGACAGTTGAGCTCCTTGGCCAGCCCCTTGAGCGAGCGAGAAATCTCGGAAATTTCAGCGGTCCGCCCTTCCGTATTACCGGGGGCACGCATCAGCTGCAGGTAATCCACCATGACCAGGCCCAGGTTGCCGTCATTCTCCCGGGCAACCCGGCGCGCACGTGAACGCATCTCGGTGGGACTGAGCGCCGGAGTGTCATCGATGTACAGCGGCTTGTCCTTGAGCAGGCTTACGGCTGACGTCAGTCTCGGCCAGTCATCCTCTTCCAGGTTGCCGCTGCGGATCCGCGTCTGATTGATCCGCCCGATCGATGACATCATCCGCATGACAATGGCATCCGCCGGCATCTCCATGCTGAACACGAGCACGGCCTGCTCCGAAGCCATGAGTGCGTTCTCAACCAGATTCATGGCGAAGGCCGTCTTCCCCATGGAAGGCCGGGCAGCCACGATGATCAGGTCCGAGGGCTGCCAGCCCGAGGTCATGTCATCGAGATCCTTGAAACCGGATGTCAGACCGGTCAGTGCCCCATCAGACTCAAAGAGCTCTTCAATCCGGGACAGCGTCTGGGTCAGGATCGGGTTGATGGTGCGGGGGCCGCCGCTCTGCTGGACCTTTGCTTCGGCAATCTGGAACACCTGACGCTCGGCATCATCCAGCAGTTCAGCGCTGGAGCGTCCGCGCGGGTTGAAGGCCGAATCCGCGATCTCACCGGAGACCTCGACCAGCTGACGCAGTGTGGAGCGTTCGTGAACGATTTCCGCATAGGAGCGGATATTGGCAGCGCCGGGAGTCTGTTCGGCAAGCTGTCCAAGGTAGGCAAGACCACCACAGGCCTCGAGATCACCTGACTGCTCCAGCCACTCACCGAGCGTGACCATGTCCAGCGGTTTGTCTTCACTGGTCAGACGCTCAATGGCGTGGAAGATCAGACGGTGTTCAGAGCGGTAGAAATCCTTCTGGGTCAGAAGTTCGGCAACGACCTCCCAGCCCGAATTGTCCAGCATCAGGCCGCCAAGCACCGCCTGTTCCGCCTCAACCGAGTGAGGCGGAACCTTGACGCGGCTGGTTTCCTGATCCGCCGGGGCGAAATCCATCATGGACTGGGAACTCCGTCGCCGTTACCGACCTGGGTCGGATACCGAACCGACGTGGCTCAGGCCTTTACAATGCTCAGATTGATCTGGACCGTCACGTCGGAGTGCAGCTGCAGGCCGATCTGATACTCACCGGTTGCCCGGATCGGGCCTTCAGGCAAGAGTACCTCACTTTTCTCGACCTCGACACCATCTGCGGTAACCGCATCAGCAATATCGCGAACGCCGATGGAACCAAACAGCTTACCTTCCTCACCGGCTTTGGCAGCGACGGTAACAGCCTTGTCCTGAAGCTGCTCACCACGCTTCTGCGCCGCTGCAAGACGCTCTGCTGCAGCTTTCTCAAGCTCCGCACGGCGCTGCTCGAACTCTTCAATGTTCGCCTTGGTGGCTGGAACGGCCTTGCCATAGGGGATCAGGTAATTGCGACCATACCCTGACCGGACCTTAACGTGATCGCCCAGATCACCCAGATTGTGAATCTTCTCAAGCAGAATAATTTCCATCCCGTAAACCTCTTTATATACGCGGTGCTGGCCGCGAATCTATACCGGCGCTATGCGCTGCCTGATATTGAGCCAGCTATCCAGAATTGCAACAAACACCAGAACAAACAACAGAGTCGGACCCAGCAGTATCAGGGCTACATACAGTGCGACCAGCCAGCCCTTGCTCATGGCCCGGCGCGCAACCACCCCATGCACCAGTGCGATACCGCCCAGTAACAGGGGAATCCCGAACACCAGCAGTGCCACGCCTGGATTCAGCCCGATGTAGGGGCCAAACGCCATCACCAGCACCATCACCAGTGAGACCGGGCCGGTAAGCCGGAAGTCATGGAACTCCCGCTGCAGACCGCCGGGGTTGAAAAGCCGGGCCTGCCAACCCCTTGCCAGCAGACAGGCCAGCATGGCGATCACGAAATTGATCGCTGCCAGACTGCCGATCATCATGGTCCTGACGGCGGTCTCGGCGTCCTCACCCAGCTCTTGGGCCATTTCCGGGTCCATCTCCTGATAGACCTGGGTGCCCATTTCCACCACCTGTTCCAGAAAGGCTGGTGCCAGCAGCGGGCTGAGCTGTCCCAGCACCGCAGCCGCCACAGCTCCGGCCAGCAGTGCGTTCTGCCACGAAATGGTGGCATGGAGCACGCCAGCCAGCACCATGCTGATCAGCAGCACTGTCAGCGGCGCCGGATCCTGTCCAAGAAACAGCCAGGCAGCCGCAGGCAGCGCCGTCCAGAGCCCGATATTAAGGCCCTGACGCGGCCCCAGGCGCAGAAAGACCAGCGCCACCACAGCGGCCGCCAACCAGAACAGGAAGGGGAGCGCCATGGTGACGACGGATGTGCCGATGGCGTACATCGGCCCGCGCAGTACAAACTGGGCCAGTCGCAGCATGAGCCCGAGCCCTACTCAGTGTTCAATCTTCGTGATTGTCCGTGTACGGCAGCAGCGCCAGGTAACGTGCGCGCTTGATTGCCGTTGAAAGCTGACGCTGATAGCGCGCCCGGGTACCGGTGATCCGGCTGGGTACAATCTTGCCAGTCTCGGTGATGTAGCCGCGCAGCGTGTCGAGATCCTTGTAATCAATCTCCTTCACACCCTCTGCGGTGAAGCGGCAAAACTTACGACGTCTGAAAAAACGAGCCATAAAACTGATTCCTTACAACACTGATGAGTGATTATTCGTCGTCGGCCTGCTCGGAAGCTTCCGCGTTTTCGGAGGCGTCTTCACCCTCCTGCGGCTTGCTTTCAGAGGACTCGGTCCGGCGTGGACGCTCGTCGCGACGCTCTTCACGGCTTTCCGCAGCCTTGATCGGGGACGGCTCGGTTACCGCTTCGTCCTTGCGTACGATCAGATCACGGATGATGGCGTCGTTGAAGCGGAAGTTGTGGCTGAGCTCGTCCAGAACACTCTGGCTGCACTCAATGTTCATCAGGATGTAATGGGCTTTATGGATCTTGTTGATCGGGTAGGCCAGC
>LKMJ01005178.1_pt1 | contig 12290 bp, 14 predicted proteins | sample 643391 | NCBI WGS metagenome assembly LKMJ01 (sample SAMN04112250, study PRJNA286221) | soda lake metagenome | biome: soda lake; feature: Kulunda Steppe; material: water; isolation source: sample PL-Br10 brine of Picturesque Lake | place: Russia: Kulunda steppe | collected 2010-07
AGGAATAATACAGAAGACAACTGGAAATTACAGAAGCATTCAAGATCTGTATGTTTGATTACCCGAGAAAAGGAAACTTTATTGTAGAAGCCACATTTTGAAGATCAATTTCATTTTACACCGTTGCAGCAACTTCCACGCAGTTCAAAATTTGAATTTGTCTTTGCCAAAACATGCTCAGTAGTACACACAGTGGGTTAAAACAACCCTTCATGTGATGATGGATAGGGTTTAACACCCTGATAGTCAAGTTTTGGATGTCCAATTGTATTTTCGTGTGGGCTTGGATGTGCTAATGTATGCAGCATGTTGGCACTGCCGAAGTCACTACAATAGAGGTCAAATTTATGTTTCTAAGTATGCCATCACGCGTGTTTGTGCATGAGACCTTTTGCAAATCATTTTGATGCTTGCAAACACAGGTTCAAAAGATCTTCCTTTCAGCAAGGAATCATTGGAAGAATTGCTTCTCCAAATGGAAATGAGACTGCAGGTTCGTGATGATTGCCCTTCTGAACACAAACAGAAAAAACATCATATATGCTCTGCACCCTGTCTCTGTGCTTCAATTTGAAAGGTTGCTGTACAGCGTTAATAGGATTGCTCATAAATTTGACTGAGCTATCAAACTAATGATTGTCATCTGCCTACCTTGTCTCTCTGGACAGGCCCACATTGATGATCGATTTGATCGTCTGGAGCAGCTCTTGCTGCGCAAAGGCATGGCAACTTGATTCAGGAGCACGATGAATTTCATGCAAACAACTGTTTCAGGCTGGTATTATTCAGTAAGCCTAGCTGTATTGCTTGGACGAAAACTGAATCCAAACATGAATTTGAATCGGAAGACACTGTGAAAAGATCACGTCGTTGAGCTGAGAGTCTGGTGCATGCAGAAAAGCCTCCATTTAAAGCCAAGCATGACGCTAAGACCCTCAAGAACATTCTACTTAAATAAACTGGACGTATTCTGCACACTTGGACTACCGCACTGACCTGCCACGTTCCCCAAATGCCTATAGTGGAGTACTCCATGGGGGGTACAAGGTTGCTTCGGACTTCAAGGTATAACTGTGAGTATGTCTTTTACGTTTGTAAAGACGTAGGAGCATGCTCTTAATACAGTGCTAGCTATATAATTAATCACTCAAGTAGTACTCTTCCAACCAACTCCAACTGATTGACAACGCAGTGCAGCACACTCATGCCATAAGTCATGGCTGCAGCATTTACCTGGCGTGACAATGTCAAAGCCCCAATGGCAGTGCAGGCAAGGTTTTACAAGGTATGAGGTTTTAGAATTAGCCGTCAGTAATTGAAGTGTGACTGCAAGGCTGCATGCAGGAAGCAATGTAACAAGTGTAACCATATCTGCTGCACAGCACCTACAAGATTACAAGATTAGGGTTAATAGCCAGCCAGGTCGTTAGGCTGATTGGTTTGTTGCTGGTCTTCGCCAGCCAAAAAATGGTCCATAATGTCCGAAATGAAGTGGCAGAGTCTATTGTGTGACCATATCTGCTGCACAGCACCCACAAAAAAGTAACTTGAAAAGGCCTTTAAAAAGGGGGGGAAAGTGCATCATTAATTGTATTGGACACGTGATAAGTTGAGAGCTCATGTGTGACAAGGCTGTCCTCAAGGATTGTGCTTCCAAGTGCCACCTTTGCGCTTCAGGAGACTGAAGTGCCAAAGTGGCCCGTTAATCGCCTCCCACAAATTCAAAACCCGGAAAACTACATATTGATCAAATTTCCTACATCACAACTCGTGATTTAAACGCTTGGGGCCACGATCTGGCTTGAATTGGTCAGGCACGGAGCTCGCAGAACCAGAGTAGCGCTTCATTAAAACCGCAGCGCAAAGCGTGCCTCACTACCATGAAGCCTTTCCTTTGAGAGCGCTTCTGAGATTGCAATTTTCACACCCTTGGTCAAACCTATGGCAAGTCATCAATGCCTCTGTCAAGACTCAACATCCTGGGGCTTTGGATTGATATGTCTGGTGAATTGTTATGCCAGGCAAAACTAGGGACTGAAGCATGAAGCGGGCATCTTGAAGCAGCGCGCTTCAAAGCTGAAGCGTGTCTCTTAAGGTTTAAAGCTTAAGGTTTTCAAGGCTATATCCGCCAAACAAGGGTAAGTGTCCCTTTCGGGACAGTGGCAGTACAAGCACCAAAGTACAGTCTGACACATCAAATATGTTCTGGTTCAACACTCTCTTGCTGCGGGCCCTGCTGCTAGAGGAGCTGAGAACCAGCATTTGCCTGGCTACAAACAGTGAAAAACAATTTGGGTTTCGATGTCGCAGGCATCCCCTGTTATGGGCTGTCCAACACTTCAACGGCTAAGCGCAACAGATCCTTGGACTTGATCAGTTGAGACACCACGATTGACTTTGCCAATCTGCCTTAGCCAATTCACCTCACAACCAATTGAGTGAAAATTTTCATTACTGGCAGCAAGAGTGTTTACAGTGTTTACAAGGGTTACTAGGATTACAAGAATTAGGCCTTCAATTAAGAAGTGCGACTGCTAGCCTGCCCAAATAAAGCAAGGTATTCATGAAGGAGGAACGGGAGTGTGATGCTGTATCATTCTAGAAAACAGACATCAAAAGATCCTATCTGAAAGAAGAGATGGGCATATTTCCTGCGGAGAGAGACCTCTGAGGGTGTGTACAATGAAAGATGGCATGTCGCTCATCCTGGATACCTGTAACTCTAAAGATTAAGAAAGTTAGGTTTAACTTCCAGCCAGGCCGTTAGGCTAATTGGTCTGTGGCTGGTCATCGTCAGCCAAAGAATAGTCCATAATGTCTGAAATGAAAAAGCAAAATTTTTATGTCGAAGGAGCTTAAAGACAGTCTGGTCAGGCAAGGAATGCAAAATTAAGGGGTCCCCACAGAAAATGAGGGGCAAAAAGGAAGAAAACGGAACAAACATTCTTTCTGAGAGAGCACACAAACAAGTCTTGACAGTGAAAAACGGAGATGCACTTCGTTTTGCAGAATGCAATTGCACAGCAGCAAAAGAGCACTTGCCACAATGTCCATTTCTACCACGCGCGCCATAGGGAGGATTCCAACAAGAGATGCAAGCACACGAATGTGCTCTGAAACTTGCTCATATCTTCAAAGCATGCTTAGGAATGTCAAGGGACGAATAACATGCGTTTTTTTTGCATCCCTGAGTCTATACATCACATATACATCAGCAATATCCCCCCACACTTTCCTCACCCTAAATCTCAGCAGTTCGGCAGTAAAATCCGAGTAACAAATAGGATTCCTCCTTCAAGAAGCTTGAGGCAAGTCAAAAGACCTACACTGCTCAATCTTAGTCTGACGGTGTCTCCACAGGAAGATGCCTAGCACCACAACATTTATGCAAATCTTATCACCACAGTTGCTCTAGAGTAAGGTCTTGTTAGATCTTAAAATTGCAAAGCCTAACTCCAGTCACATTAGCCTTGGCGTGAATACAACATCGCCAGAGCATGTCATCAAAAATAGGTTTAAAACCATCACTGTGCCTTACACAAATTCATGTTTGGGCCAAAGTAAGCAGAGGGGGTTATATGACCAAAAGGTCTGTGCGTGCTCCTTCTTTATGCAAATCATAATGATATCATACAACTAGGCTGCTGCCAAAATTTGGGGTAAAGAAGACGACCCTGGTGGCCTGCGTGGGTGCTCAGCCTCTGTTTTTCGCCTATTTTGGCATAATAAATAGCATGTACGCCCTCACCACGAGCCCATCAATGCTCCTTTTACCCCCGGAACCCCACCAGTATGCTTCTATTATGATGCTTATTGATATTGGATGTTGACCCAGGTTTGGAGGTGGGCAGTTTTTGACCCGTTTTGGCCCATTTGCAATTGCTGTTTTGGCCCATTTTCAATTGCGGTAGATGTGACCGCTCCCACATACGATGTGGGTAGGAATCCTACCGCGAGTTCATCTAGAAGGAAAAGAAATCCCTGGGCAGGACACACGTGGCAATGCAAACGGGTATCACTAAAATTATATTATATTAAATATTTTCTTTCGTCGTAAACGCTTGCACCGCATGTTCATGTATTGACTTTGTCAAGTATTCCCCTGCTTATGGAGATCCCTGAGGTCCTTGTACCACCCCTTTCCAAAATGGAGTGTATGCCTGATGACGTCCTCCTGGAAGTCTTTGGCCATCTCAATGACCCTTATGATGCAGTGATGTGTGGTGCTGCAAGCAGGTGAGTGCATGCATGTTTTCCTCTGGGTGATCTCTTGCTGTCACTGCATACGCTCTCATGTCAAGGGATGCTCACAGAGGCGTTAACTTGCAAATGCGTCCGACCCAAAGCAAAGCACACCTCAAAGAAGGCAACTTGAAAAAAGCAACAAGACACACGCCAGCACGCGCACACAAGAAAAGGCAGGATATTGGACTGTGTCTGACCTTCAGATCTGTCGCCGTGTACAAGTCTGACGCCACATGTTGTGTTGTTCTGGCATATTTCTGGCATTTCTCCTTTTGAAGTCCGACGATCCGCAACAGAGTCGAGACGCCTGTGTGCCGCACAGGAGGTTGCAAGAGATCGTGCGTCACCAGCAACTCTGGCGGTCCTACTGCAGACGCAAGTACTCCACGCCACAGCTTGCACTCTATGGCCTTGACTGGAAACGCATGTTTGATGAGCGCAACGGGTTTGGGAACCCTTTCCGGGTAGGTCCTTTGGGAAGGTGCGCCCACGGCACAGGAGTTGCAGATCATGTGGACGCATGCGCACTTTGCGCCCTTTTCCCACTCTCCCTGCATTGCCAGCGCACGTCCCTGTTCTTTCCTCTTGCACAGCGCCCGCTGCCAGCCTCCTCCCCCTCTGCACCTTTGCGCAGGCCCAGCGCGCATTTGTCGCGAGAGGGCATGCAAGCAGTGCAGACGAGATCGCGGCGGTGGCAGTCCAAGGTCGCGCGTGCCTCGTGGCCCAAGGCAGTCATGTGCACGTCCTCCACCTGAACTCCCCACCTGTCGACCCCCACCACCTGGCAGCGGCATCTGCAGCACCGCATCCACCCCCGCAAGGGCCATGGGAGGCCTCGAACGGAGCAGCATGGCAGGCTGCACCCCCTGAGGCTGCAGCACCAACGGGGGCAGCGGCAGCGACAGCAGAGGGTGAAATCCCAGCAGCGGCACAGCAAGGGCCTGGCTCAAGGACGGGGGCGGCAGGGGCGGGGCGGGGGTCAGGCGCCTTCCCTGCTGCCCACCTGTGCGCCTCTGTCGACTGCCATGGCAGCACGCCCACGGCCCTGTCGTTTCTTCCAGGTGGGCGTTGCCGATTGATGCTGGCTGACACAGAGTGGGGCTGACACAGAGGGGCTGACACAGAGGGGGGCTGACACAGAGTGGGGCTGACACAGAGTGGGGCCGTTTGATGCTGGCTGACACAGAGTGGGGCTGACACAGAGCGGGGCCGTTTGATGCTGGCTGACACAGAGTGGCTGACACAGAGTGGGGCTGACACAGAGTGGGGCCGTTTGATGCTGGCTGACACAGTGGGGCTGACACAGAGTGGCTGACACAGAGTGGCTGACACAGAGTGGGGCCTCGTGGGGAATCACTGGTGCTGTGCGGGATGTGCTGTGTGGCGGAGTCGGTGGGGGCCATTGGGACCTAAGAAGATGCAGTTTGCATTTCAAGGGAGCAAGTCATGAGCACATGCGCTCGCGTGCCTCCTTGCGCTGAGACGACCGCTGCGCGCACACACGCATGGACCTGACGTACAACGACATCACACCATGAAGTATGACACACGCACAAGCACGCGCACGTGCGGGGATGAAAGCTTGGAAGATAACAAGCTGGGCACAGGGGGCGGCCTCTATTTTTGTGTGTGTGGTGGTGGTGGTGGTGGTGGTGGTGCTGCTGCTGCTGCTGCTGCTGCTGCTCCTGTTGTTGTTGCTGTTGTTGTTGTTGTTGTTGTTGTTGTTGTTGTTGTTGTTGTTGCTGTTGTGTGCACGCGTGTGCGCGTGCGCATGCACAGACGCAGTGAGGATTGGCACAGAGTGCAGCTTGCGCGCCCCGCGTGTGCCTCTGCTGCAGGCACGAGTGCTGAGGCTGGGCCCGGGGGTGTGCCTGCGTGTATGCACGCCGTCGTGGGTACGCTGCAAGGGGGGCTTCACCATCTCACGCTAATCCAGGCCCCTGCTGCATCGAGTCAGGCCAGCTCCTATGCAAGCACGGTGAAGCCCCTGATCAGCAGCGCACAAGGCAGCGGCGGCGGCATTCCAGGTGGGCATTCCAGGCTGGTGGAGCCTCCCAAGCCCAGTCGAGCTGGCAGCATGTGCTTGAGCCGAGCTTTGTGTTTCTTGGCCCAGCCCTAGCTGTTCCTTGGGGCGCATTGCAAGGAGTTTGTGCTGCAGACGGATGAGACTGTGCTTATCTGTTCTCTGTGAGCCTGATGGAGCCCTCCTCATGGAAAATTGGCGACTTTGCCATTCTATAGGTGCATAGCTTTCCACTAGATTTGTCACTGGGATCCACCAGAGCCTCCTGCCCAGAGGGAAGCCATCGGTACCCTGCAAGACTGTTTCATTGACAGCGCAATCCTCAGCATATGCCATGCTTTGCTTAAAGGCCTGTCGGGCATTGCGAAAGTGATCCAAGGCTGTGTTGCACATCATGCACAGTCTCAACACAGGGAGGTGTGCCAGGAGCTAGAATCTGGAGCAAATAAATAGATGTGCACTTGTGTAGTGTAGGCCATGTGTATTGTTCTGCAATCGCGCATAGTCTGATATATGCATTTATGCCATGGCAACATGCCCCTTGAGTGAAATAAGTGGGCAGCCTTTGAATCCTTTTTAACAGAAAGGGAAAGCTTGGGCCGCCTTGCTGGCTTGAAGCAGGCTGCCAAAAGAGCATGACCAACCTAGGGGTTTTCAAGCCAGCTGCAGGGACGGTGTCGGGTCTATGCCTCACTTCCACTCAGGCCCATGTCGACTAATCATGTCGACTAATGCCCACTTCCAGGCTGTGTCTGCAGCATTCCACACCCCACGCATGTCTCTGCTCCATGCCCCCCATCCATGTCCCCCATTTATGCCCCCCATCCATGCCCCCCATCTATGCCTTGTGTCAACCCACTCTCAGGCGGTGGGGGCAGCATCCCCATATCCCAGCTCTACAGCATGTCAGCCGCGCAGAACGCTCCCGTGGCAGCCCTGCATGACGCATTCCTGAACACCCACCAGCTGGTGCAAGGCTCGCCAGCTTCGTTTGTGGAGTTTGTGGACGTGGCAGCTCAGGTGAGCGCTCAGCAAGCTGTCAGTGCTTACTACGCACGCGCAGGGGCGGTCACTGTGTGAGCTGTCAAGTGAGCAGCCTGCCGCATGTGCCAGGCCCTGCTTTTGGTATTCAGGCTGCACCTAGCAATCAATCTCTAAAAGCCTTTTAACGTTGTCGAGCTTCAACAGCCTTATAACATTGTTGAGTTTGCCTTGTGAACTTGCCCGGCACAGCTCGGCAATGCTGCCGCCACATTCTTTAAGCACAGCACACGCCTTTCCACCTGCCTGGGCGTCTCTTTGACACTCCCTTGGTGGCTTGGCTGGTCTGCCAGCTATGCTCGTCCACAGGAATGCTTGCACTCGGTGCAAGGAGGGGATATTCATGCAATGCTCCTCACAACCTGACGAGGCAATGCGCCAACTGCATGTCCACTTTCAGAGGCGTACGGGGGTTGCGCGCGAGGTCATGGACTCCTGGGCTTTTGTCACAATCACATGCCCAGCTGGTGGCAGCAGCTGCAGCTGCAGTGGGGGCACTAGCCCAAGTGCCATCCGAGGTGTGACCACTTTGCAAAGCTTGCATCTTGTTAAATGCCTGTGTCACACTGTAACCTATGTTACAATGTATAGCCTCCACTCTGCTGTCCACTATGCTTGTGTTTGCCACATGAGCCACCTGTCTAAATCTAGATGACTGCATAACACACTGTAATCCAGCCCAAAACGAGCATTTTACCTCAAAGTCGAGTGTGTATCTGTGTGACGCTCATGCAACATATTGCAGCCTGATCCGTGTTGTGTGTGTGAGGGAGAGATCTTGTGTGTGATTCACGTGTGCCAACCTGCAAACTGCTGCTGCTCTGCCTCCAATCTCTGTTGTACATGCACTGCCTGCCTCCAGACTCGACAGCATCAACAGCCAATCCGCACGTGTTGCTCGCCGGCTCCGTGTCTAGATTCCACTGCTCGCGCTGCTGGGAGGCGTATCTGCCATGGCTTTGCAGCCACAAGCACCACACTGCCCTGGCCGCGCTGTGTGTGTGCGACACGCGCCTCCCAGGCTACGGTGAGTGCCCTGTTTACACTGCGTGCGTGTGTGTGCGCAGCACGTGCCTTCCAGGCTACTGTGAGGAGTGCCCTGGGCCTGTACCGTCTTTTCAGAGGATAGCCCATGGGCTTTGCTCAGTTGCCCCGCCAACACATATGCTCCCGAAAAATAGCTCTGACCAGCTCTCCTCCTGTCCTGAGCCGCCCTGTTCTGCAGCCGTGCTGGCGCTCAGTCATGCCGGCAGCAAGCACGCCTGCTCTGTGGACCTGCATTTCAATGTGTAGTGAGCAAGACACTGCGTTGTCACTGCGTTGTCACTGCGTCCTGCTGTGGACCTGCATTTCAATATGTAGTGAGCAAGACACTGCGTTGTCACTGCGTCCTGCTGCTCGCAGTTGCTGAGCGCTTTGCCCTCCAGCACCGCAGCCTGTACCCGCACCTGTCCACGGCGCGCGGCGAGTACGTGTTCACATCCCACGCGGACTGCCCGCTCGCAGTGTGGGATCTGCGCAGGATGTCTGTGCCGGTGTTTGCAAGCAACAGTCGCAATCTGGACCACCAAACTGAGGTAGATCGGATGACCTCGCCCCCAGCCTTGCGGTCTTGAAAGGCCTGGGAAGGAGATTGTAAAGGGGCAGCCTTAAAAGACTTGTGGAGGGATCCTCTTGCATACGTGGCCAACCTGCGCAGGTTTGTTAGGCCACGCCTCGCTCGGGGGTGCTCTAGGCTGTGAGTCCTTGAGGGCGCAAGGGTCGGGAGCTGAGAGGGCTCAGTGAGGGCCCAAATGGGCGTGCTCTTTACATGCTCCTGCAGAGGGGCATTGGGTTCCCTCGCATCGCGGCTTGTCACGTCGTCTCAGGGTGTGTGTATCACGCAGATGGGCTGCCCCCGCAAGGGCCAACACCATAGGGTGCTTGCGCTGGTGCACACGCTGGCGCTGCCACAATCGGGCGCTTGGACTAGCCTTGGGCATATGCCTTGCAGGTGGCCGACACCAAAGGGTGCCTGCGCTGGTGCACACGCTGGCAGACACCGACTTGATGCCCTGTCGGTGTGCGTGAAAGTTGGTTGGCTGGTTGGGACGGTTGGGATAAGCGAGGCCTGCTGGCTTAAGAGTTAGGCTGGCAGGCTGCGTCTCCACCAACCAATGGTGCACCAGCTGGAGCAGCGAACAAATGGGGCGCAACAACACCATTTCTGCGGTAATCCTGATTTCACGGCGATACAAACGAGCCGTGGACGGCCGGGGGTCGGTGCAAAAGTAAGAATGCAAGCAAGGGAGCAGGGCAAGTGCACCTGCCCGCATTTGTCGCGCTGACCATTGCGCGCGTCAGAGCAGGTGTATGTGAGTGTAAATGGTGCAGTCACACAATCGCAGCAGAGAGGTGGGTGTGCAGACGGGAGTGTGCAGCGCGAAGGTCAAGCGCTTGCATGACAAAGCAACCTTCGTGCCATGCAAGCACAACCCTGCTTCCATGCAATGATGCCAGGCTGCTTGTGGGGTGTGTGGTCAAGCTTTCCACACATCCATGTGGATCTCAAATCCCACATCCAAATGCAAGCGTGCACAGCGGGCTTCTGCCCAGGCCTCTCCCAGGTCATTGGAGCATGTGTGTGTGTGTCCCACATTTGGCCCACTGCCCAAGGGCAAAGGGCAGCCATTATTTTTGTGTGCACCTTCTACTTGACCTTGTAAGTCCACTATCTGGTGCCGTTTGCCTGCCTGCATAACACCGAAATGGAAAATAATTCACCATGGGAAAGGTAGCCCCATTGGGAGGCAACATACCATGTAAGGCTCGCATGGCCCACTTGGCAGGCGCAACCCTCACGCATTCTGTTTGAGGTGTGCCTTTCCTTTCATCCGCGCTGCAAAAGGTAGCCCCCAGACAATGCCATATTTATGACTTGCAGGGCCCCCTGGGCGGGGCAGACAGCCCTGCCCCAAACCAGGCCATGTTCCTGGATGCGAGTGAGGATCTGCTGCTGGGCCAGGCGCTGAACGGCACGCTGTGGCTGTGTGAGTGCTTCTTTTTGTGTGTGCTGTGTGAGGGCATAGACCATGAACAGGCTGTGCTTGCAGTGGTTGGCGTCACCCATGTGAGTGCACACAGGTGGGCACGTAGGTGGGAATGCAGGTGGGCAGATAGGTTGGCACCCACGTGAGTGGGTGCACATAGGTGAGCATGTGAGTGGGTGCACATAGGTGAGCATGTGAGTGGGTGCACACAGGTGGGCATGTAGGTGGGAATGGAGGTGGGCACATAGGTGGGCACTCACGTGAGTGGGTGCACATAGGTGGTCATGTGAGTGGGTGCACATAGGTGGTCATGTGAGTGGGTGCACATAGGTGGTCATGTGAGTGGGTGCACACAGGTGGGCAATCTTGGAGGTCCCAAGGAACCCTCAAGGAAATGCTCTCCAATATGACCAGGCCTGTCAAGAGTGCCCATCTGTACCTTGCCTAAAAGCTTGTTTTGATGCAGGTGAAAACATCACATGTTGCACATCCTGAAACGCTGCACGTACTGAATGGGTGGATGCTTCAAGGCCTGAGGTGTTTAGAATGCGCAAAGGCAACCCTGTGAAAAGTGTATGCAAATCCTAATAAGGCTAAAACGTGATTGCATGCCTTAGTTTGCAATTGGACAAATTGGGCGGCACACACAAAAGTTTGACTTTGCAGATGACACTGCAGTTCCTCTGCAGTCACATCTACTCACCGATGCTTGTAGTTGAAACAATGAAACTGTGCAGGGGAGTATTTGCAAGCGTGGGCCCATGTATGAGCACACACGTGTTCACGTGCTTCCACAAGAGCGCACAAAAACATAACCATACACACCTGATACACATGTGATTTCAGGGGATCTTGCAGAATTGCTCGGCTGGCAAGACGGGAGTGGAGGATTAGGCGTGTGGGAGGCGTTGGATTACGTGAGTACTGCATTTCCACGGGTCCTAGAGTCTGGCAAACTTACAAGGAAAGCAGGCAGATGTGCTTGGCAAAGCAATCCAAGGAAATGCTGTTCTTTAAAGCTTCAGCAATATAAGCTTACTCGTTCTTGTGTTCCATCATTTCAACAATAAGATTTCGTCTTATCCACCTTGCACCCCTTGACAAACTCTCACTAGCCCATTTTTTAAGGTGCCAGGAGGCACCTTCTCATTTTTCATGAGTCAGATAAGGGTATGGACAAAGTATGGGGAAGGGCTCTCATGCCCTGCATTTTCTTTTGCGTGTGCAGCTGAGCCCCTGGGAATCCCACTCCCTGCCACCAAAGGCATGGCCTCTCTGCTTGGGTGCGCTCCATCCAGGTAACCATGATTGTCATTGTTTTGCTTCAGTATGCTTGCCGCACAATTTCCCCTCACTTCTAGGATTTATGAGAGTATATGCGCGCACGTGGAGCAGATCTTATCAACTGTGTTTGATTTTGGGAGTCAGGAGCTGGGATGATCTGCATCGGGTTCCAAGTCTCGAGGCCCTGGTCCCCTGACTGCATGAGATGTGCTGCAAGTGCGGCAAGGATGTAGACCCTGTGTTCACGCGGTTTTCATCTACCTGCTCAGTGACATGCCCCATGCCACCAACTGCTGCTCTCATGCAATGCTCTGCATTTGTGAAATGCACTATGCCTTCAGAGCTGTTCAAGCTCCTGACCTGGTGCACACATTATGGGACACACAGTATGATGCCTCCCTTCTGCTGCTCCACTGATCCCTTAGCTATCGCTCCAACTTAACTAGCAATGCACTCTTGTGACAGTCTGTCACATCTTGCCATGCTTGTGTCCCTCCTCCCAACTGTGCCAGGCGCCAACTATCTGCCTGTGACGTGTTTGCTGCAAGAGAGCAATCCCACTAGCCTACTTGTTGTGACTGACCCTCGGAGCCTGCAAATAAGCCAAGCGCATGAGGAGGAAGATGGGGAGCACCATCTTCATTATGTTTCTCGTCATGGGGTGGGGG
>LKMJ01005179.1_pt1 | contig 12290 bp, 17 predicted proteins | sample 643391 | NCBI WGS metagenome assembly LKMJ01 (sample SAMN04112250, study PRJNA286221) | soda lake metagenome | biome: soda lake; feature: Kulunda Steppe; material: water; isolation source: sample PL-Br10 brine of Picturesque Lake | place: Russia: Kulunda steppe | collected 2010-07
CCCGCTTGCGCCTTGCCCTGCAGGTCGCCGCTGAAAGCTGCGTCTGCGGCCTCGGCTCCCGGTGCAGAGAAGGGGGAGGTGCTGCTGCTGCTTTGGGTGGGGCACTGCGCTCTGCCCGCACCCACTTGCACATCCCTGCCGTTGCTGCCGTCCTGGCTGCCCTGCTGCTGCTGCTGCTGCTGCTGCTCAGCTGGCTGCGCAGACGCCAAGGGGCCCTGCGAGGGAGAGGGGCTGAAGGGGGGGTTGGCGTGCACCATGGTGCGCTCATGGCGTGCGTGCGCAGGTGAATGCGTGGGTGCATGCGGGGGGGCGGGCATGTGCGCGTGCTTTGTGTGCTGGTGCATGCGCGCGTGCGTGTGCACGTACGTGATGTTTGAGGAGGAGGGGCTTGGCAGCGGTGCAGGCAGCGAGGCAAATGTCCGACGGCAAAAGGATGATCACACTGCTGTCTCCCGCTTGTGGGCGTGGTCAGTGCAACGCCAAGCACACCTGCACTGTATGGCTCTCCAGGGTGTGCTGCCTGGCATTGGACGGAAAACTCGACACAGCGGCCTGGGCATGGCCTGTGCGCACAGCACTTAAGGCCCTGCATGCCTGCAGCGCAGCATGCCTAGCTGACTGGGGCAGCATATGCCCACGCCACAGCACCCCGGGCCAGCCTCGCGCACCTGGGAGGGGCTGCCTTTCAGGGATGGCCCCCGGGACATGTTGGTAGGGGACGCGCCGGGGAAGGGCGTCGGGGTGGCGCTGTCCCTCTTGGGCTCTTGGGCGCTGTCCCTCTTGGGCTGTCCCTCTTGAGCGGGGCCGCCCCTGTCTGGGTCATACGTCATCGCCTGCACGTGGGATGCGTGGGTGCGTCATTGCCTGAGCGTGTGGATGCCTGGTTGCATGCATGCGTCATCGTCTGGGCGTGTGGATGCACGGATGCGTGGGTGCGTCAGTGCCTGCCCGCGGATGCATGGTTGCATGCATGCGTCATCGTCTGGGCGTGTGGATGCACGGATGCGTGGGTGCGTCAGTGCCTGCTCGCGGATGCATGGTTGCATGCATGCGTCATCGTCTGGGCGTGTGGATGCGCAGATGCGTGGGTGCGTCATTGCCTGCTCGCGGATGCCTGGTTGCATGCATGCGTCATCGCTTGGGCGTCTGGATGCATGGATGCGTGGATGCGTCATTGCCTGAGCGTGTGGATGCACGGATGCCTGTGTGGGCTCCATCATCTTCAGCTGACAAGCAGCAGCAAGCAGGGCACGGGGTTGCGCGCAGCGCACGAGTTATACCGATGCCACACTCTTCCTCATGAAGCACGGGCCAGATTGGCCCGCTCCCACACATTGCACAGGGCCTCTTTTTTGACACACGCTTGGCGCGCGAGCGAGGCCACACATGCATGCTGGTCTGCATGCTCGCGCTGCGGAAGCGATGCAGTGCTGTGAGACGTAGGCAGTCGGCTGATGGCTGCGCCTTTTGCCGGCAAGAGCACCACGTTGATGCAGCAGCCATGGGGGCGCTCTTTTGAGTAGTGACGCATGGACGCAGCCAATGCTGCCATTGGGGCATATCTTCAAAAGGCACGCAGCGATGCAGCGTGCAGCGTGCAGCTGCTGCGGCGGCCATGGGGCCAACCTTCAAGCCATGCAGCGAGGCAGCACGCAGCCACGGTCAATCAATTGATCAGTGGTGTCCAGCACTCCTGATGAAGGCAGGCATGCAGCTGCCACTTTATTGCACATTGACTGGCTTCCTGTGCAGAAGGGGTGGGTGTGCGCAGGTCTTGCAGGCAACGACAGGCAAGGGCAGGCGCGCAGCTGCTCCAGCAACATGCATTGACCGGCTTGCTGTGCCAAAAGAGTTGGGTGTGCGCAGGCCTCGCAGGCAATGACAGGGCGCCCTTCCAGCAAAGCACGCCAGCCTGCCACCCTGCCGTGCTGTGAGCGTGCGCCACCCCGCGCACCCTGTACACAGCATCCTTGGCGCGCTGGATGTCCTCTGATGCGCCCTTCCCAAAAGCATCCAGCATGCTCGCATCCTTCTTGACCTGCAGCACAGCATGACGCGCACACGCCAACCCACATGCAGCAGTGCCTGCTTGTTGCTCTGCCTTTGGTTGTTTTGCTTGTAAGGCTGAAGCGCGCACAGGCTTTCCGCACTGTGTCCTGATGAATGTTGTGCCTTGTGCCCAAACATGGCTGCACCTCACGGAAGAACACCCCAATTCTTTGCCCTTTACATGCATACACACACTTTCACATCCATACATGCACATTCGCCTACGTGCATGTGCCCGCGCACGTACGTGAATATCAAGGTCCTTGCACACTCGAGCGCACTTGCGTATCCCTGTGCCCCCCCCTCTTTGCCTTGCCCGACATACACGTAACATCATCCCCCTAGCTTACTTCTTAGATTATACACACAAAAACACACGCGCGAGGCACAACAGTACACCTGCAACACACAAAAACACACGCGCGAGGCACAACAGTACACCTGCAACACACAAAAACACACGTGCCAGGCACAACAGTACACCTGCAACACACAAGAACACACTTGCCAGGCACAACAGTACACCTGCAACACGCACTTTGCACAGTGCCCACAAGGACATGCACGTGGATATGCACGCGAGCACACGCACGAGCGTGCGCGATCCCACGCACCAGGGAGACGAGGATAGGGGTCAGACTGGTGCCCTCCAAATCCAGCAGGCCCTTGGCAAAGGCAGCAGCGCTGGCCTGCGCACAGCACGCGCATGCGTGCATGTTTGCCGGGTAAGACTGACGTCTATGCGTGCATGTTTGCCGGGTACCGAAAGACTGACCAACTGACCGAAAGACTGACGACGAAAGACTGACGTGCATGACTTTGGGCTTTGCTCAAAGGCCCCAGGCCCTGTCGTGCGCAGGCTGAGCAGGGCTTGCTTCACGGCGTGCTTGTATGCTGGTGCACAGGTGTGGTGTGTGACGATTCATGGCTAAGCTGAGTGTGGCCAAGTGCATCAGACCCTCTGCCTCAAGCGCTTGGGACGCAACCAACAGGCGCCTGTGTTAACGCAGACATGCACACGTGCATTTCCTGCTGAAGCCCCAGCGTGCGCTCACACAGGCACGCACATGGGCACACAGTGTGCCCGGCACACACATACACCTACCTGCACTTGGGCACACAGTGTGCCCGGCACACACCATACACCTACCTGCACTTGGGCACACAGTGTGCCCGGCACACAAAGCACGCACACGCACTTGGGCACACAGTGTGCCGGGCGCACACATCCACCTACCTGCACGCGCCCTTCATCGCTTGAGTAAATCTTGAGGTCGTGGCGGTAGGTTGAGTGCAGGCGCAGCAGCCCGCCGCCAGCGGAACCATACCTGCAGGACGGTGTTGTAAGTAGGGCTGTGAGTGGTGGCGCGCAGTGATGCCAGAGAGTGGTGGCATAAGTAGTGCCAGCCTAAGCAGAGAGTGGTGGCGCGCAGTGATGCCAGAGAGTGGAGGTGCGCCTTTTTTGTCGTGCAGGAGGGATCTGCACCTGAGACGTATCACCACCTGAGCACAGCTGCCCTGCTCCTCCAGGCTTATGTAATTCCACAAGCTCAGTTCAAATGCCGACGAGCACCGCCCCTTATGTAATCCCACAAATTCTGTACAAATGCTGATGAGCACCGCCCCACCCCTCACAGTGCTGCATCCCTCAATGTCATATCCCGCAACCCTTGTCGTCCGTGCAGGCTTAACAATGCACATGCAGCAGCCTACAGCCTGCACGGCCTCTAAAGCGCACACGTACACACACACACACATACACAAGCAGCTCGATTCCCTGGGCGAAAATCATTGTTTACCAGGGTCTACCGTGTTCAATGCAGACCCTTGTGTGTATTGTGCGCACGAGTGTGTACGCGTGCGCGTGTCTTGTGTGCGCATGTGCGTACTTGTGCACATGCATGTGTGCGTGTGTGCTCTCCCATCTGGAGGGTGCTCTACAGGGCTGTCTAACCGATTAACATGCAAATTTATTGCAGATTTAACACACATTGCACATATAACAAAGCTGTCTTACCAATCAACATGCAAGTAAACGTATGACAGGGCTGTCTTACCAATAAACATGCAAACACACACATGGTACCCTGAATGCGGGGAGTATACCTTATTCATAGGCATGTGACCTGCGAGGCACAGCCCTGCTTTTAATAAATATATCTTGGTCGCACCCTATGCGGCCTGTCGCCTTAAAGGGCATCACGGGTAAGCAGGTGTGAAGGGTGAGAGAAGCAGCACTGGTATGCAATGAAGGCGGCCCCCGCAAGTGGCGCAGGTTGAGGGCGCGCAACAGGGGTCAGCAGAGGAGACGCGCAAACACACCTCGGGTACATGACGAGCCTGAACACTTTGCCCAAGTCCTCTGCCTGCTGCCGCCCTGCGTGCATGCGTGTTTGTATGTGTATACGAGTGAGTGTGCGTGTATGTGTGTGTGCGCGCGCGAGCGAGCTCGCATGTACGCGCGCGCGTGCTTGTGAAAACATGCCTGCCTGCGTGTGTGCCTGCATGTGCGTGCTAACAAGATGGCCTGCACATGGGCAAGACAACGGCACGCAGGCAAGCCTGCCAGCGGGCTTCAAGCACACCTGGCGCTGAGGGCGCCACTGAAGGCACCAAAAGGGTGCCTGTGTGGGAACAGCGTCACCGCATCGTGCTACATTGCTTCGCATCACTTGTTGGTGCTACATCGTTTCGCATCACTTGTTGGGTGGTCTCCTTTGGCAGCCAGCAGCATGCTCGCTTTGTGACTGAGGTATGGTTGGGGATTGCAAACACCCCTTCCGGAAAGACCAGCGAAGCGCGCCTGCCTGCCTGCCTGCCTGCCTGCTGGTGTGCACATTCTGATCCCATTGAACAACAGTAGCGCCACCTTCAAGCTGCGAACATCCTGCCTGCCAGCGCACCTGCGTGCGTGAGCACCCCGCCCCACTTGCACACCAGCAGGACCTCCTCCAGCTGCTGCGCGGGCTGCTGCTCCTTCTGCTCCCTGGCTGCAGGTTCCTTGGGGTCCGCCTGCACAGCAGCAGGGGGCATAGGGCCAGGCACGGCTTCGTCGCATAATGGTGGGTGCCCGCTGATGCGTGGTGCAGTTGCAACGCAGCAACGTGAGTGTGTGCAGGCACAGATAGGGCAGGCATGGGTGTGTGCAGACACAGAAAGGGCAGGCCTGGCTGGGCAGCAGCGTCAGTGGGGTGACTCTGACATAGATGCGCCGTAGACGCAGGCACGCAGCCAAGCAGGACACAGGCAGAATGCAAGGAGGGGTGCTCTCAAGAAGAGCCTGTGCATGCGGGTTGCAGAGGCGTGATCCCTGCCAAGGAGGGCCGATGCTTTTGTACATGCAAGCTCGCAAATTAGGCAGGTGCCTGAGGAGCTCAGTCGCAGAAGCACCCCCTGGCTGGCAAGACGCTGCTGGGAATTCCCCATCATGACGAGCGTGGGGTGTCCCTGTGCACCAGCTTTGGTCTTGCTCATACGTGAGGTGTCCCTGTGCACCAGCTCATACGTGAGGTGTCCCTGTGCACCAGCTTTGGTCTTGCTCGTACGGGCGCTGCACGGTCAAGCAGATACGTGCACACGCGCGCACGCTCCACACCCCCGGGCACATAATAAAGCCAAGCCGAGCCGGAAGAGACGCGTGAGCACGCGCGCACGCTCCACACCCCGGGCAAAGAATCAAGGCAAGCCTCAAGATGAGCCTTATAAGACGTGAGCACGCGCGCGCACACCACACAGGGTAAACAATTAAGACAAGGTAAGCCTTAAGAGAAACATGAGCGTCCAGTACCTGCTGGGCCCCTGCCGCTGCAACGGGCTTGCCTTCCGTGCCCCCCGCAGCAGCGCCCGCGGCCTTGTGCCCGCCCTCTGCAGCGTCCCTGGCAGCAGCCGCACCACCTCCTTCACTTGCTGCCTCAAGCTGCGGCAGGCATACAGAAGCATTGACACATGTGTGGGCATGTGGTGCATATGGCAATACATGTGTAGGCATGTGGTGCATATGGCAATACATGTGTAGGCATGTGGTGCATATGGCAATAAATGTGTAGGCATGTGGTGCATGGCAATACATGTGTGGGCATGTGGTGCATATGGCAATACATGTGTGGGCATGTGGTGCATATGGCAATACATGTGTTCAGGCACGTAGTGAGCGGCAACAGGTGCCAACAGGCCCAAACTGTGCAGGCCGGCACACATTGCACTTGGTGCTGCCCACGCGGCTGCGCGAACTAGCCATGCAAGCTGCAGCAAGGGTCGCGCAGAGCAGGGAGTCCAAACAGAGGCCAGTCTAAGAATGCTGGTGTGAGGTACCAAAGGATGCCTTGATGATGCTGCGCGACGATCTGGGCCTGGAAGGCTGCATGGCAGCTGCGCGTCACAAATCTAGTAAACATGGATTCCACGAAAGCATGAGGGTGCTTGTGTTCAGACGCATGCGCGCACATGTGCGGAAGCACAGATCCAGCCCCAGGTGCGAGCAGGCAATTCTTGGGGACCCCAAAAGCGTGATTGCAGGCATCAGCGGACAAGCATGCCTGTAAACTCCCACACAAGTGAACTAGGTCAGAGCGCACCAAGGCAGTACAAGTGCCCAAAGACACACTTGCGCAGTCAGGTGCGCACTCTTGTGCACGCACCTGGGGCGCCACCGGCCTCCACCTTATGGGCTTGATCTGCACTTTGCGGTTGATGCCATTAAAGGAGGCCTGCTCCAGCACCGTGCGCACGATGCGCAGCTTCTCACGCAGCTCTGCATTGGGGTCATCCTCGCCACCGCCTGCACTACCAGCGCCGTTTCCGGTGGCGGCTACACTTCCATCCTGGCCGCTTGCGCTGCTTGTCTTTTCTGTCGGCCACGCCTGCGCAAAAGGGTGCACAAGGCAGGAACACATGGACATAAGTGCACACAAGAGGGCTAATACAACTGGGACCCAGTGGTTGGATGCCGGGGCAGGCGCGTCTGTGCAGAGGGTTTGTGGTGCACACGACAGAAGGGCTATGCCCGCCAGCTCTCGCTATTTATCTGTTCCAGGCCTCGCGCAGCAAATGCAGCCCCTCGCCCAACTGCGCTTGGAAAGAACAGAGGAAACACGTAAGTCTGCCACGGCACTGGGACACCAGCTGGGGGCTGCAGGGCAGGCCGTGCATCGTGCAGGCCTGAGGCCGTGCATCATACAGACCTGAGACTGTGCACCATGCAGGCCGTGCATCGTGCAGGCCTGAGGCCGTGCATCATACAGGCCTGAGACTGTGCACCGTGCAGGCCATTCACCGTGCAGGCCTGAGGCCGTGCATCATACAGACCTGAGACTGTGCACCGTGCAGGCTGTGCATTTTGCACACCTACGGCTGCGCATCATGCAGGCCACGTGTGCAATGTATAGGCCATGCATTGTGCAGGCCGTGCGTCGTGCACAGCTAAGGCCGCACGTAGTGCAGGCCATGAATTGTGCAGACCCGACATTCCTGGGAGGGGAGAGGCTTACCTCCAGCCAAAAGTGCGCAAGCCGCACATGGCCACGCGCATGCATGACTTGCAGGGCCATGCGCATATGTGCAGCGCAGCATACCTGTGGGAGGCCGGCGGTTGAGGAGCGGCTCTGCAGTGGGGCCTCCTCCTGGCTTTTTTCCAGCGACTGCGCGACATACGTGCACACACACAGAGGAGCGCGGCCCCAACCAGCATGTGCGCATGTGTATTCGTGCTTGCGGTCTCAGTGGCAGCGCTAAAGACGATTGTCTGTGCAGAAGCATGCCCATGTGTGTGTGTGTGTGTGTGTGTGTGTGTGTGTGTGTGTGTGCACAAAGTTGGCGGCCGTATGGCATGCAGCAGCTCACTGCTCCTTCCAAAGAAGTGCACCAACAAACTATGCACTCTTAGTATCACGCGTCCCTTTAGGCATGCCCTTCAGGGTGGTACAGCACACAGTGTCACTTTTGTGCAGCACACAGGTGTCAATTTTGTGCAGCACACAGGTGTCACTGTGGCACAGACGCCCACTTTTGCGCAACTGCACGGTCAACCATCTGAGCAGCTTCTGATGTTTGCACCACCTTTGCTGCCCCTCTTTCTCGGCCAGACATGCCACCAACCAGCAGGGGCGGGCGGGGGCCCTTGACCCACCTGCAGCAGCTGGCGCGTGATGTTGAGCAGCTCCTGCAGCTGCCCGGGGCTCTTCAGCTTCGCCTGCTTGCCCTTGGCGTCCTTGTACTTATGGAACAGCGACAGCAGCGGCTCGGCTGTGGTGTGCAGCTTGAGCTTCTGCTTGGGTGTGCGGTCTGCAATGGCAGGGGCAGCAGCGAGTGGGCACCAGGATTCGCCACCAAGTGTTGCCGGTCAGATCCATGGCGGCAGCGGCAAACACAGGACCAGCACCAGAATGCAAGGGCAAGCTTGGCGGCGCAGAGCCATGGCAGTGGCGGTGGACGCTGGGTGGTATCATTGGGCTCAGGCACGTTAAGCAGCGCAGAGCCATGGCAGCGGCAGCGCATCCATTGGAAAAGGACATTGTGCAGCTTAGAATAGGGGCGCGACTGCCGCTGAGGCTTGTGTAGGGCTCGAGCAAGTAGCTGCAGTCCGGCGGCGCGGACGCCAGCAAGTGATGGGGAGTAGAGTGCAACTGCACTTCGTCAGCTCACATGTCCTCTTACTAAATCCCCCAAAATCACTAGATACCACACATCCTGGAAGCCTCCCGGCGCTACTGACCGCCCTGCGTCTGGCCGCAGCCATGGGACTTGCTGCACCCCTTCAGCCATAGTACAAAACCATATGGTTCAGGCATGGGAGTTTTGTACTATGGCTTCTATGTTGCACCTGTTGCGGGACACTAAAAATGGGTGTGCGCTTGCATGTGCGCGCGCACGCACACTGCCTACCCTTGACCACGCCCCCATCGCCAGCAGACACCGTCAAGGAGCCCTGACACCCACGAGGAGCCCTGACTGCACTGAGCTGCTGAGTCGTTGAGCGCCTGAGTGCTGAGCTGGCGCCGTATGCCAGCGGACCGACCGGTACCGGCGTCAATATCAATTGCAAGCACGCGCGTCGGAGTTCTTGGAGCACCACGCATCGCCCATGCCCTTGTCACAAGATTGCCACCACAAACACACCAGACACCTCAAATCGCACTCGCAGGGCGCGGGAAGGGGCGCAGCGCGGCCCCCGGGGGGCGGGGACACTGTGCCTGAGTGCACCGTTCGCCCAGCCGCGACCACCAGCGAAGTCCCCGCGAACTGCGCTGTCCAGCCAGCATTGCCTTATGCCGCAGCGCCTATCCTTTACATTTATCCGACCGCCTCAGAAACGGCCGCATTACACGCAGAAGTTGGTGCTGGCAGGTGGCCTGATCAGGCAATCATAGTACAAAACAAGAGCACCCGGCAGCTGGCCTTGCCAACACCCCCAGCACGCAAGCATATGCCCCCTCCTTGCCCCTCGCTCACCCATGTGCCACTCCAGACCACAAACTTCCCCCTATGCCACTCCGTAATGCACTCCCCCCGTGCCACTCCGGGCCACACACTTCCCCCCCTGCCACTCCAGGCCGTGCGCTACCTACCCTCTTGCCACTCCTCGCCACGCACTCACCCCCATGCCTGATGACCGCCAGCACACAACGCAGCTCGTCGCTCTCAGAGCGCTGGTCAGTGCGCGCGATCTCGGAGTCGTCGATACACGAGGCCAGCTCGCCCTCGAGGCCCACATCTGGCTGCGCAGCACACATGACACAGCAGCAGCGGGGCCCACATGTCCCCGGCTGGTCCCTGCTGGCTGGCTGCTGTTGGCAGCACGAGGGCGCAATGCTGCAGCAATCAGGGGCAGGCTAGCTATAGCACAGCAAAGCCACGCATGAGAGCGTTTGTGCAAAGCAAAGAAGAGAGAGGGGGCAGCAGCCTCAAGCGCTTGCCTCGTGGCGGCCCCTCCCGTACGCTCCACCTCATCCACTCCCTCCTGTACGCCCCCCACCCCATCCACCCCCTCCTGCACGCCCCACCTCATCCACCCCCTCCCATACGCCCCACCTCATCCGCCCCCTCCTGTATGCCTCCAACCCCATTGACCCCCTCCCTCAGGCCCCCTACCTCATCTGCATCCATGAGCAGTGCTGCGTCATCCTGCTCCAGGCCGTACAGGTGGCTCTGGCTGTGGGCGTGCTTGTGCGCGCTGGAGCTGATGCTGGGGAACGAGACGTCGGGCGTGGGCGTGGCCGCCAGGTGGTGCGGGGCTACGGCACCCAGGATCATGCTGCGTGGGCATGCGTGCGCGCATGTGTGTGTGCGCATGTCGTGTGCATGAATCCATGTACGCCTGTTCCACGCAAGTCACAGAGTGTGCGGCACACGGTGGATGTGGAGCGAGGCGGCACACAGTGTGCGGCACACGGCGGATGTGGAGCGAGACACTGAGGGACATTGAATCAAGTTGTCGCCATGAGGCACTTGTGTGCGCTACTGCAGCTGCTACAGGGCGCCATTTGGAGCTGATCCGACTGAGAATTGCAACATGGCCTGCGCTCCTGTGCACTTTGATGTGCATGCCATGCAGTGGACAAGCAACCTGTGCTAAGCCCTGCCCACGGCATCTCTTTGTGTGGTACACCCCCGGACCAGCACAGCCAAAACACCTCCCAGCCTGCCTGCGCATGATTGCCTGCTGCAGTGTGCAAAAGGCAGCAGACCTGCCACTACAGAATGCAAGGCTGCCTGCCCACCTGCGCAAGATGCCTGCGGAGTCATCGTAGTAGCGCTTGGAGTTCTTCACAAAAGACCATCCATTCACGTCGCACACAAAACTGCGTGGACACCAACCATTGCGCACAAGCCCTTGCACACAAAACCTTGGATACAAAGCTGTGCTCGTGCGCAGGCACCCGCACAGGCTTTATGAACAGAAACTTGCTTGGGATGCACGACCAGAAGACCTTAATCCTAGACCAGGAGGACCAGGAATGGAAGCAAGCAAGCCCTTCCCAACTATCTTGTCTGGTTCTCTTATCAAATAACATCCACAGGATGAAAAAACAAGGCTCCAGACCGATGGGCACAGAGCCAGAGGGTGGGTGTGCGCCGTGCTGCATATGTGCACATGCACCCATAGGCTCACCTTTTCCCCTTCTCGGAGCGCAGCAGATCAAAGCCGCACACGTTCTGATTGAAGGCCAGCACCACCTTCCGCGCAATCTCCTTTTCCTGGAGCGCAGTAAGTGAGGGGTGCAGGAGAATGCGGCAGTGGTGAGGGCATAGGAGCAGCCCAGGTAACGGAACAGGGGGAACAGTGAAGCGCAGCGGCAGTAAGGGCGGCTTGAGTAAAGATGGGGCAGGTACACTGAAGATGGCACAGACTCTGCTGGGGGATGTGGGTGGGAGGAGTGGGACGCGGAAGGCATGCAGGCTGGGGGCCAGGCGCCATGGCCTTGGCAGTCACACAGGCCAATCACTGTACGCCATGGCCTTGGCAGTCACACACAGAGGCCAATCACTGTGCGCCATGGCCTTGGCAGTCACACAGAGGCCAATCACTGTGCGCCATGGCCTTGGCAGTCACACACAGAGGCCAATCACTGTGCGCCATGGCCTTGGCAGTCACACAGAAGCCAATCACTGTGCGCCATGGCCTTGGCAGTCACACACAGAGGCCAATCACTGTGCGCCATGGCCTTGGCAGTCACACACAGAGGCCAATCACTGTGCGCCATGGCCTTGGCAGTCACACACAGGCCAATCACTGTGCGCCATGGCCTTGGCAGTCACACACACAGGCCAATCACTGTGCGCCCGGCGGCAGGCGGCCCTCCCAAGTGGCAAGTGCGAGCTGGTGCAGAGTGCGTGCGCGGCGCCGCATGCGCCATCAATGGCTGTGTGTGCAAGCACACTGCATGCTTTGTGCACCTGGCCCTTATAAGGACGCAGTCCTGTCTTCTGGTGGCGCTGGGCCTGCGGACCCTGCCAGCGCATCCCATCGCTGCATTGCTCTGAACAGTGTAAGCACACTAGAGTTGGCCTTCAAAGGGCTGTAGGGGTGCTAGCATCAGTACCCTGCCCAGTGTAAGTCGGTTCAAGCTGACCACCTTGGAGGCTGAAGGGGGGCAAGGGCGCGTATCAGCGCCCTGCCTACAGCGTGCTGTCACTCCTTCAAAGCACCCCAAGAGCCTGTCCAGGTGCACCGCCTGCACACACACACACACACACACACACACACACACACACACACACACACACACACACACACACACACACAC
>LKMJ01005182.1_pt1 | contig 12287 bp, 9 predicted proteins | sample 643391 | NCBI WGS metagenome assembly LKMJ01 (sample SAMN04112250, study PRJNA286221) | soda lake metagenome | biome: soda lake; feature: Kulunda Steppe; material: water; isolation source: sample PL-Br10 brine of Picturesque Lake | place: Russia: Kulunda steppe | collected 2010-07
GTAATCGGCATCATCCGTGTTCGCTACCGCCTACGTCACGATCCTACTTCAACGTTCAAAGCTGAGTTAACACGACGCGAAGACCAACGCTACGACCGAAATGTTCGGGCTTTTGGCAATGACGGCCAGCAGCGTCTCGAGTCTACGACTGTCGGTATTGTCGGCGTTGGCGGACTCGGATCGATGGTCGCCGAACAGCTCTCTCGGCTCGGTGTTGGCGAAGTCGTACTCGTTGATCCCAACGAGGTAGAAGAAAGTGACCTCTCGCGGCTCATCAGCGTGTTTGACCATCAGATCGGCGGGCCGAAAGTCACAGCCCTCCGTGAGCACCTCTTACAATCGTCTGGCGGTCTCTGTCGGATACCACAGTCCAAAAGCGGATTCAGAACTGTCCGTCAGTGCTTTGACGATTATGACATCATCATCGGCTGTGTTGATTCGGTTAGCGCCCGCTCATTTTGTAACGAGTACGTGGTCAAGCAGTTACAGTACTATCTCGACGCCGGTGTGCGAATCGATACGCTTGACCGAACCGCTACTGGAACCAACTCTGATGAGATGACGGCCGAGCAGGGTTCCAAAGAGTCCAACGAGACGGCGATAGAAGAGCCAGTACAGACCGATGATCAGACGGTCGAAATGACTGGGTACGTCCACCTAGTGGCCCCCGGAAGCAACGCTTGCTTCGACTGTCTGGGACGTCATGACCAGGCCGCAACACGGATCGAACAGCTATCATCCACGGAACGGAGTGTAGAACAAGAACGTGGGTATATCGATGACGACGAACTGGCACCCGAACCGGCCGTCGTCCATCTCAATGGTCAGTGCGCGTCGAAAACCGTCTCAGTCTTCGTTGATTTGGTGACCGGTGTTCACACGCCACCGGACTTCATCCGATACGAGGACCACGCTCATGAGATGACCGAACTGACGACTGCGCCCTCCGAGCACTGTCCGACCTGTGGTACGGATGGTGTTCTCGGTGTCAGCCAGCGCTCGTTCGGTGACGCTCACTTCGAGCCTGCCGAGACACAGGCCGAGTCGGATTGAAACACGCTCCGGCGCCACACGGCGCCGGGTTCCCCCTTCGATCGGCCACTTCCCACAACCTACGGCAACGGCAGTATATTGATTTTGAACACGAGTTTCGTCGATTAGTCTTTATATTCACATAAGATCAAAACTGCTAGTATGTCGGGTTCTAGCGACCCGTTCGACTTACAGCGGTTCGTCGAGGCTCAGGAACCGGTGATCGATGACGTGAAACAGGAGTTACGATCCGGCCGGAAGCGTAGCCACTGGATGTGGTATATCTTTCCACAGATTGCCGGTCTTGGCCATAGTGAGATGTCTCGTCGATATGCGATTGCTTCACGAGAAGAAGCGGGAGCCTATCTCTCTCATCCCGTTCTTGGTCCACGATTACGGGAGTGTACGGATCTTGTAAATGCCCTCGATGAACGCTCTGCTAACGACGTGTTCGGGTCTCCGGATGACCTGAAATTCCGATCTTCGATGACACTTTTTGAGGCAGTTGCCAACGATCCAGAGCCGTTTGAGACGGCGCTTGAGAAGTACTACGACGGCGATCAGGATCAAAAGACGCTCAACCGATTGGATTGATATCTTCCACGCGCTGAACAGAAGCCGAACTATACTGAGACGCTTCACGCTGCCCTGTACTGTGTAACAGATGGTCCAGATGGCAGAGCAAAACTACGAACGCGAGGCTTGTCCTTTGTATCCTCGGTGACTAACATCACCTATATCTTCAATTACGCAGGCCCACGTACCGAAGACGGACGAATCATTCAGTCGGTAAACTACAAGAACCATATGGCCCAGCACCGAGAGAGACGAGTATGAGGGTCTTCGTCTGCAACGATCTTCACCTCAAGCCCGCAGCGAGTGACTACGATATCGACGCGATGGCGGTTCCAGATAGTGCCGACGCCGTATTCATCGCCGGTGATCTCACACATCGAGAGGGGACCGATGACATCGCACTCGCACGCCGGTTCATCGATCAATTTGATATTGATGTCTTGTACGTCCCTGGAAACCACGACCATGCTCCAATGCCTGAGCGTGTTGTCGACGGATTTGAGCACGCGACTAACGGTCACAATGTGACTCGTGAGTATGAGTCGTGTTCAGTTGTCGGCTGGGGATGTGAGTCTCGATCACTAGATGATGCGCTCGATCAAGCAGCGTTTTCTACCCTTGACCCCCGCACCGCTCCACGTGGTGAGCGACGATATCGGGCGGATCAAACTGCGGATGCCATCGAAAACGCACTCCACGATCTCGTCACCAACCAAGCGACCACACATGATATTGCTGATGAGCTCGGTATCGGTGACGAGAACATCCCGGCGTTTCGTCGGAGCGCTCAAACCGTTCAGGAGACGTATACCCACCTTTCAGATCTCGTTGGCGATAGGTCGAACGTTGTCATCGTCTCTCATCTGTCACCATTCAACACATCTTTCGATCGACATCACTCGACGGGAACGCGTGAAGAGGATCGTGAGGCGTTTCACACGGGCTCTATCGCTCTCAAACTCATCACAAAGACCCACGATGTCTACGCAACAATTAGTGGGCACTCTCACGCCTTCGGGTACGACACTGGAGATAGCGAGACAGGGTCCCCACACATGCTTAATCTCGGCTACCGTGGACTCGGTATCGTTGATATCAGTCCCACTACTAACGAGTTCAGCTTTGTCGATCTGAACACAAACTGATCCAGCTACTCTTGAGTATCTAGGTACTCTCGGGAGATTTGACCGGTCCAGCAAACATAATCGGAATCGTATCTTACTCCTCGGGTGTATCCTCCGAAGTAGATAAGTTGCCTGCGCAGTAGCTTTTGAGTAACTGCGATGAGTTCTGAGTCCACTGATAAGGAAGACGACGATTCTGTAGAGAATATCTTTGAGGACACCGTTACGATTCAATCTGATCCGTTTGGTACGTTCGATTCCTTTCGTGGCTATACTGAGGAGAAACAACAACTCCACAAGACGGTCATTGAACCGTCTGGGTACAATCGATATGTGACCACATCTGTCCTTCTTCTCGGTGGGCACGCTGATTGTCAGACAACGACACTAGCGAAAGGGACTTCCGGTGAACTCGGGGATGAGTATTCGTTCTTTCATGTAAATTCATTTGAGGGTGAATTTCTGGGTGAAGAGAACAACATTGAGACAACACTCGACACTGCACGGTCGCGTGAACCAAGTTTTGTTCTGTTGACTTGTCTTGATGAGCATGGATTTGGTGAGACAGAGTACGAATTGCTCCGGACACAGATAGAGTCAATTCAACAGAGTGCTGACCGAGTGACTGTCGTCTGTACTGCACAGGACCAAGATATCGATCTCACCACTCACGATTCGATATTCGAAGTCGTCATCGAAGTGCCCAAACCTGGTGAGGAATTTCGTCGTGGGACGCTCAATACAGAGCTTGAACGGGCTGAGACTGCCGGGGTAATCAAACCGACACAACTCGATGAAGAAGCGCTATCTGAACTCAATATAGGAGATCTCACACTACAGGAACTTCGAACAGTAATCAAGCGGACCGTTCAGTGTCAGCGACGCGTAAGTGAGGGAGCGACGCCGACAATTACACCATCTCATATTCAGGATTCAATCAGTATTGTCGAGGCTGAGAAACTCGAGGAGTCTACAGGAATGACGCTCTTTGACGAAGATGACACTGATCCGTTTGAACCTGAGATCCCGTCAGTGACTTTTGACGATATTGGTGGTCTCACAAGCGAAAAACAACGACTTCGAGAGGCGGTCACCAAACCAGTAGAGTATAGCGACACCTTTCGGGAAGCCGGCTACTCAGTCGGGCAGGGTATCTTGTTACACGGGCCACCCGGCAACGGCAAAACGATGCTCGCAAAGGCTGTCGCGAACGATTTATCGTACCATTTCCTCTCAGTAAAAGGCCCTGAACTAGAACAACCGCTCGTTGGCGTGTCTGAAGACCAACTGCGTGAGTTATTCCAGACTGCTCGCGAACACGCACCCAGTGTGATCTTCTTTGATGAGTTCGACTCGTTGGCGCCGAGCAGGAGGACCGACACGCCAGTCTGGAAAGATGATCTGGTCAATACACTGCTCTCTGAACTCGATGGGTTAGAGCCGCTTGCTGACGTCATCGTCATGGCTGCCACGAACCGCGTCGACGAACTTGATGATGCGGTACTTCGTTCAGGACGATTTGACACGTTTATCGAAATCCCCTCGCCATCCCTTGAAGAGCAGGTAGAGATATTCGCCGTCCATATTGATGGTCTTCCGACTGCTGAGGGCGTTACTACAGAGTGGTTTGGTTCACTCCGCTTGTCGGATCTTTCGGGTGCAGATATTATGGCAATTTGTCGTAAGGCTCTCGAATTTGCTGTCCGTGATTTCGATGCGGGGAGTGCCCAACAACTCGTGGTAACTCAAGCGAATGTTCAAGCGGCGCTTGAGCGACTTCGATCTGAACTCCACGACTCACGGTGGTCTCGAGGATACCAGTAACTGCTACGCGAGTAGCGAGTATATTGTTCTAAACGGGGATTTCACCTATTCAATAGAACAAGTGAGTTCATTATACGATCCGATAAAATTTTTCAAGTATCCCTTCAAGGTGTCATTATGCCCAAACAGAGTGGACTTTCCCATGCCTTTGCAGCTGTTGTTCTCGTTGTTGTTGGGCCTATCATTTCTCGACTCATCGAACTACTCATTACCACTAGGGATCTCGAAGTTGCCATGGAATCGTTTGCGAATATTGTAAGCTCCCATCCATTTGTTCCGCTTAATACCGATTATACTACTACAGCTATTTACCTCGCTGTAGTGGGAATATTAGCGTTTGTGTGGGGGTACGCATACCATATCCGTCGTCATTCCGAAACGTAATTTGGGTTCTCACAATGGACTATCTCATTTCGGATCTACACCTCGATCACGACAATATCATCGAGTACTGCGATCGACCGTTTAGCTCGGTCGAGGAGATGAACGAGACGCTGGTTGAGCACTGGAATGATAGCATTGATCCAGGTGACGAAGTGCTGTACGGTGGCGATTTGACTATTCGATCGTCAGCTGCGGCTCTACTAGACTGGCTCGATGAACTCAACGGCGAGATCGTTTTCCTCCTCGGAAATCACGACGGCACCGTCCTGGAGAAGTTAGATCGAGTTCAGTTCGTTAAAGAGTTCCAATTCAAGCACCGCGGAGTTCCGTTCCATGCTGTCCATGACCCCGCGGACGGACCTTCAAATCCCAAGGGGTGGTTGCTCCACGGTCACCATCACAACAACTGGTCAGATCAATTCCCCTTCGTCGACCATGACACCCGCTGTGTCAATTACTCGGTCGAATTGCTGGACTATCGGCCCCTCAAGACTGATAGACTGGTCGACTATCTGGCCTGCGGCGAACGGTTCTCTGATCGAACCGCCGCTGAGCGTGTACTAGAAGCGGATAATTGACCCGACCTCAAGTCGGACTGTAGTATTGAGGCCCCTCTGTTAAACTATCTTGAATTCCATTTTCGCATATGAATGTCGTTGAATCCCTCCGCGCTACTGACTCGCCGGTACTAGTCACTCATCGGCACGCCGACCGTGACACCCTCGGGAGCGCTATCGGATTGCGAGAGCTACTCGGACGAGGCACAATCTGTACCCCCGACGGTGTCGCACGCCCCGCGCAGTCACTGCTTGAGACGTTCGATATCGATCCGATCACCCGGCCGACAGAGGTGACGCATGACGCAGTTGTAGTGCTTGATGCGCCGTCAGTTGAGCGGATCGCGCCGGTCGATCCATCGTCACCGATCCTCGTTGATCATCACGAGCCGGACAACCTAGCATCAAGAGCGGTGGCATCACTCGTCGATACGAACGCCGGGGCGACAGCCGAACTTGTCGTCCGTCTTGCGGATGCCGGTGGCTGGGAGCTGTCACCGGAAGCCGCACTCCCGTTGCTTGTCGGGCTCCTCGATGATACAGGATTCCTAATGGGGGCGTCCTCTCGAAGTGTCACGGTGGCGGTCGACCTCGTTGGGGCGCTAAACGATCGGAGTGCCGACTTACCACAGTTGCTCGATCGGTCGCGAGCGGCGGGCGAGCAGTCTGCTCGAGCACTCGGGACCCTGCGAGCGACTGGATACCGGGCTGGCGATCTCTTTGTCGCCGTGACTCACGTTGGTGGCTACGAGACAGCCGCCGCACACGCCCTCCGTGATGCCGGAATCGACTTAGCAGTTGTCTGTTCGGAGCAGGCCGACGAACTCCGGGTGACAACGCGTGCCTCAGAGGCATTTGTTGAGCGCCGCAGTCTTGGGGGTGACATTTTACCGGCACTGGCCGAGGAGTTCGGTGGCGACGGTGGTGGCCACGCCGGCGCTGGCGTCACGGAGCTCCACGAGGTGTCTCTCAATAAGGTTGAGGCGTTCCTGATTGCTTATCTGGAGTCGGAACTGGGAGTCACCTTTGCGACGGTGGCATGAAAACAGTCGCTGGACACAGAGTCGTTGGAGGGCTATTCGAGGCGATTGGTTCTTAGATCGTATGTGTAAGTCGCAGGTTAGTCGATTGTCGGATCGAGAAGTGACGTGAATTTTGGCTTTTGATAGAGTTGCTCGGTTAGTTCGAGAGTCCGCCGCCCGGCTTCGACGAACGCCCTTGCGCGTGTATCATCCCGACCGGCTGCTTCAGACGCGTTCGCGTGGAATTCCTGAGCGAGAGATACATACTGATTGGAGATACTGTGATTGTAGTGGTTCCACTCTCTACTGTCTATATAACGAGAGAGGAAGTCTTCGATCTCTTGGTCTAGAGACTCAAGTTCTTCGGACAGAGTGCTGTCTTGATATTGGCTGATTTGGTCCAATTCGGCCACGATATCAGCCAACACATTAATGCGTTCTTGGAGCGAAATTCGCTGGACATCGTCCATTTGGCTGAGTGAGGTTTTGGAGAACAGCTGCTCGACAGCATCGACTTTCTGTTGGAGGATATCTGCGACTGGACCTTGGAGGCTATCTGTAGATTCAGATAACGATTCGAGCTCTTGTTTGAGCTCCTCTTCTGTGTCTAACGAACTCTGTACCGACCGATAGGAATTCAGCTCATCGATCGCTTGGCGTAGTCGATCTTCGATCTGACTTCCGTCCTCTTGGTTCTGTAAATCAGCGATAAGACGCTTCGCTGTTGACCCTAGTGGTAAATTAACTGTAGAGTCAGCTTCAATCTGTGAAGCTGCCTTCAAATTTATTTCCGAGTCGTCCGTCTGGTGTCGATCAAAATAGCTCTGGAAGTTCTTGACCGTCTTTTTGTGAGACTTTACGAAGTTTTTTGTATGCTCACGACCGAGCGTTGGTGTTCGGTCACCCGGTTGCGTGTCAAGAGAATCATACGCTGTCTCAAGTGCCTCAAGACTAGCTGTGAATTCGTTTGTGGTCGGATCCCTAGACACCGATATTTTCTCATTCGCAGAGGCGAATGTTTCTTTTAGGAGCTGAAAATCCTCTGATTGGTCTTTTAAATCCTCGACAGCATCCTTCAGAGATCCCGGATCCTTGTACGCCTGTATCTGAGAAATGAGATTTCTGGCAGGGGTATTTTCTGGTGGGAAACGGTGAGGGTCCATCTGGTTTAGGACAGCATCGACGGAATGATCCTTTTGTTTGGAATCACCACCAGTCTTTCCTAGTCTCTGACCCCTCCCCGAATGTTCACCAAGCTCACCGCCTTTAGCCGCCGTAATGAGTAATTCTAACTTGTTATCAGTGGCCGCAGCCCTATCTCCCGTTGACGTTACAGCGGCTAACTGATCGATCTTAGACTCAATGTCGTTGATCTCTCGTTGACAATCTTGAAGAGCCTTCTTTTTGCGTCTCTCTAGCCCAAATCCTGTTAGACACACACCAAACAGGAACCCACCAACAGCTGCGAGGCCGAAAGAGATGCTCAGTAAGTTCATATCATATCGTATCACCACAATTGCAGAACCAACTACCAGTAGAACAAACAACGCTACGAATACCCCTTGTAAAGAAAGAAGAAAGTTTGATACTTGGAAAGACTGGTTATTATTTTCTGTATTCGACTCTTCTCTATTGGGGGTGTTCTCATCTGACTCCCGTTGAGCTGAATCTTTTGTTGACATTATTACTCTCTATTCTCTCGGCCAAGGTATTGGTAAACAGGACGAATCTCCTCCCAGTTCTGTGTTAGCAACTTGCCTTGGTCATTATTCCGCTGTTTAGCTTCTTTCGTGTTTTCCCACATCTGCTCCATCGCCGGCATCTTGGGGTTCCACAGTAATCCCCACATGTATAATTTGTCAACCTCGGGAACGACTGCTTGGTGGAAATTCATACGAAGCTCATCTGTTTCAAGTACTTCACTAACTTTCTTGTGGGGAACATAATCTTGTACATGCTTTGATACATCATTCATCGACCGTTCAGGTCCAAAGAACATGAATGCTCCTCCCCATGCCGTTTCCGGTTTACATTTGACAAGTAGCCCTTTGTTGAGGGCTGTCTCAATAAGAATTCCAAGTCCGGTTTTGTCAATACCACGTGTGGATTCTGAGACAGCAATCATTGGACAGGCAATCGTCCCCGGACGGATCTCGTCATCATCCCGGATAGGATAACGGTTCTGGATCGGTTGGAAAGAGTCGGGGACGTCGAAGCCGTCGTTGCTCGCAGCGTCCCCCGTACCACCAGCGAGTCCAGCAGTTGAGCTCTCGTCACGCATCTCTCTGTTTGAGGACAGCATGAACGCCTCAAGGAACTGGACAAGGGGACGGTTCGCCTGTGCATATGTTGGATTTGCTTCGTCAAGTCCGTCTATTTCGATGGAGATGTCTTTTGCTGCTTCACCTAAGCGCTCATTATCGAAGGGGATGACAACGTCAACATTGCTCGCGACCATGCCAACACCCAAACCTGCGTTTATCGTCGCCTCTGGATTGAACCGAGTTGCTTTCTCGTTTGGAAGGATGGTCACCGCCATAAGAGGCGTCCGATCCTTCTGGTGCCGATCCTCGCCCAAGAAATCCTCTCGAATATACCGGGCCAGTTCCGGCGTCGAACCGCTTCCTGTCCCTTTCACAACACTATGAACGAACATGTAGGCTTGAGCAGACCGAAGATCTCCGGAAGTGAATGGCCAAGAACGAATCGTTGATGTCGGGGCCTCGTCAACGTCCCCTCGCATACGGAGTAGTCCAAGTTCGGGATCCTCTCCTGCTCCGCTACCGTCACCGATTCGACCGGCAGCGAGTAGCTGCGCGGCGTCTAGATCGGGATTGTCTTCTAGGTCGTAGTACGTTCCTGCGATTTCAGCATCGTTTGTGTTTAGTGGAATATATGTTTGGAGGCCGCCCTCCCAGGCTTTGGCGAGACGACTGTTTTGGTTCCGCAACGTATCCCGACGCATGAGCATCGCATCCAGAATGTTATTTCCCGCACCACCGACACCAAACACAGAGAACTTCCCCCTAGTACCAATTTCACGACGGGATGTAGCCCCCGATTCGGACTCAGAGTTCGAAATCCGATCTATATCCGATTGAGATGCCACGCCCGATGCTGACACGTTCCCTCCACCATCTGAGGACTCAGATGTAGTTGTCTGCTCGACGTTGTCTGGGTTAGATCCGGATGTCGAACTTTCTGACGCTATCTCCCCCTCTGCCTGTTCCGCGCCGGATTCACCGTTCGTTCCTGAATCCTCAAAAGACCCTTCTGGTACTTTCAAATCACTAAACACCTCGAAGACGTCCTCATCAGTATCCGGATGTTCAGTAGTGATGTGTAATCCTGCCTTTTCTATTGATAGCTCGTCGTGATCTTCGTCTGGTTGGATAATCTTACCGCAGATACCACATTCACGGCCGCCTTCGATCATAATCTCTGGTTGGCCATCTTCATCTCCATTGAAGACACGCTCTAGTGTCCTTTCTCCATAGAAATTCTCTATATCTTCGCGAGCGTCTGAGTGTTTATTTCGAAGATGGTCTTCAACCCCGGTCTTTTCGACGAACTGTCCACAGATAGAACACTGATGTTGATCTTTCTCGCTGTCACTCATTGGTTGTTATTGTGTACGTAGGGGCTCATGTTATTGTTGGTTCCACTGTTGTGTTTTCTATTTGTGTGTTCCGGCGGTGTAATATGTTTGAATTGTATCATTGTTTAATTCTCCTTCCCGTGTTTCGCCCAAGTTCGATATTCGTCAATTAGATCTTCTGAAATACGCTCAAGTGATTCCCCATCGCTTGCCGTCACAGAAATATACCCCTGACCGTCCGAAGGTCCGTCGACAGCAGTGTCACCGTTATCTGTCGCTTCTGGATAATCAACTATCTCAAGTTTGTCTACTGACTCAACGAATTCAATAAATTCTGGGACTGGATTTGATTGCTTAACACTGCTCGGGAGGGTGTCGATACTGATTGTTCCCTCACTCGGGTATTCACCCTCTCCCGCATTTGACTGGAATTCACGGATGAGGTATTTGACTTCATCACGAGGGCCAACGGCCGACGATTGTTCCCTGACGATTTTCTCTGAGCTCCCCCCCTCAACATCGTGGTCGATCCTTATCTGTACTCGATCGGTATCAAAATCAATGCTCGCCCCGAAATCGTTTCGAATAGGTTCACGAAGGGAGTCTACTAGTGACTTGGTAAAGAACCGGTAATCCCGAGACCCTGGGTGTGGGACTGAGGTAATGGTGTCTCTCCCCCGTTCGATACCAGGGATCAATACACTTCGAATAAATTCAACGGACTCAACATACTCTTCACTCATTGATTCTGCTTCTTTGGCGTCGTTGATTGCCGCATCAAGTTCGCAACTGTGGAGAAGTTGACGGGCTTCGTCAAGTTTCTGGCTGATATCTTTTGATGAAGATACCCCTTCGTTTTCAGTGTCTCGAATATAGATCCGTTCTAGTGTACTACCGGTGTGCCCACCTAGTTCTTGGATTTTCCGTTCACTAGTATCAAGATTATCTCCGATACGACTTTCAATTCTCTTGAATTCTTCCTCATGGTTCTGTATTTTTGGCAGTATTTCGTTATGAATCTGGGAATCAACCTCGTCTAGAAGTTCGATCGCTTCAACGAGAGGCAGATCGTTGTGTGACATGATATTGTGAAGCTGCTCGGCAACGCCCCCCTCCGAGGCAGTCGAAATTATGACCGCCTCGTCGAGGCTTCGTGAGGAGACCGTACGAGTATCTTGAGGAAGGTTTGCTGTTTTGAATCGGTCTCCATACGTAGATGTGAACTCGGCTTGGAGGTTTCCGAAGCGCTTGTCCACTACATTGTCGAGGGCTTGACGGAGCATGCCTTCGAGATCTTCGACAGTTCCACCCACGTCGAGAGCTGTAGCCTTTTGATTGAGGGTGTGTGAACGTTTTTCGAGTGTGGACGCTTCGAGTGCCTCAGCATTGGATAAAGAGTCGTCTGCGGTATCGATGATTTTGTCACAGTCTGAGTAGAATTCATCTCTTATCTCTGTCGCTTCACGAACTGCCTCTGGTGACATCTCTTCGACTTTTGTTAGTGGAAGTTGGTTCAACTCACTCTCCATTTGGCGTCTGCAACTCTTGGCTTGCTGCTGTGCAGACTTAATACGGTCCAAAGCTTCGGCACGACGCTGGTTTTCCCATGAGTACGTTTTGTATGCCGTTGCTAAAGAACCAGTTGTGAGAACTGGTATTAAAAAGAAACCAGCAGTTTGAATTATTCCGACATCCGTCGCGAAGAGGGTTGAATAAATCCCGAAGAATAGGAATCCGTATAGAATACCACTGAGAACGACGGCCCCTACGCTTCCTGTCTTGCTATACGATTTTTCTCGACCGCTCTCCGTGAACATCATGAATCCCTGTATAGCCCACGAGACAGCGATGAGTAGAAACAGGAGTAATACTATTGTTGTCTGGCTGTAAAAAATCCGAGCAGCTTCTAGCACCACCGGTAGTGACGCCATTGCCTCCGCTAACCTACCAATAATTGGTATCCAATACAATGCGGTGTTCCCAGATAGCGCTGAGATAGACTGTAGAGCGGACACGGCAATGGGTAAACCTCCTACCAGCCAAGCCAATGCCGCTCTCCGTTGGTCCATTAGGGCGGTTAACATGTAGGAAAATAAATGCTGGTGGAGGGTATTATTAGTTGTTCACATAAATCTGACAATAAATCGTGCTTTTTTATATTAAGTCACTA